>Ga0256864_1000183_pt1 | contig 25353 bp, 25 predicted proteins | sample RVTome_11_FD_187336 | JGI IMG/M metagenome (GOLD analysis project Ga0256864, IMG submission 187336) | Soil microbial communities from uranium-contaminated site in the Upper Colorado River Basin, Wyoming, United States - RVT147D111 HiSeq ... | reverse complement strand
GTGGCGCAGCAGGTACGGGACGGCGCGACGGGACAGGCGATCGCCGACCGGGAGCGCACCATCAACGTCGCGCGCGAGGCCGCAACGTCCGTCGAGGGGCAAAAGGATGCGGAGCAGAAGCAGCGCATCGCGGTGGCCGGGTTCGAGGCGGACGCGGTGGTTGGCGAGGTGCAGGCCAAGCGCGACCAGGAGATCGCCGCGGCGCAGCGTATGGCCGAGACCGTGTCGGCCACCAAGGAGGCCGAGCGGGAGCGCCGGATTCAAGTGGCCCGGGCGGAGTCGGTGGCGGTGCAAGGCGAGAACGAGTCGCAGGCCGAGATCGCCGGGTCCAACGCGCAGCTCGCCGAAGTGCGGGCGACCGCGAAGCAACGGGCGGACGTGGCGTCGGCCAAGGCGGACGAGGCGATCCTGATCGCCGAGCGCGAGCGGGAGCTGGCGCGTCTGGCCAAAGAGGAGCTGGCGCCGCAGGAGATCGAGAAGAAGCGCATCGAGATCGACGCCGAGGCGGTCGCCGAGCGCGCTCGTCGCGAAGCCCGCGGTCAGGCCGACGCGATGCTGGCGCGCTACCAGGCCGAAGCGAACGGCGTGAAGCAGGTGCTCGAGGCCAAGGCCGAAGGGTATCGCAAGATGGTGGAGGCGTGCGCCGACCACCCGGAGATCGCGCCGACGTTGCTGCTCATCGAGCAGCTGCCGCAGCTCGTGGCCGAACAGGTGAAGGCGATCCAGAACCTGCGGATCGACAAGATCACCGTCTGGGACGGCGGGCGCGGCACCGGCGCCGGCAACGGGACGACCGCGAACTTCCTCTCGAGCCTGATCGGCGCCCTCCCGGCGATGCACGAGCTGGCGCAGCAGGCGGGCATCGAGCTGCCCGAGGTGCTGGGGCGCGTGCGGAAGGAGAACGGGCAGCCGGAGGAGGCGGAGAAGGCGGCCAAAAAGAGATAGGCTCAGCGAACGAAGCCATGAGACGACCGATCTCCATGATCACCATGATCACCGCCGCGCTGCTCGCGGGCGGCACGCTCGACGCGCAGTCGACGTTCCCGGATACGCTCGGGCTCGGCGAGTCCCGGTACGCGACCATGCGGATGCTGTTCGAGAAGACGATCTTCAAGGTGGACGTGCTCACGCTGGAGGTGCGCTTCGGCCCGGAGACGGCGGCGCGGCTTCAGGCGCTGGCGGAGGGACGACGGCGCACTTCGGCGCTCGCTGACTCGATCGCCGCCGTGGCGCTGGAGGCCGACGATGCGTTCATCCGGCTCCACTTCGAGCGCAACGTGAGCCTCGACCAGTTCCTGAACGGCGTGCGCGGCAACACGCGCGCCGCGCGGGACGCCGGGATCATCACGCCCGAACAATACGACGACCTCACGGCCAGCCTCCCGATGTGGTATGACTTCCTCGCCGAGCGCGGGATCAAGGACGGCGACGAAATGCTGTACCGCATCCGCGGCGACTCGCTCTACACGATGTACCGCACGGTGGAGGGAGACGTCCCGCTCAACCAGGTGGACGTGGGCGATTTTCGGCGGCGCTCCGTGCTCGGCGGCTACTTCGCGCCGAGGTCGGAGTTTCGCGCGAAGTTGATCGAGTCGTTGTTTAGGGGGTGAGACGGCGCGGGGCGCGGAGCACGGAGTCCACCCCACACCCCGCGCTCCGTGCCCCGAGCCAACATCACCCCAACTCCCGCTGAATCGTTTCGTCCCAGACACGTCGCACGAACACCTCGCCGCCCTCCCACGCCACCACTTCCGCTTCCAGTCGAAACGCCTGCGCCGTCGCCCGCAGTCGCACCCTGACATCGACTCGCACCTCCCAGTCGCCGCGCCGGCTCACGGTGCGATGCCTCACGTCGGCGCGGGCCGACAGGGGATCGTCGTCGCGGATGCGGAACTCCTCCACCAGGCCGTGCCCGATCTCCAGATCGATGTCCATCAGACGCTCGATCGTCGGCTCGCCGCGGTCGTCCATGTCGATGACCACGCGGTGCACCAGCTCTCCGCTGCCCGGGTCCCGTTCGACTTCCCGATGCACGCCACCGCCGGCCGTCACCGCTTCCGCCGCGGGCGGGGACGCGGCCTCGGGCGGGGGGAACGGCCGCAGATCGTGCTCGGCACCCGGCGTCCGCACGGGCAGATCGAGCCGACTCTCGCCCGTCCATATCGCGAGCCGGACCGGCTCGGGAGCCGGCCACAGGATTGGCCAGTACGCGGTCGAGAGGGCGACACGCACGCGGTGTCCCGGCGAGAACGCGTACGCCACGGCGCCCAGCGGCACCCGCACCGTCTCGCGCCGCTCGGGGACCAACGGCTCGGGGGCGGCGTGCCCGGTGCGATGCGCGAGATTCAGGACGCCGTAGGTCACGCGCGACGAGGCGCCGTCGGGCGACACGTCGCACAACCGCACGACGACGAACGCCGCCGGCCGGTCGCTCGCCAAGTCCAGGGTGACCTCCGGCACGCCGAGCACCTCCACCCGTTCCGCCAGCGGCGGCGAGTCGAACACCAGGGACCCCGCGTCGTCGGGACGCTGGTCCGCCGGCAGGTCGTCCGTGCCGAAGCTGCACCAGTTCCCGGCGGCGCGACCCACGGTCTCGGGCGACGCGATCTCGAGGCGGTGCTCCACGGCGGGCCGCCGATCGAGCCGATCGGCGTGGAGGTAGTAGGCCCGGTGCGCGACGCGCTCCGAGGGCCAGCGGTCCTCCGCGATCCAGCGGCCCGCGCGCGCACCGCCGGTCGCCGCGGAGGGGGGCGCGTGCTCCTGCATCCAGACGCGAAAGGCGGGCTCGTTCAGCAGATCGCGGTCCACCCCGCGCAGGCATTGGTCCCACCAGGCGAGCGCTTCCTGGAGGAATCCGATGGCCGGGCCGGGCCGCCCGGCGTGCGGGTATACGTGCCCCCACGGACCCACTAGGCCCTTGGCGGGGACCTGGAGCTCGGCGAGCAGCCGCGGCACCGTGTTCGTGTAGGCGTCCGCCCACCCGCCGACGGCGTACACCGGGCACGCCACCCGGCCCGGATCCTCGGACAGCGATCCCGCGCGCCAGTACGCGTCGCGGTGGGGATGACGCATCCAGACGGCGGGGAAGAGCGGCGCCCGCTCCAGTCGCTCGCGCCACATGTCGCGCCACGCGGCGCCGACGATGGCCGGATCCGGCGGGAGGGCACTGACGACTTGGAGCACCGCTCCCCAACGCAGGTTTTCCAACAGGAGGCAGCCGCCCATGTAGTGCGCGTCGTCGGTGTACCGGTCGTCGGTCGAACACACCGTGAGGATGCCCTTCAGGGCGGGCGGGCGACGGGCCGCGATCTGGAGCGCGTTGATGCCGCCCCACGACTTCCCCATCAGGCCCACGTTGCCGTCGCACCACGGCTGCGCGGCCATCCAGCGAAGCACCTCCACCCCGTCGTCCTGCTCCTGGGGCAGGTATTCGTCGAGCAGGACCCCCTCGGACTCCCCCGTGCCGCGCAGATCCACGCGGACGGCGGCGTACCCGTGCCCGGCGAAGTATCGGTGGATCGGCTCGTCTCGCCAGCGCGTGCCGTCGCGCTTGCGGTAGGGGATGTACTCGACCACCGCGGGCACCGGCCGGTCCAGGGCGGTGGCCGGCAGCCACACCCGGGCCGACAGACGGCAGCCGTCGGACATGGGGATCCAGACGTGCTCGATCTCGTGGATCGGGTGCGGAAAGGCGTGGACGGTACGCATTCATGGCGCTGGGAGAAGGGAGACGGGAGCGGGGAGAAGACCCCGGCCCTGCTCTCCTCTCCCTTCTCCCTCCTCCCTCGATCTGCGAAGTTTACCGCCGCGCCCGCCGCCTGGTAGACCGAGCTTCGGGACCTGATGCGCAAGAAACGCCTCCTCCTCGTATTCCCCACCTCCTGGGACCGGCGGCAGCTCGGCCGTTGCCGCGCGGCCTGGGAGGAGCGCTACGACCTGATCTATGCCGAGCCCACCGACGAGGACTGCGCGTGGAACCTCGACATGGTGGGCTATATCGACCGCATGGTGGACGAGTACGGCGGGACGATCGACGGCGTGTTCAGTTCCAGCGACTACCCAGGCGCCACGGTGGCCGCGGCGATCGCCACGCGGCTCGGGCTCCCGGGCTCGCCACCGCACACGATCATCGGCTGCTCCCACAAGTACTACTCGCGCGTCGCGCAGCAGCGCGCCGTGCCGGACGCCACCCCCCACTTCGCGCTCGTCGACCCCAGGCGGCCGGACGACCCGCCGGACTTCGACTACCCGTGTTTCATCAAGCCGGTAAAAGGCGCGTTCTCCGTCATGGCCCGCCGGCTCGACAGCCGCGACGAGCTGGTGGCGTTTCTCCGTCGCCCCACCGTGCTCGAGTTCGCCACCGAGTACATGCACCTGTTCAACCAGCTGGTAGGGGCGCTGACGGACTTCGAGGTGAACGGCGGCTACTTCCTCGCGGAGTCGCTGCTCCACGGTACGCAGGTCACGGTGGAAGGCTACGCGCTCGATGGGCGAGTGGAGATCGTCGGCATCGTGGATTCCATCATGCATCCCGGCACGGGGAGCTTCGCCCGATTCGACTACCCCTCGGCCATGCGGTCCGAGATCCGGGAGCGGATGGCGAACATCGCGCGCCGCGCGATCGCGGGCATCGGGCTCGATCGCGCGATGTTCAACATCGAGATGATCTACGAGCCGGCGCGGGACACGATCCGCATCATCGAGATCAACCCGCGGATCTGCGGCCAGTTCGCCGATCTCTACCAAAAGGTCGACGGCGTGAACGGCTATGCGATCGCGCTCGCGCTGGCCGCGGGCGACCCCGTGCCCGGCGGGACGGGGCGCGGCGAGGCCGCCGCGACCAGCTTTCCGCTGCGGCTGTTCCGGCCGGCCCGCGTGCGGCGCGCGCCGACGGCCGAGGACGTGGCGGCCGCCGAGGCGCTCTATCCCGGAACGCTCGTATGGATCGAGTGCGAGGCGGAGCAGGAGCTGGCCGACTTCGAGCGCATCGAGGACGGCCAGAGCTGCCGCTACGGGATCGTCAACGTGGGCGGGTCGAGCCGGGCGGAGCTCCTGGCCCGGCTCGACGCGGTCACCGATAGGTTGGGATTCGCGTTCGAGGACGTGGCGGCGAGTTGAGCGGTTGCCCAGCCACCCGGCGCCGTCTATAATTCCCCTCCCCAACGGGCCGAAGTGGTGGAACTGGTAGACGCGCGGCGTTCAGGGCGCCGTGGGCGCAAGCCCGTGTGGGTTCGAATCCCACCTTCGGCATTGCGGTAAGGGACACGGGCAAGAAAAGGGAAACGGGGTCGCCACGTGAGCCCCGTTTCCCTTTACTCTTGTCGCTTGGCGGTCAATACCGCGCCATCCCCTGCTCCACCTCCTCCGCCCACGCGTTGATCCCGCCGGCCAGATTCCGCACCCTGACGAACCCCGCTGCTCTGAGAATGTCGCACGCCGTCGCGGAGCGGGCGCCGTGATGGCAGTGCACCACGATGTCTCTGTGGTCCGGCACCTCGTTCAGCCGCTCGGGCAACTCCCCCAACGGAATCAGCGTGGCGCCGTCGATGTGGACGATCTCCCATTCGAGCGGCTCCCGCACGTCGATGAGCAGGAAGTCGGGATTGTCCCGCATCTCGCGGCTCGCCGTCCGGACGTCCACCTCCGGACCCGTGGGCTCCGCCGGACCGCCGATCCCGCAGAACGCCTCGTAGTCGATCAGCTCGGTCACCGTGGGGTTGGGACCGCACACCGAGCACTCGGGATCCTTACGGAGCTGGAGCTCGCGGAACTTGAGTGTCAGCGCGTCGAACAGCACCAGACGCCCGATCAGCGTCTCGCCTTTGCCGAGGATGAGCTTGATCGCCTCGAGCGCCTGGAGGCTCCCGATGATGCCGGGGAGCACGCCGAGCACGCCGCCCTCGGCGCACGACGGGACCAGTCCGGGAGGAGGCGGCTCGCGGAACAGGCAACGGTAGCACGGCGCGCCCTCGGCGCCGAAGATCGAGACCTGTCCCTCGAACCGGAAGATCGACCCGTACACGTACGGCTTCCCGAGCATCACGCAGGCGTCGTTGACCAGGTAGCGCGTGGGGAAGTTGTCGGTGCCGTCCACGATCACGTCGAAATCCCGCAGGATCTCGAGCGCGTTCTCCGACGTGAGGCGCGTCTCGAACGGAACGAACTCCACGTGGGGGTTCAGATCCTTGAGCCGCGCTTCCGCCGAGCGGAGCTTGGGCGTTCCCACGGTGCTCGTGCCGTGGACGATCTGCCGCTGGAGATTGGTTTCGTCCACCGCGTCGAAATCCACCATGCCGATGGTGCCGACGCCGGCCGCGGCCAGATAGAGCGAGGCGGGCGACCCGAGCCCGCCGGCGCCGATCAAGAGCACGCGCGCCGCCTTGAGCTTCCGCTGCCCAGTCGGCCCCACCTCCGGCAGGATCAGGTGCCGCGAGTACCTGAGCAGCTCGGGGTGCGACAGCTTGGGAAGCGTCGTGTCGGTCTCGACCGCCGTCGCCCCACCCGCGATCGACGGGACGATCGAGACCTCGTCCCCTTCCTTCACGGGCGTCGCCTCGCGCTCGAGGCTCCGGATGTCCTTGTCGTTCACGAACACGTTGACGAAGCTCCGCAGCGAGCCGTCCTCCTGCACGAGATGCCGTTGGAGCTTGGTGTGCTCGGACAGCAGACCCCGCAGCACGTCGCCGACCGTGTCGCCGGAAAGCGTGACCGTGGCCTTGCCGTCGGCGAACGGGCGGAGTGGCGTTGGGATGTGGACTCTCACCGTCATTGCTGCACCTTGATGGCTGATGGCGTATGGCCTATGGCGCGTGGCGCCTGGCGCTCCCGTTCCCTGTCACACGGACTTCCCGTTCGTCGAACCCGCTCCGATCGTCCTTCAGCTCCCACGCCCGCATATCGTCCACCCTCCCCTGTACCACCGAGACGATCAGGTACTGGTACCACGGCCAGGCGTGATCCCGGTCGAACGCGGACGGCCGCGGTGGGACGTCGGGATGCGAATGATACACGCCCACGATCTCCAGCTGCCGGGCGTCGGCCTCGCGCGTGGCGGCCCGGAAATCCTCCGGCGTGATCAGATAGCGCGTCGCGGCGGCGGCGGCCTCCCGGTCGTTCGCCGCAAACAGGTGGTCGCGCACGTGCACGTCGCCATCCCGCTCGCCCAGCAGGAATCCGCACCCCTCGTGCGGATAGGCCGACTCGAGCGCGCCGCGGATCCCGTCCAGCACCTGCCGCGAGACGATCATCGCTCGCGCCTTTCGAGCCGCTCCCGCTCGGACAGGTAGCGCTGCCCGCCGTCGGGCGCGATCACGACGATGACCAGATCGCGGCGGGCCGCGGGCGACGTCTCCTCGATCACGCGCTCCGCCGCGGCGAGCGCCGCACCCGTGGACCAGCCCACGAAAAGCCCCCGCTCGTGCACCAGCCAGCGCACGGCTTCCTCGGCGCGTTCCGTGGCGACGTGCTCCGTCCGGTCGACGCGGGCGGCATCGTAGATCTTCGGCACGATCGCCGTCTCCATGTGCTTCAGGCCCTCGAGGCCGTGAAACGGCGAATCGGGCTGCACGCCCACGAGCCGAACGTCCGGGCGCCGCTCCTTCAAGAACCGGCCGGCGCCCATCAGCGTTCCGCTCGTCCCCACACCGGCCACGAGGTGCGTGATACGGCCCCCCGTCTGGCGCCACAGCTCCGGACCGGTCGTGGCCTCGTGCGCCCCCGGGTTCGCCGGGTTGTTGTACTGATCGGCGTACCACAAGCGGTCCGGACGCTCCGCGGCGAGCGCACGGGCCCGCAGGATGGCGCCGTCGCTCCCCTCGAGCGCATCGGTCTCGATCAACTCGGCGCCGTACGCGCGGAGCAGGACCTTGCGCTCGAGCGACGCGTTCCCGGGAACACACACCGTGACGCCGATTCCCGCCGCGGCGCCGAGCATCGCGTACGCGATCGCCGTGTTCCCGCTGGACGCGTCGAGCAGCCGCCGGCCCGGCAGCACACCGCTCGCGAGGGCCTCGCGGAGGATCTCCCGCGCCGGCCGGTCTTTCACCGACCCGCCGGGATTCAGCCATTCGGCCTTGAGCCAGAGCTCGGCCCCGCCCCACGGTCGGCGATGATCCATGTCCAACGGCAACAACGGGGTTTCCCCGACGAGGCCCCACAGCGGAGGCTCCACCCGCCCCGCCGCGCGCGGCTCGTGGCGCGGGGCGCGGGGGCTCGGCACCCAGTGATCGGGATGGAGGTGTGGCATGCCTGCCATATTTACGACGCTTCTATTCGGGTTTGTCGTCAAATAAAAAACGGAGCGATCACGCCGTCGGGTTCAGGCCCTGCTCGTAATCGTGACCAACTCCTGGACCCTGATCTCCTCGCCCATCAGGTCCGCCAGCGAGATGCTCTCGAGCAGCGCGTCGATCTGCTGCTGGAGCGCCCGCCACACGGGCCTGATGCTACATGACGCGTCAGGGCTACATCGGGTGGGATCTACGGGGTGGACATCGCAGTTGACTTCGAAGGTGTGACTCTCCGCGGCTTCCATCACGTCCTTCACGGTGATGTCGCCGGGATCCCGCGCCAGATGGTATCCGCCGCTGGCCCCTCGCACGCTGGCCACGACGCCGGCCCGGCGCAGCTTGAGGAGGATCTGCTCCACGTAGTCGGCCGGGAGACCCTCGCGCTCCGCCATATCACGCGCGGGGACCGGCTGCTCGCCTCCCCGCTTCGCGAGATGAAGTGCCACGATGAGTCCGTACTCCGCCCAGGTCGTTACGCGCACTGTAGATGCCTCCGATGTCGCAATATCCTGGGAGCCAGCGCGGAAATCAAGCGCAAGATGCGGGCCGGACTGCCGGTAGTTCAGTCCGAGCAATCGCCCAACGGGTACACGAACCCACAGTTCGGGCAGGGGTTCTTGCAGCCCCACGGCTTCGGGAGAACCGGATGACCGCAGCGAAGACAAGACGGCAGGACCTCCCCGCCCTCCCCCACACCGGTCAGGGGTGAGGAGTGAGGAGTGTCTCCCCGATGAGGCGGGCCCTCGGATGCCGCACCGTGCTTGGCACTACGCTTCCGATCTCCGCCCTGGTCACGACTCCTCACTCCTTACTCCTCACTGTACTCTCAGCTCACCGGTGAGAAACGGATTGGTGCGCCGCTCGACGCCGATCGACGTTTCGGGGCCGTGACCGGGGTAGACGATGGTCTCGTCCGGGAGCGAGAGGAGCTTCTCCCGGATGCACCGGAGCAGCGTCTCGGCGTTGCCGCCTGGCAGATCCGTCCGCCCGATCGATCCCGCGAACAGCGCGTCACCCACCATCGCGATGCCGTAGCCCACGAACGCCACGCCGCCGGGGCTGTGTCCGGGCACGTGGCGCACCTCGAAGGTCAGGCCGCCAACGGTGACCTCGTCACCGTCCGCGAGCTCGTGATCGGGCGGCGGCGGGCCCTCGGCGCGCACGCCGAGCCAGCTGCCCTGCTGGGCCAGCCCCTCGTACAGCGGCCGGTCGGACGGATGCAGATAGACCGGCACCCCCTTCGCCTCGACGACGTGGCGGACGCCGAGGATATGATCGAGATGGGCGTGCGTGAGCCAGACGGCGTGGAGGCTGAGGCGTTCGTGCGCGAGCCGCCGGAGGAACGACTCCGCTTCCTCTCCCGGGTCGATGATGACCGCGTCGCGCGTTTCGGGATCCGCCAGGAGGTAGCAATTCTCCTGAAAGACCCCGTTGGTGAGACAGATGACCTCAGGTCGAGGCAAGGGCTTCCTGCTGCTGATCCTTTCGTTCCGCCAGGTATTTCTCGACGGCGATGGCCGCGGTGGTGGCGTCGCCCACCGCGGTCGTGATCTGCCGGGTGAGCTGAACGCGGAGATCTCCCGCCGCGAACAGCCCGGGAATGGACGTCATCATGTGCGCGTCGGTGATCAGATACCCGGCGGCGTCGTGATCGGCGTGACCCTCGATGAGCCCCGAGTTGGGCAGGAAGCCGATGAAGATGAAGACACCGCCGACCTCGAGCGTCGAGATCTCGCCGCTGACGGCGTCCTTCAGCCGGAGGCTGGTCACCCCTTTCGCCTCACCTTCGACTTCCTCGACGACCTTGTTCCAGACCGGCTCGATCTTGGGGTTGCCCAACGCCCGTCGCTGGATGATGGGCGACGCGCGGAACGCGTCCCGGCGGTGCACGATGTAGACCTTCTTCGCGTACCGCGTGAGATAGTCCGCTTCCTCGACCGCGGCATCACCGCCGCCCACCACCGCCAGCACCTCGTTCTTGAAGAACGCGCCGTCGCACACCGCACAATACGACACACCGCGGCCGGCGTACTCCTTTTCGCCGGGGACGCCGAGCTTTTTCGGCGTGCCGCCCGCCGTCAGAATCACCGCGGGGGCCCGGTACGTCTTCCCGAGCTGCGTCCGGACGTCGAACTCACCGTCATCGCGCTTGGCGATCGCCTCGACCGTATCGGTCACGACCGCGGCGCCGAACTTCTTGGCGTGGTTGGTCATCTTCTCTGCCAGGTCGCGCCCGAGGATGCTCTCGAAGCCGATGTAGTCCTCGATCAGCTCCGTGTTGAGCAACTCGCCGCCGGGCAGCCCCCGCTCGAGGACCAGGGTGTCGAGCATGCCGCGGCCCGCGTACATCGCCGCACACAGCCCCGCGGGGCCCGCACCGACCACGATGACGTCGTACCGCGTCTTCTTGTCGGTCTTGTGGTCGCGCTTCTCGTTGTCCGTCACACGCACCTCAACTGCAGCGTCGGTGGCGGCCCGTCGCCGCGGAGCGCCCCCTCCAGGCCGCGCCGGAACGCCACGGTTTCGAACTCGACGGCGGGATGCTGAGGCCCCGCCAGCTTGTGTAGTCCCGCCCCTCCAACGACGTCGACCCCGTGCCGGTTCCCCCGCTCACGGTGCAACAAGGCCGCGGCCGCCTGAATCAGCCCCTGGAGCACCGCCGCCTCGTCCTCGTCGGGCACGGCGCGCCAGATGCGCTCCAGCTCCTCGTGCGCCTCCCAAAAGGCACCGGCGTTGAACATCGCCACCGCGCGCTCCGCGTGGGTGCGGCGGTCGATGGCTTCCGGACGATAGCGGCGGGAGGAGCGTTTGGGGGGCTTCACCCTTCCCCCGGCTCGTTCGCCCGCCGATCCTGAGCTAGCCGCTCGATCTCCGCCAGCCACTCCGCCGGCACATTCATGCCCCCGAGCGGCGCACGCACTTCGTCGCGCTCGGCGCCGCCGTGCCAGTCCGAGCCGCCGGTCACGAGCAGACCCAGCTCGCGGGCCCGTGTCTGGATGCGCCCGGCGGTCGCGGCGTCGTGCGATGGGTGCAGCACCTCGACGCCGTCCACGCCGCCGCGCTGCAGCCGCGCCAGCGTGCCCCGCGTGGCGCGCTCGCCGAGGTGCGCCGCCGACGTGACCCCGCCGGCGTCGCGCACCAGCGCCGTGACGTGCGCAATCTGTGGGAGCTTCTTGGGCACGAACGCCGCCTTCCGCCGCCCGAGGTACCGCTCGAACGCCGCAGCCACGTCGGGCACGATCCCGCGAGCCACCAGCGCGCGCGCCACGTGCGGACGTCCCAAGGCGCCCCCGTTCGCCTCGGCGAGGACATCGTCGAGCGCAACATCGACGCCCTGCCCGTGCAGCCGTTCGACCATGCGCGCCCCCCGGTCGGCGCGTGCCGCTCGCTGCTCGTGGAGGAAGGTGTTGACGGCGGGCGAGTCCACGGGGAGGAAATACGCCAGCAGGTGGAGCTCCCCCCACGGGGCGGCGACGCTGAACTCGCAGCCCGTGACGACCCGGATGCCGAGGCCCGTTGCGGCGGCGCAGGCCTCGGGAAGCCCGTCGATGGTGTCATGGTCCGTGAGCGCGACCGCCGCCAGCCCCGCCGCCGCCGCGTCGCGCACGACGTCCGCCGGCGCCAGACGCCCGTCCGACGCGGTCGAGTGCACGTGCAGGTCGACGATCGTCACCGTCAGCGGACGGCGCGGTCGTAGCACGTCTCGGGACTCGTGCCCGCCGGCTGGGATTGGCGGAACAGCTCGAGCAGGCGGGCCTCGGACAGCTCGGTGAGCGCCTGGTCCCGCCGGCGCGCGCCGAGCGGGGAGAAGCGGGTGACGCGGCGCACGCGGTCGGGCCCGGTCCCCTTCTCGAACACCAACCCGAACTCGTCGCGGTCGTACACGGTCACGCGCCCGGATGGGTACACCTTCCAGGTCTCACCGTCGACGTCGAAGGTGCGCCGCGCCATCTAGACCGCGCCCTCGGCAAACGTCTCCAGCTCCCGCTTCACGTCGGACATGAAACGGTCGGCGTCCGCGCCGTCCACGACCCGGTGATCGTACGACAGGGAGAGCATCCCCATCGTCCGGATGGCGATCACGTCCTGGCCGTCGTCGAGCGTCAGCACCTTGGGCCGCTTCTCGATGCTCCCCACGCCGAGGATCGCCACCTGCGGCTGGTTGATGATCGGCGCGCCGATGTAGGAGCCGAACACGCCCGGGTTGGTGATGGTGAACGTCCCCTGTTGGACCTCGTCGGGGCTGAGCCGCTTGCTGCGCGCGCGCTCCGCCAGGTCCGCCATCTTTTTCGAGATGCCCAGGAGCGACAGCTCGTCGACCCGCTTGATCACCGGAACGATGAGCCCCCAGTCCAGCGCGACCGCGATGCCGATGTTGATGGGCGCCCGATAGATGACGGTATCGCCGCTCACCGACGCATTCACGATGGGATGCCGGCGCAGCTGGTCGGCGATCACCTTCGTGATGAACGCCATGAAGGTGAGCTTGGCGCCGCGCTCCTCGTATTCCCGCTTCTTGGCCCGGCGCAGCCCGGCGATCGTCGTGTAGTCGACCTCGTAGTAGCTCGTGACGTGCGCTGCGATGCGCCGAGAGAGCACCATGTGGTCCGCGGTGAGCTTGCGGATCCGGCTCATCGGCTCCACGCGGTCTCCCGGCCACGGCTCTACCGTGGGGTGTTGCACGCCGCCGCCGGCGGGCGCCGCGGCGGGCGCGGGCGCCGGGCCGGACGGCGCCGCCGCCGGCGCCTGGGGAGCCCCCGTCTCGATGAAGGACAGAATGTCCTTCTTGGTCACCCGCCCAGCGTAGCCGCTGCCCGGGATCTGGGAGATGTCTACCTGATGCTCGGCCGCGATCTTTCGCACCAGCGGCGTGGAGCGGCGGCGGAGGCGCTCTTCGGCGGTTTCGTCGACTGCCCGTCCATCCCCACCACCGCCGCCGGCGGCAGGGGCGGCAGAGGCGGCAGGGGCGGCAGGCTGTTGTTGAGCTGCTGGGCGTTGGGCCGGCTCTTCCTGGGCGGCGGCCTCCTTCTTGGCGGCCGCCTCTTTCTCCCCTGCCGCCCCTGCCGCTCCTGCCGCGGCCGTTCCCGCCGCCCCCTTCTCCGTCTCGATCACCGCCACCACAGTCTGGACGTCCACCGTCTTCCCCTCCTCGACCTTGATCTCGGCCAGGACGCCGGCGGCTGGCGCCGGGATCTCGGCGTCGACCTTGTCGGTCGAGATCTCGAGGATCGGCTCGTCGCGCTTGACGTCGTCCCCCACCTTCTTGAGCCAGCGGGAAACGGTCCCCTCGGCGATCGATTCGCCCATCTGCGGCATGATGACGTCCACTCGTGCCATCAGTGTTCTCCTCGCTCCGACCCCACGGGAGGTGCGGAGCGTTTGATCACTCGATGCGTGAATTGGGATATGCCGGACCGGCCGGAAAGCGCCACCGTACGGGTATGCTGCGATTCGACAACGGGCCGGCGAAGACCAAGTGGTGTCACGTCGTGTGGCCCACCTATAAACGCCGCGAACTCTTCAAGATACCCGCAACCGCCCGATTCTGCGAGCGCAGGCTGCGCGACCGCTGCACGGGGCGCGGGTGGCACATGGACACCGCATTCCTCGACGACACCCAGGTCCACGTTCTGCTCCGCGCGCCCGCGCGGCTGTCGCGGCGGGCCGTCACCAGGATCCTGCAACGCACGGCTGGCCGGGCGCTGCGGCAGACGGGCGCGGTGCCGCGCTGGGACCACCGGCTGTGGGACCGCTGGATCTGGTGCTCAGTGCTGTCCAGCGCGCCCGCCGTGGAGGCCGTACGCAAATGGCTGATGGGGAAACGCGGGGAGCTGCCGTGGGGGATTGCCACCCCCCTGCTTCATCCCACCGGCGGAGGCGACGGGGAAGTCCTCAGTAGCGGAGAAGCCATCGTGCCGCCTTGACCACGTCATCGGTCTGGGGCAGCACGAAGTCCTCGAGGGTGGGCGCGTAGGGCAGCGGCGTGTCGTGGGCGGTCACCCGGAGCACCGGGCCGTCGAGCCACTCGAACGCCCGCTCGTTGATGCGCGAGGTGATCTCGCCGGCCAGACCGCCGGTGCGGGTATCCTCGTGCACCACGAGCACCTTGTTCGTCTTCCTGACCGACCGGAGCACCGCCTCGTCGTCCATCGGGAGGAGTGTCCGGAGGTCGAGGACCTCCACGGATGCGCCGTCCTCCTCGGCAATCCGCTCCGCGGCCTCGAGCGCCTTCCATACCATGGCGGACCACGTGACGATGGTGAGATCGGTTCCCTCGCGGGCCAGGCGTGCCTCGCCGATCGGCGTAAGGATCTCCTCTCCCTCCGGGAGATCCTCCTTGATCCTCCGGTAGAGGAACTTGTGCTCGAAGTAGATCACCGGATCCTCGTCGCGGATGGCCGCTTTGATGAGCCCCTTGGCGTCGCGCGCGGTGGCGGGGCACACCAGCTTCAGTCCGGGCGTGTGAAAGAACGCGGCCTCCGGCATCTGCGAGTGGAACGGGCCGCCGCGCACCGACCCTCCGGAGGGCCCGCGCACGACGATCGGCGTGGACAACCCCGCGCGGTACCGCGCCGTCGCGACGTAGTTGGTGAGGATGTCGTACGCACACGAGATGAAGTCGATGAACTGCATCTCGGCCACGGGCCGCATGCCCATGTGGGCGGCGCCGGCGGCCGCCCCCACGATCGCCGCCTCGCTGATGGGCGTGTCGATCACGCGCTGCTCGCCGAAGCGGTCGATAAAGCCGTCCGTGACCTTGAACGCCCCGCCGTAGCGGCCGATGTCCTCGCCGAGGATGAACACCCGCTCGTCGCGCTCCATCTCCTCCCACAGACCCTGGCGCAGGGCTTCCAGATAGGTCACCTCAGCCATCGAGCCTCCGGTACCACAACCTCTGGGCCGCCGCCGGGTGGGCGTAGACGCCGGTGAGCGCAGTCGCGCCGTCCGGCAACGGGTCGTGTTCGCATTCCTCTACGGCGGCGTCCAGCTCCTGGGTCACGCGCCGGTCCATCGCCGCGAGCCGCGCCGCCTCCACCCACCCCTCCTCGGTCAGGCGCCGTACGTACCGGTCGATCGGATCGTTCCGCTCCCATTGGGCGATCTCGTCCTTGGCCTGGTACCGCTGATCGTCGTGCTCGGCGTGCCCCTTTCGGCGGTACGTCACCACCTCGATGAGCGAGACACCCTCGCCATGGCGCGCGCGGCTCACCGCGTCGCGCGCGGCCTCATAGACGGCGAACACGTCGTTGCCGTCCACGGTCAGGCCCGGAATGCCGTACGCGTGCGCCTTGTCGGCCAGGCGACGCACCGCCGTCTGCCGCGACGTCGGCGTCGAGTACGCGTAGCCGTTGTGCTCCACCATCACCACCAGCGGTAGCCGCTGCACCGCGGCGAAGTTGATGCCCTCGTGGAACGCGCCGGTGCTCGTCGCCCCGTCGCCGATGTAGACGAGGCCCACCCGGCGCTCCGCGCGCATCTTGAACGTCAGCGCGATACCGGCCATCACCGGCACCATGTCGCCGAGATGCGAGATCTGTCCCAGATACCCGAGCGTGAGGTCGTTGAAATGCACGTTCATCTCGCGCCCCGCGGTGGGGCTCGACGCCTTGGCCATGTACTGGCGCAGGATCTCCACCGGCCGCGCCCCGCGGACGAGCATCGACCCCAGGTTTCGGATCAGCGGCGAGAGGATGTCGCCGGCCTGGAGGACGTACGCACTCGCCACGCTCTCCCCCTCCTGCCCAAGCGACCGGTACAACCCCCCGATCACCTTCCCCTGACGGTACAGATTGACCAGCCGCTCCTCGAGCGCCCGCGTGAGCCGCAGCCAGTAGTAGAGGTCCAGCAGCCGGTCACGCGTGAGGTCCGCGGGGATGGCGCCGGTCGTCTGGGCGTCCGTGCCCACCGTTACTGCTCCACCGCGGCGCCGTACCCCGCCGCTTCGATGGCGGCGATCAGCGTCGCGACCTCGACTCGCGAATCGCCGTCGACCTCGACACGGCCGGTGGCGAGGTCGACCGACGCACCGTACACGCCCGGAACCGCATTGATGGCCTTCTCGACCGTCGCGCGACAATGGCTGCAGGTCATGCCGGTGACGTTCAGGGTGAGCGAGGGCATTGGTGGAACCGGCGTATGGCGTATGGCAAATGGCGTATAGAGCCGCACGGGGCAAGGGGCTCGGGTTCTTGCCGTCGTAATCCCCGAAGACCTAAGACCTAAGTCCTAAGACACAAAACCAATCCAAACCCTGCAACGTCAGTACGCTCCCCTCACGATGTGCCCTTCGTGCGCCCGCGCGTGCGCCACCGCCAGAAACCGCTTGGCGAGCTTGTCCGCCTCGCTCTCCCCCACCTGATCCGTCGCCACCTGCACGAGGGTGTAGTGCCCGCCTTCGGCCCGCACCGAGACGGTGACCGCCCCGGGCGTTCCGCCGTACGTGCGCCACCCTTCCCCCGCGCTCGTCCGCTCGAGCCGCCCGTCGAAAAACCGGTCGGCGGCGGCGAGCACGTCGTCGATCGGGAGCGAGGTGCGATGGAAGTACTTCATGCTCGGCTCACGTCGCTTCGGCGACCGTCATGGATGGGGTGAAACGGCGCAGGCGGAGGCTGTTGCCGACCACGCTCAGGCTCGACAGCGCCATCGCGGCGCTCGCCACGATCGGACTCAACAGGAGGCCGGTGAATGGATACAACACGCCCGCGGCCAGGGGTATCCCCAGGACGTTGTAGAAGAAGGCGAAGAAGAGATTCCCGCGGATGGTGCGCATGGTGCGCCGGGACAGCTCGAACGCCGTGACGACGGCGCCGAGGTCGCCGCGGATCAGCGTGATGTCCGAGGCCTCGACGGCCACGTCGGTTCCGGTGCCGATGGCGAAGCCCACGTCGGCCTGGGCGAGGGCGGGCGCGTCGTTGATGCCATCGCCCACCATGGCGACCCGCCGCCCATCCTGCTGCAGGCGGCGGATCTCGTCCGCCTTGTCGCGCGGCGCCACCTCGGCGAGCACCCGCCCGATCCCCACCTCCCGAGCCACGAGATTGGCCGTGGTCTTGTTGTCCCCGCTGAGCAGGACGATGGCGAGCCCCTGCGCCACGAGCCGCTCGATGGTCCGCTTGGCTTCGGACTTCACGAGGTCGCTCACGATCACGAGGCCCTGCACCTTGTCGTTCACGACCACGACGACGGGCGTGCGCCCGGCGAGGATGTGACGCTCGGCGTCCTCCGCCAGCTCGCCCAGGTCGATGCTCCGCTCCTCGGCGTGGCGGACGCTGATGACCTCGACCAGGAACTTGCCGACGATCCCGCGGGCGCCGCGGCCCTCCATGGCCACGAACCGCTCCACCGGCGCCAGCTCCACGTGTTTGGCGCGGGCCGCGTCCACCACGGCCCGGGCCAGCGGGTGCTCCGAGCGCGCCTCGACCGAGGCCGCGAGGCGCAACAGCTCGCCCGGACTCACCTTGCTGCCGTCCGAGCGCGTGGCGCCCACCACGTACGCAACCGACGGCGCCCCGCGCGTGATGGTGCCGGTCTTGTCGAACACGACCGTGTCGATGCGCTGCACCGCCTCCAGCGCCTCACCGCCGCGGATCAGCACGCCGTGCTCGGCCCCCTTGCCGGTCCCCACCAGGATGGCGGTGGGTGTGGCGAGTCCGAGCGCGCACGGGCAGGCGATCACGAGCACGGTCACCAACGCCACGGTCGCGAAGACCAGCGCCGGCGGCGGCCCGACGACGAACCAGACGACGAACGCCGCGATCGCTACCGCGATCACGATGGGGACGAACACACCGGCCACGGCATCGGCCAGCCGCTGCACCGGCGCCTTACTGCCCTGCGCCTCCTCCACCAACCGGACGATCTGGGCGAGCGTCGTGTTCCGGCCCACCGCCGTCGCCTCGAACACGAAGGAGCCGGTGGTGTTCACCGTCCCGCCGTAGACGCCATCGCCCGCGGCCTTGGCGACGGGCATCGGCTCGCCGGTGAGCATCGCCTCGTCCACGCTCGATTCGCCCTGCGTCACCACGCCGTCCACCGCGAGCGTCTCGCCGGGCCGCACCACGACCTTGTCGCCCAGCTGGACCTCCTCGATGGGAACGTCCCGCTCGTCGCCGCCCCACTGCACGCGGGCCGTCTTGGGACGGAGCGACACGAGACGCTCGATGGCGCGGCTCGTCTGCCCCTTGGCGCGCGCCTCGAGCAGGCGGCCGAGCAGGATCAGCGCGATGATGGCGTTGGCGGCCTCGAAGTACACGTCGGCCGGCAGGCCCGCGCGCTGGAACACCCACGGAACGACGGTGGCCACGGTCGAGTAAGCGAACGCCGCCCCGGTCCCCGCGGCGATGAGCGTGTTCATGTCCGCGGTGCGGTGCTGGAGGCCGCGCCATGCGCCGACGAAGAACTGACGTCCGCTCCACAGCAACACCGGCAGCGACACCGCGAGAAGGCCGAGCTTCAGCAGCGCCGGATCCGTGGCGGCGAGGTCGTACAGCGTGGGGAGCCAACGCGCCAGGAGATCATTGAGCGGCGCGAGGAGCCGCGCCACGACGTCGTCGTGCTTGGCCCCTTCCGCCATCATGAGCGGCATCGAGCCGATCATGGTCACGACGGTGGCCGCGGCCGCGACGGCGAACCGCCACGCGAGCCGCCGCATCTCGCCGCGGCGCCGCACGCGTTCCCGCTCGACGGGATCCTCGGTGGGCACGGGCTCCGTCACGGTGAATCCCGCATCCCGCACGGCGTCTTCCAGCTCACGAGCGGTGACGAGACCGGGAACGTACTCGACGCGCACGCGCTCGCTCGCTTGATTCGCCACCACGGAGAGGACCCCAGGCAACGCGGCAAGCGCTCCCTCGAGGCGGCCCACGCCGGTCGCATAGTGCAGGCCGTCGACGCCGAAGCGCACCTCGGCCTTGGCGCAGTCGTAGCCCGCCTCCCGGACCGCCTTGACCAGGTCGGCGACGCGCGTCGAGCGCTCGTCGAGCACCACGGTCGCCTTCCCGGTGGCGAAGTTGACGGCGGCGTCGCGCACGCCGGGCTCGCGCGCGAGGCGTTTCTGGACCGTGGCCGCGCAGGCGCCGCAGGTCATGCCTTCCACCGGGAGGGTGACCCGGGCGTCAGCCATGCGTGGCGTGCCCCTTCCCGAGGTTGGCCCGCGCGCCGTCCCGACCCACCTGCGCCACCACGCGCCCCTTCATCACGCCGAGGCCGCAGGTGAACGGGTAGTCGCCGGGACTTGTGGGCGTGAACTGCACGGCGGTGGTCTCGAAGGGGGGTAGCGGCTCGTTGATCCCGAAGTCGTCCAACACGACGCGGGAGGAGCACTCGGCGGTCTCGTCGCGATAGAACAGGAGGCGGACCGGGCGGCCGGCCTCAACGAGGATGGCATCGGGGTCGAACCCACCTCGCACCGTCACCCGTACCTCTTGCACGCCGCCCTTTGCGGGTCGGCGTGCCGGCGTCCCGCGGCGCGGCCCCAGGAAGAACCACAGCTCTCCCGCGATCAGGGCCGCGCCGAGGACGATGACTACGCCATCAACGACATTCACACCGTCTGATAGTCGTAGTACTCGATGCCGAGGTGGGTGATCTGCTCCTCACCCATGAGCCACCGCAGCGTGTTCTTCAACTTGGTGTGCTGGATGAAGAGGTCATGCTCGGGGATGAGTTCCGGCGCGGCCATCGGGCTCTTGAAGTAGAAGGAGAGCCACTCCTGGATTCCCGCCATGCCCGCCCGCTGGCCCAGATCGAGCAGCAGGGCCAGGTCGTGCACCAGGGGGGCCGCGAGGATCGAGTCACGGCACAGGAAGTTGACCTTGATCTGCATCGGGTAGCCGAGCCACCCGAAGATGTCGATGTTGTCCCACCCCTCTTTGTTGTCACCGCGGGGCGGGTAATAGTTGATCCGCACCTTGTGATACACGTTGCCGTACAGATCGGGATACGTGCCGGGCTGGAGGATGTGCTCGAGCACGCCGAGCTTCGACTCCTCCTTGGTCTTGAACGACTCCGGATCGTCGAGCACTTCGCCGTCGCGGTTGCCCAGGATGTTCGTGGAGTACCAGCCGGACAGGCCGAGCATCCGCGCCTTCAGCATCGGCGAGATGACGGTCTTGACCATGGTCTGACCGGTCTTGAAGTCCTTGCCGCAGAGCGCGACTTCCTTGTCGAGGGCGAGCTGCTGCAGCGCGGGAATGTCGACCGTCAGATTCGGCGCCCCGTTGGCGAACGGCACTCCCTCCATGATGCTGGCCCAGGCGTAGAGCATCGACGGCGCGACACAGGGGTCGTTCTCATCCATCGCCTTTTCGAACGCCTGGAGCGACTCGTGGGCGGGGCCGCGCGGCATGAAGACCTCGGTCGACGCGCACCAGATGGTTACCAGCCGGTCGCACCCGTGCGCGTCCCTGAAGCCCCGGATGTCCTCCCGCAGCTGCTCCGCCAATTCGCGCTTGCTGCCGCCCGACTTCACGTTCGTCCCGTTGAGCCGCTTGACGTAGTGCCGGTCGAACACGGCAGGCATCGGCTTCAACGCCTTGAGAAACGGCGCGATCGGCTCCAGGTCGGCGTGCTCCAGCACGCCGGCGAGCTTCGCCGACGTGTACCCGTCGTCCGGAATCGGGTCCCACGCGCCGAACACCAGATCGTCGAGCGCGGCCAGCGGGACGAAGTCCCGGATCCGGGGCGCCCGCTGCTCGGTCCGCTTGCCGAGCCGAATGGTGCCCATTTCCGTGAGGGAGCCGATGGGCTTGGACCGGCCCCGCCGCACACTCTCCACACCGGCCACGTACGTCGTGGCCACCGCCCCCAGTCCAACCAGGAGGACGCCGAGCTTGCCCTCGGCGGGGCGGATGGTTCGCTGATTGCCGTCAGTCACCGCCACGTCCTTTCCTCGATGAGCTGGCCAGGGCCGGCTCCACCCACCGCGTCTGCGTCGTGCGCCGGGGAGCCGTGGCCGTGGCCCGGTAGACGTGCCTGATCCGCTGGACAACCGTCAGTAGCGCCACCAGCGCCAGCACCGCCACCACGCCGAGCAGGAGGAACCCGCGCGGGCCCGCCCCAAACAGCAGCGTGGGGGCGCCCAGCAACAGGATCCGCTCGGCGCGCTGCGCGATCCCCACCTTGCACTCGAGGCCGAGCCCCTCGGCGCGCGCCCGCGCATAGGAGACCATGAGCCCTCCCGCGAGCGCGATGACGCTCACCGCCACGGCCGCGGTGCGCCACTCGGCCGGGACGGCGTCGCCCGACGCGAAGTACAGCGTGATGCCGAGAAACAGCGCCGACTCCCCGACCCGGTCGAGGGTGGAGTCGTAAAACGCGCCGAACTTGCTCGTGCGCCCTCCGCCGCGCGCCACCCGCCCGTCCAGCATGTCGAACACCCCGCTCAGCAGGAGCAGGGTGCCGCCGAGCCGCACCCACCCCGCGCCGAACGCGACGCCACCCGCGATCAGCACCGAGGTGCCGACCGTCGTGATCGCGTTCGGGCGTACCCCCGCGGCGATGAGGCGGGACACGACGGGCTCGAGGGCGGCTTCGAAGCCGCGCTGAATGAAGCCCGGGATCATCATGGACGATTCATGGCGTTGGACAGGCTGCTAAGAATAACGGGCGCTTGGGGGTACGGCAATTGGCGGGGGGTCCGCGGCGCCGGCCCCCCGGCCGGAAGGCGAGGGGCCACCGCCGGCGGATCACGGGTAGAGCAGGTACTGCGATCGGACCCGCTCGAACCGATCCTGGGCGGACCGCCACCCCGCAGTGACCTCCTCGATCGCCCGCCCTCCCTCGACGGCGATGCGGAGCGCGTCGGTCCCGGCCAGGCGGTCGAACCGTCCCGCGTCGACGTCGAGCACCCCGGGGTGCACCTCCTGGAGCGCCACGAGCAGCGCCGCCGCGGTGCGCACCGGGTCGTACGCCGTGCGGTCCGTGGCGCGAAACAAGAGCGCCGGCAGCGCCTCACCGGGGTACTTCCCGTCCGAGGGGGCTTCCGGCGTCACGGTGGTATCGGTCACCACGACGCCCGGGAGGGCGGGGAGTCGTGCCCGGACCCGGGACGGCGCCAGCCAGGGTGCGGCGATCACCTGGAACGCCACGTCGGTCCCCCGCCCCACCGAGAGGCTGGTCGCCTCGAAGAGCACCAGTCCCGGATAGTGCGTGGCGCTCTCGAGGCTCGGCATGTTCGGAGAGGGTCGGACCCAGGGCAGCCCCGTGGTGTCGAACCAGCGGTCGCGCGTCCACCCCGCGACGGGCACCACCGTGAGCTCGGCGCCCAGCTGGAGGGCCTCGTTGCCGAGCGCCGCCAGCTCACCGAGCGTCATGCCGTGGCGCAGCGGCACGGGCAACATGCCCACGAACGACGCGAACGCCCGGTTCAGGACGGGTCCCTGTACCGCCGCCCCGCCGATCGGGTTGGGACGGTCGAGCACGATCACGGGCACGCCGTGGCGGGCGGCGGCGCCGAGCGCGAGCAGCGTGGTCGAGACGTAGGTATACGTGCGCGCGCCGATGTCCTGGAGATCCACTACGAGCACGTCCACGCGGTCCAGCATCTCGGCGGTGGGCTCGCGGGTCTCGCCGTAGAGGCTGAATACCGGAAGACCCGTGGCGGAATCGACGCCATGGCCGATATTCTCTCGGTCGAGCGTGCCGCGGAAACCGTGCTCGGGACTGAACACGGCGGTGACGCGCACGCCCGCCTGGAGCAGGCGGTCCAGATCGTGCGCACCGTTACGGTCGACGCCGGTCTGGTTGGTGAGCAGCCCCACGGAGCGTCCGGCGACGAGATGAGCCGAGTCGAGCAGCAGCACGTCGATCCCGGGGCGAACGACCGGCGTCCCGCCGCCGCGGGCGGGGCACCCCGCGGCGCACAGCCCCAGCCACGCGGCCACGGTGGACATGACAAGGCGGTGAGATTGTCGATGCACGTCCGTACGCTCCTCCTCACGGCCGTTGCCGCCTGCGCGGCATGTGCGTCCACCCAACCCGGGTCGCCGGTCATGACGACCACCTTCGGCGGCGCGCTGGTGCTCGATTCGGCGCTGGCGGGAAAGATAACGGTCGACTCGCTGCTCGAGACCCTGACGCTGCGCGAGCGGGTGGGTCAGGTCATCATGCCATGGCTCCTGGGGAACTACGCGGCCTTCGAGAGCGAGGAGTACGAGACGCTCGCCGTCTGGATCGACTCGCTCGATGTGGGCGGGATCGTCATCTCAGTGGGCTCGCCGCTCGACGTGGCGGCCAAGCTGAACGCCCTGCAGCGGCGCTCGCGCCTGCCGCTGTTGATCGCGGCCGACCTGGAGTGGGGCGCCGGCATGCGTCTGCGTGGCGCCACGAGCTTTCCCATGGCCATGGCGGTCGGCGCCACCGGCCGCGAGCTCGACGCCTACGAGATGGGCCGCGTGACGGCGCTGGAGGCGCGCGCCGTGGGCATCCACCTGACGTTCTCGCCGGTGGCCGATCTCAACAACAATCCGCGCAACCCCATCATCAACACGCGGTCGTTCGGCGAGGATCCGCGGCACGCGTCCATGCTCCTGGCCGCGTACGTGCACGGAGCCCGGGAGCACGGACTCTTCACCACGGCGAAGCATTTTCCCGGCCACGGCGACACCGACCTCGACTCGCACATCGACCTGCCCGTGGTGCCGGGATGCTGGGGACGGCTCGACACGCTGGAGCTGGTCCCGTTCCGGGCCGCGATCGATGCCGGGGTGACCGCCGTCATGACCGCGCACGTGGCGATGCCCTGCGTGGACGGCACGGCGGCGCCGCCGGCCACGCTGTCGCGCTACGTCATGACCGACATGCTGCGCGATTCGCTGGGATTCGACGGGATCGTGGTGACCGACGCCCTGGCGATGGAGGCCATCGTGGCCCGCTACGGCGCCGGCGAGAGCGCGGTGCGCGCGTTCGAAGCGGGGTCCGACGTCCTGCTCATGCCGGCCGACGTGCGCGGCACGCGCGACGCGATGATGGACGCCGTCCTGTCGGGGCGGATCTCCGAAGCGCGGCTCGACCGGTCGGTGCGCCGGCTGCTGGCGCTCAAGGACGAGGCCGGCCTGCTCGCGCACCGGACGGTGCCGCTCGACAGCGTGCCGGCCGTCGTGGGCCGCCGCGACTTCCGCGAGATTGCCGACGACATCGCCGCCCGCTCCCTGACGCTGGTGCAGGCCGGTCCGCTGGACCGGTTCCGCGGCCGGCGCCACCGCACCGCGGTGATCACCTATGCCGAGGAATCCAACCTGAGCATCGGCGACCAGCTCCTGCGGGAAATGCGGCGCCAGGCCGAGTCCACCACGTCGTTCCGCCTGTACCCCTCGTCGGGACCGGCGTCCTACGACTCGGCGCGCACGCACATCGCGGGGTACCCGCGGGTGCTGTTCGCCGTAAGCGTCCGGTTCATCGCGGGACGCGGCCACGTCGACCTGCCGGAGCCCCTGGCGGCGCTGATTCTCGAGACCGACCGGGCCACGCCCACGGTGGTGGCGTCGCTCGGCAGCCCCTACCTGCTCGCGCAGCTTTCGGGGTTCGGCGGTGGGTATCTCGTGGCGTGGAGCGACGTGCCCGCCACCGAGCGCGCCGTGGCGCGCGCCGTGGCGGGCGGAGCGCGTATCACCGGAACGCTGCCCATTACGCTGTCGCCAATCTACCCGCGCGGACACGGGGTGATCGTGGGGGGACGGTGAGGAGTGCAGTGAGGAGTGAGGAGTGACAGAATGCACAGGACACTGAGCGTTGCGTGGCGCGTGGCACTGGGCACGGGGCGTTGCTTGCACGGAGCCCGGGGCGCGTGGCTCGGAGCGTGGGGGGCACTCAGCATCGCGCCGTGCTCCGCGCTCCGCGCCCAACCAGAGCCGGATGGCAATGCGGCGGCGCTTTCCGCGACAGCGCTCGCGGGCGTCGCCGGCTACCTCGACTCCGCCGCCGCGGGCGGCGCATTTCCCGGCGGCGTGCTGCTCGTGGGTTACCGGGGAAGCGTCGCGGCCGTGCGACCCTTTGGTCGCTATGGGAACGACGATGCCCGGCCCGTGGACTCCGGCACGGTCTACGATCTCGCGAGCCTCACGAAGGT
>Ga0256864_1000182_pt1 | contig 25364 bp, 23 predicted proteins | sample RVTome_11_FD_187336 | JGI IMG/M metagenome (GOLD analysis project Ga0256864, IMG submission 187336) | Soil microbial communities from uranium-contaminated site in the Upper Colorado River Basin, Wyoming, United States - RVT147D111 HiSeq ... | reverse complement strand
GGTCGCTGCCGCGGACGCGGATCTCCAACGGGTTGGGCTGCTGGTCGCTCAAGGGAATGGTGCTTCCCACGGCCGCGCTCACGACCCCGGCCTCACCGCGCAGCCGGTGTTCCAGCTCCAGGGCGAACTTTCGGCTCTCCGCCACGGTCCAGTACTTCGACCAGTTCAGCATCACGACGCCCGTGAGCACCCGCTCCGGATCGAATCCGGCGTCCACTTGCTGGAGCCGAACGAAGCTGCGGATCAACAAGCCCGTGCCGATCAACAGGACGAACGAGATGGCGAGCTGCGAGGCGACGAGGACGCTCCGCAGGCGAAGCCGGCCGCGGCCGATCACCACGACGCCCGCGCCGTCCTTCAGGTCGTCGACGAGCGACGTGCGCGCCGGTAGGGCCGGCAGCAACGCCAGGAGGAGCCCCGTGGCGAGCGAGACGCCGAGCGTGAACAGCAACACCGCGCCGTCCACCCGGATCTCCGCGGCGCGCGGCGTGAACCGCGCCACGAACGCCACGAGGAGATCCAGACCACCGACGGCGAGGAGGAGCCCCAGAGCGCCGCCGGCCAGCGCGAGCACCGTGCCTTCCGTCAGGAGTTGCTGGAACAGCCGGCGGCGGCGCGCGCCGAGGGCGGTGCGAATGGCGATCTCGCGGTCGCGACGGATCAACCGCGCGAGCGTGAGGTTCACCACGTTAGCGCACACGATCAGCAGCAGGAAGCCCGCCATCCCGAGGAGCACGAGGAGGCGCGGGCGCGCCTGTTCCACCAGCTCCTCGCGCAGCGACACGACGGACGTTCCGAACCCGTCGCGCGGCTCGTACGCTGCCACATGGTCGACGTGCAGCCGGCCGGCGACATCCGCCACCTCGCGGTCGGCGCGCTCGGCGGGCACACCGGGGCGAAGCCGGCCGAACGCGGCGAGACCGCGCGCCTGCCGCTCGGTGGACCACGCCTCCCCGCCGCGAAACGGGCAGGCGGCCACCGGCATGTACACGTCGTTCGCGTCGGGATACTGCGGAATGGCCGGGAGCACGCCGACCACCGTATGGATGCGGTCGTTCATCTCGAGGCGGCGGCCGATCACGTTCGGGTCGCCGCCAAAGGCGCGCCGCCAGTAGTCGTAGCTCAGGATCAGGACCGGCTCCGCGCCCGGTTGATCCTCGCCGGGCAGGAACGTGCGACCGTGGAGCGGCTCGACGCCGAAGAGGTCGAAGAAGTCGGCCGAGACCACGCCCGTGCGGACGTGCTGCGGATCCTCGAGACCGAGGAGGATGAACCACATCGAGTGGTACTCCACGAGCCCGTCGAGCGACTTCACGCCCGAGCGGTAGTCGGCGAGCTCGACGGGCGAGAAGCCCGCGTCCTCGACTCCCGCGCCGTACGCGGGCTGGTGCAACGTGACGAGCCGGTCGCCGCCGTCGAACGGCAGCGGCTGGATGAGGACACCGTTGATCAGGCTGAAGATGGCGGTGTTGGCCCCGATGCCAAGGGCGAGGGTGACGAGGATCGCCAGGGTGAACCCGGGGCTCTTGCGCAGCGACCGCACCGCAAACCGGACGTCCTGCGCCAGATCGTGCAGGAACTCGAGCCGCTCCCGCGCGCGGACGCGGCGCCGCCGGATGCGGCGGCACTGGCGCTCGACGGCGCGGACGTCGCCGAAGGCGGCGATCGCCGCTTGGCGCGCTTCCGCGGGATCGTAGCCCTGCTGGATGAACTCTTGGGTGCGGAGCTCGAGGTGGAGCGCGATCTCGTCCGCGACGTCGCGACGGACGCCGCGCTCGCCGAAGCTGAGCCGGAAGACCTTGCGCACCACGCTCACGGGAATCCGGGACGAGGGCGGCGGGCGCTCAGGCCGGCACCGCGTTGAGCGCCGCCGTCACCGCGGTCGCGTACCGCGTCCATCGCGCGATCTCGGCCTTGAGCTGGCGGCGGCCGTCGGCGGTCAGCGTGTAGAACTTGGCTTCGCGGTTGGTATCGGTGACGCCCCACTGCTCCGAGATCAGACCCTTGCGCTCCAGCCGGTGGAGCGCCGGGTAGAGGGCGCCTTCCTTCACGTCCAGCACGTTCGTCGTGGTCTCCCGGATCCACCGACCCACGGCATAGCCGTGGCGGGGTCCCGAGGTGAGCGCCTTCAGGATGAGGGTGTCGAGCGTTCCGGTATAGAGGTCGCTGCCGGGCACGGAGCCTCCGTGGTCGAGAGCGCGGCGCGGGGCGCGGCGCAACGTGCAAACTGTACGGGTTTTCCAATCAGCCCTACGGGACATCACGACGGCGCTGCTGGATCGACCCGTACACACAGGATAATGAGCTATGCCTCAATGAGCAAGGGGTTGCTGCGGACCCTCCGACAGATCGGCCTTGGCGTGGCCGTTTCACCTCCAGGGGAACCAACGTGGAGAGTGAGGGTGAACCATCTCATGACGACGCGGCTCGTCCGTCCGAGAGATCGCAGTTGCGCGCGACTCGGTGCTCTGGCGCTCGGCGCGAGCATCTTCCTGGCGACCGAGGTCCTCGGCCAGGCCGGTCCGGAGCGCCGCAACGCTATCTATGTCGAGCTGCTCGGGAGCGCCGTTGCGTACAGCGTCAACTATGAGCGCACCCTGCTCGGAAGCTGGTATCTCCGGATCGGCGGAGGGTACTTCGCGCTGCAGGAGCTCGACAGTGAGGAAGTCGACGGGCTCGGTCTGTTCCCGATGATGATCGGCTATGTCACGCCCACGACCCCGCACAAACTGGAACTGGCCGTCGGCGTGGCGCCGGTCGTGACGCGGGGAGACTGGGACGACATCCTCGTCCTGGACAGCCATACCCGCGTGGTCGGAACCGGGACGGTCGGATACCGCTTCGCGCCCACCGAGAGCGGGTTCCTGCTTCGAGTAGCACTCACACCGCTGTTCGGCGACGAGGGCATCCTGCCGTGGGGTGGGGTGAGCCTTGGCTATCGATTCTAGCCGGGCCGCCGCCCCCGGCGCTCACCGCTCAATGGGCGCCCGTACCGTGTTGCCCCATTCGGTCCAGCTCCCGTCATAGTTACGTACGTTCGCGTAGCCGAGCAGGTAGCGCAGCACGAACCACGTGTGACTCGACCGCTCCCCGATCCGGCAGTAGGTGATGACGTCGTTCTCGGACCGGAGGCCGGCTTCGGTCTCGTAGATCGCGCGCAACGCAGCGGCCGGCTTGAAGCTGCCGTCTTCCGCGGCCGCCCGCGCCCACGGCACGTTGCGGGCGCCGGGCACGTGCCCGCCACGGAGCGCGCCCTCCTGCGGATAGTCGGGCATGTGAAGCTTGGTGCCGGCGTACTCCTCCGGCGAGCGCACATCGATCAGCGGATGGCGGACCCGGGTGTGGGTGAGCACGTCACTGAAGAACGCGCGCACCGCCTCGTCGCGCCGCTCGGGTGCGTCGTACGCCGTCGGCTCGTACGCCGCGATCGCCGTCGCCAGCCCGCGGCCCTCGGCCACCCACTTGGCGCGGCCGCCGTCCAGGAGCCGCGCGTTCTCGAAGCCGAACAGCTGGAACACCCAGAAGCTGTACGCCGCCCACCAGTTGTTCTTGTCGCCGTACAGCACGACCGTCGTCGTCTCATCGATCCCCAACCGCCTCAGGAGCGCCTGGAAGCGCTCACGGTCGATGTAGTCCCGCACGACCGGATCGTTCAGGTCGCGGTGCCAATCGAGCTGCTGCGCACCGGGAATGTGGCCGCGGTCGAACAACGTGGGATCCTCGTTGCTCTCGAGCACGCGAACCTCCGGGTCATCGAGCCGCTCCGCGAGCCAACCGGTGCTCACCAGCGCTTCGGGCCGCGCGTAGCCCTTGGTGGCGATTGCGGGATCCAGATCGGTTCGGATGCTGGTCATGGTGCTCTCCGGTTGGGGATGGGGAAGGGCGTATGGCTGATGGCGTATGGCACGTGGCGCCGGGGTCATACGACACGCACTCGCTCGTCGACAAGCCCCGTGCTCCGTGCCCCGCGCTCCGCGCCCCGCGTCTCTTCCGCCGCCCACTTCGCCACCTCGCCCACTACCGTCACCACCGGCGCCTCCAGCCCGGCGCGGTCGGCCGCGTCGGCGATCGAGCCGAGCGTGGCGGTGACGACGCGCTGGCTCGGTGTGGTGCCGTTCTCGATGCATGCGGCCGGTGTGTCCGCGGACCGCCCGGCGGCGACGAGGTCGTCGGCGATCGACCGCAGCGTGGAGCGCCCCATGAGGATCACGACGGTGTCCATCGCGGCAACGGCGGCGGGGTCCGGAAGCGGCCGGTTGCCGGGCTCGACGTGTCCGGTGATTACCGCGACCGAGCGCACCACGCCGCGGTGCGTTACGGGAATCCCCGCCGCCGCGGGCACCGCGAGCGCGCTGGTGACGCCGGGCACGACCTCGCACGGCACGCCGGCCTCGCGGCAGAAGGCCAGCTCCTCGCCGCCGCGCCCGAAGACGAACGGGTCGCCCCCCTTGAGCCGCACGACGCGCCGGCCTTCCCGCGCGTGCGTGACGAGCAGGTGGTTGATCCACGCCTGCGAGCATCCCCGGCCGCCCGGGGCCTTGCCCACGTCGATGACGAGCGCGCCGGCCCGCGCGCCGCGCAGCAGCTCGCGCGGCACGAGCCGGTCGTGCACCACGACGTCGGCTTGCTCGAGCAACCGGAGACCGCGGACCGTGATCAGATCGGGATCGCCCGGGCCGGCGCCGACGAGGTGGACGGAGCCGTCCGTAGGCGGCGCGGCGCGCCGCCTGCGGGCGCGGGGCACGGAGCTCGGGGCGCGGGGTGGTGGATCGGCGAGATCGACGATCAGATCCACCATCTCCGGGTAGTCGCCGACGGGGATGTCGACGACCGGGGACCGGTGACCGGTGACCGGTGACCGAGCCCCACCCCGCGCTCCGTGATCCGGGCCCCGTGCCACGAGGCACCTGGCCACCGCCGCCTCCAGATCCCTCGTCACATGCTTCCCGCCGCCGATCAGGAACGGCACGACCACCACGTGCGGCACCTCGATCTCGGCGAGGGCCTGTTCGACACCCGGATCGTCGTCGAGGAACGCCGCAGCGACGTCAGCCACGAGCCGGCCGCGGGCCAGGCGGTTCGCGAGCGTGAGGGTGGCACGGCGGCTGTGCGGGTGCCGCCGCGTTCCGTGTCCAACCACGAGTGCGGCCGTTCGGTCCCGCTCGAGGCCGTGACTCCGCAGTAACGCCTCTACGCGTCGCGCGACGACCGCGGCGAGCCCCGGATGCGTCCCGATCGGGCGCGTAACCTGCAGGCGCCCGTCCGGGCGTGGGTTCCTGCGCAGGGCGCGGCGCAGGAGGTCGTCATAGTACCCGGCGCTCGTGAGCAACGGCACCACCGTCACGCTGCCGCACGAGAGCCCGTCCAGGACGTCGGCGAACCCCGGCGTCCCGCGGTGGAACGCGGCCGCCGCTTCGTCGAAGCCGCCACGCGCGGCCGCCTCGGTGACCAGACGGCGCACGAGGGCGTTGGCGGCGGAGCCGTCGCCCGCTCCGTGCGCCGCGAGCACCAGCGCACGCCCGCGCCCGGGGTCGGCCGTCACCGCGCGGCCCCGAGCTGGATCAGCTCCGCGGTGGCCTCTTCCTTACCCGTCACCGCGGTGCGCGGCGACGTCCGGCCGACGGCGCGCTGGTAGAAGTCGCCGAGCCCTTCGCCCGTGCGGCGATCGTCGGCCCACAGTACCAGCAGGGGCCGCACCGCCGCCACGAGATCCGGCGTGCGCACGTCCGCGCGGTAGAGGTCCACCACGCGGTCGCCCGCGAGGCCGCCGCCCACGTAGACGTTGTACAGGTCGAGCGAGCGGCCCACGAACGCGATATCGGCGGTGTACGGGCGCGCGCAGCCGTTGGGGCATCCGGTCATGCGCACCGTGAGCGGTTCCTCCGAGAGCCCCAACCGCGCCAGCTCGCGGTCCAGCTCGTCGAGCACGGACGGCAGCAGACGCTCGGACTCGGCCACGGCGAGACCGCACGTAGGGAGCGCGGGGCACGCCATGGAGAATCGCCGCACGGCGGGGAGGCTCGGTGCCGGTGTGACGCCATTGGCCTCGAGCGTGCGCTCGATCTCCTCCACGGCCTCGAAATCGAGGCCGCTGAGCAGGACGTTCTGGTGCGGCGTGAACGCGAGGCCAGGCCGGTGGCGGTCGACGATCGTGCGGAGCGCCGTCCGCAAGCGCGCCGGTTCCGCGTCCTGGATGCGGCCGCTCTGCACGAACACGCCGTAGAACCAACGGCCGTCGTCCTGCTGTTGGCGGCCGAGGTGATCCTGGAACCGTGGGCGCGGCAGCGGCTCGAACGGCTGCAAGGCGAACGGCGCCCGGCGCGCGAACTCCGCGCGGAAGCGCTCGATCCCCCATTCATTGACGAGGTACTTGAGCCGCGCGTGGCGGCGGTCGCCGCGGTTCCCATGGTCGCGGAACACGGCGGCGATGATCCGGGCGGCCTCGACGGCGTGCTCGGCTTCCACGAACCCCAGCGGCTCGCCGAGGCGGGCGATGGTGTCGCCCTTGCCGTGCGTCATGCCGAGACCGCCGCCCACGAGCACGTCGAAGCCGCGGACGCGCTCGTGCGCGGTGACCGCGACGAGCCCCACGTCCTGGGCGTAGAGATCTACGCAGTTGTCGGAGGCGAGACCCACGGCAATTTTGAACTTCCTGGGCAGGTAGCGGTCGCCGTAGAACGGCTCCTCCGGCTCCGACGAGACCAGGCGCTCGCGATCTTGCCAGATCTCGTAGTATGCGTGCCCGGCGGGACGCAGCTCGCGGGCGATCGCCGCGGCGGCGGTTCGTACCGCGTGGTGCTCGGGATCGTCGAGCGGCGCGGGGCACGCCATCACGTTCCGCGCCACGTCGCCGCACGCCGCGAGCGTCGTGGCGAGGTGGGCGTTCACGCCCGCGATCGTGGCCTTGAGGTCGCCTTTCACCACACCGTGGAACTGCAACCCCTGACGGGTGGTCACGCGCAGCGTGCCGTTGGCGTACGCGTCCGCCAGGTCGTCGAACGCCAGGTACTGGTCGGCCGTGAGCGTGCCGCCGGGCAGCGACACGCGCACCATGAAACGGTGGTCGCGGCCGAACCCCTGCGACTGCCGCGGCTTGCGCGTGTCGCGGTCGTCCTGCTGATAGATCCCGTGGAACTTGAGCAGCTGCACGTCGTCGCTCGCGAAGTGCGTGGCGTCCGACCGCAAGGTGTCGTCGATGCCGCCGCGAAGGTGGTCCCCTCCGAGCTTTGCCAACTCGACGTTCGAGTCGCGCTTCTGCCCCCCGTTCCGACCGCTACCTGACATCGCTTCCTCCTACGAGGGCGGGCTGACGGACGTGGATGCCGCACTCGATTTTCTCCGAGCCGTTCCACCTGCCGGCGCGCGAGTACGCGGCTCCCCAGATTCCCGCCGGCACGGTGCAATGGGTGCAGCCCAGCGAGGGGTAGCCGCGGGCGTGCAGCGGGTTGTGCGGCACGTCGCGCTCGAGCACGTAGCGCCACACGAGCGACCGGTCCCAATCCAGCAGCGGGTGGAGCTTCAGGACCTGGAACCCCCAATCCCACTCCACCGGCTCCAGCGCCGCGCGCGCGGGTGACTGGTACCGGGTGACGGCGCTGACCCACACGTCCACGTCGGCGAGCGCCGCGCGCAGGGGATCGACCTTCCGGAGTCGGCAGCACCGATCGGGATCCCGCCGCCACAACGCCGGCCCGTACACCGCCGCCTGCCCGGCCGGCGTGAGCGTGGTCCCGCGATCGACGAAGCGCACGTGCGGATAGCGCGCCACCATGCGGTCGCGCAACTCGTAGGTCTCGGGGAAGAAGAACCCGGTGTCGATATAGAGAACGGTGACCGGCCCGCCGTGGGCAGCGTACATGTCGATCAACGCGCACCCCTCCAGCCCGAACGACGTGGTGAGAACCAGGCGGTGGCGCCGGAATCGCTCCAGGCTCCAGGCGATGAAGCGGCGCGTGGTCATGGGTGTTGGCATATGTCCTATGGCGTATGGCGTATGGCGTCTGGCACGGGGCGCGGGCGCGCGACGGTCAGTGCCCTGCTGCTCTGCCGCTGCTGCTGCGGTGCGGCAATCGCGGTTCTGCCGCCTCTGCCGCTGTATGCGCGGCTTGAAGCCGCGACTCGGCTCACTGTCGCCTAGGCGACCAGGGGCGATAGTCTTGCTGCCGCTCCTGCCGCTCTGCCCCTCCTCCCGCGCAGCAAAACAAAAAACCCGCAGGGAGTCTTCCCTGCGGGCTCGGGCGGTCGGTCCGCCGCCGTGTGCGTTCTGCTATGCCGCTAGGGTGTCTCCCCTTCGATGTGGGTCCGACACATACAGAGGAGACAACACGCCGCCGACCCCGCCGTGGGGGCGGGCGCGATCACGAAGCGGAGCGTGTGTGCGGGCGTCATACTCGAAGCTATGTCTCCATCCGTTGGGCATGTCAAGTCGCCCCATCGCGAGGCGTACCATCCATATGCCTCAGCAATAACCGGACCCGGCGCGAGAGTTCCCGGACGATCGCCCGCACCCCGGGCTGTATGCGCCCCTCCCCAACCCCGGAGCCGGTGGCCGCTCACCCCGGCCGAGGCCGCTACGGCGGGACGACCGCCGGGAGCTCTCATCGCCGAGGATAGTATAATGACTTATGCCTAATTCAGCAAGGTGTAGGACGGGTGATGCCATGCCGGCGCATGATCTTCAAGAGACTGGCGTGATCGGCCAGGCCCAGCTCGTGAGCGGTCTTCGTGATGTGCCAGTCGTTGCGCGTGAGGGCGTCGAGCAGGATGCGCCGCTCGGCTTCGGCTTTGAGCGCGCGGAACGTGGAGCCGGCGTCCTCACCACCCTCCACCGCCCCGCCGGGCACGGCGCTCGGAGCACGGGGTTCCCCGCCCCCTTTCCCGTCGTCCACACCCTCTTCTCCCCTCTCCCCTCTCCTCTCTCCCACCTCCGGGGGCACGTGCTCCACCCCGATCGTCTCTCCATCAGCGGCGATCACCAGCCGCTCGACGACATTCCGCAGCTCCCGCACGTTGTTACGGCGCCAGTCGTAGCGGGCGAGCTGCTGCAGCGCTTCGGGATCGATTGACTTGCGGCGCACGCCGAATCGTTCGCAGATCCCGTCCAACAGGTGCGTCACCAGCTCGGGAACGTCCTCCAGGCGCTCGCGCAGGGGGGGCACACGCACGACGTGCACGCTCACGCGATAGTACAGGTCGGGCCGAAAGCGGCCCTCGGCGACCTCGCGCTCGAGATCGCGGTTCGTGGCGGCCACGACCCGGGACTCGACACCCACGACGCGATTGCCGCCCAGTCGGGTGACCTGCCGCTGCTCGAGCACGCGGAGGAGCTTGGCCTGGATTTGGGACGGCAGCTCGCCGATCTCGTCGAGGAATAGCGTACCGCCGGACGCGGCTTCGAACGCGCCCTTGCGCAGCGTGGCCGCTCCCGTGAACGCGCCGCGCTCGTGGCCGAACAGCTCGCTCTCCACCAGATGCTCCGGGAGGGCGGCGCTGTTGATGGCGACGAACGGCGTTTTGGCACCCGGACCGAGCCGGTGCAGCTCGCGCGCCACCAGCTCCTTGCCCGATCCGCTCTCCCCAACGATGAGCACGGGGCTCGGTATCGGCGCCACCCGGGCGATGGCCTCCCGCAGGCGATCCATGGCCCGGCTCGAGCCCACCAGCGCGTTCTCCGGATCGAGCCGCCGCCGGAGCGCGTGGACCTCGCTCACGAGCGTGCGCCGCTCGATCGCATTCTGGATCTCGCGCACCACGCGCTCCATCGACTCGGCCTTGTCGATGAAACCGTACGCGCCGAGCCTCACGGCCTCGACACAGCGGTCGAAGTTCCCGGTCCCGGTGTACACGATCACCGGGACGTCGGAGCCCTTCTTCCCCAGCGCCCGCAGCACCTCGAACCCGTCGACACCCGGCATCTCGAGGTCGAGCAGCACGCAGTCGACCGCTTCCCGCTCGAGCACGTCGAGCGCGCGGCGCCCGTCGTGCGCCACGATGGTCTGGTACGTGCCGAGCCGCTCCAGATCATAGGCGTACTGCTCGGCCATGGCGGGGACGTCGTCGACGACGAGGACTACCGGCATGGCCTGTCGCTTCCATGCGCGTGAGAAGCGAGCGGTGACCGGTGACCGGTGATCAGTGACCGGGTCTTGCCCCGTGCTCCGGGCTCCGCGCCCCGTGCCATTCTCACGCCGGAATCTCCATCACGAATCGCGTCCCCACTCCCGGCTCGCTCTCCACCTTCAGCGTTCCTCCCAGGTCCATCACGAGGCGCCGCACCACGGAAAGGCCGAGGCCCGTGCCCGTCTCTTTGGTGGTGTAGAAGTCATCGAAGATGCGGTCGATTACGTCGCCCGTCATCCCCCGGCCGGTGTCGGTCACGGTGATGCGCACCGCGGGGGCGCCGCCGGGACCCAGGATCTGCCGGGTCTCCAGCCGTACGCTCCCGCGACCGTCCGCGAGGCTCTCGAGGGCGTTCCGCATCAGATTCTCGAGGATGCGCCGCAGCGCCACGTCGTCGCCACGGACGGGCGGCAGGCCTTCCGCGAGGTCGCCGGTCACCGTCGCGCCCCCGGCGCCGGCCAGGTCCTGGAGCACCGCTCGGGCGGTCCGGTTGACGTCGCAGGGACGCCGCTCCGGCCGCATTGACAGCCGGGCGTAGTTGGCGGCGAGGTTCTCCAAGTATTCGACGCTCGAGTCGAGCGTACCGCGGCGCTCGGCGAACACGGCCGGCAGCGTGTCGGGGCGGTCGCGCGCGACGCCGGCGAGGTGGCGCAGCACGTTGCGGATCGGCGTGAGCCCGTTCTTGATGTCGTGGTTCACCTGGCGGGCCAGGTCGCCGAGCGTGGCGCGCCGCTCGGCCTCGCGCAGCCGCACCGCGCTGCGGCGGAGGCGCTGCGTCATCGCGTCGAGCAAGCGCGCCAGCACCCCGATCTCGTCCTTGCGCTCGGTCTCGAAGCGCACGTCCAGGGTGTCGAGGTCGATGTGCGCGGTCTTCCCCGCCAGATCGGCGAGCGGCCGCCCCAGGCGCGACGCGAGCCAACCGGCCAGCAGCAACGCCACCCCCGCGGTCGCACCCACCGACGCGAGGAACCACACCGTCACGCCGCGGCGCAACGCCCGCAGCTCGGTGGTGGACTGCGTCACGAAGATCCGCGCGGTGTCGCTCACGAGCGGCGCTTCGGCGCCGGCATCGACGTAGGGCAGCGTGAGCGACCCCACTACCGCGTCTGTGGGCGCCGCGCCGCCCCCCGCCGGCGTGGACTCGAGCGTCGGATCGGACGACAGCGCACCGCCCGGGAACCGCAGGCTCACCGCCACGTCGAGCCCGCCGGCGAGTCCAGCGAGGAATTCACGGTCGATCGCCTCGCCCCCCACCAGGTCGAAGCGCCGGCCGCCCACGCGCAGCGAGTCGAGCCCGGCCAGCACGAGGATCCATCCCTCGGCGGTTCGTGTGCGCAGCAGCGTGACGCCGGCGTCGCGGGTGGCGAGGGCGGCGGGAATCGTGGGCGCCAGGCGGTCGTATTCCTCACGGAAGTGGCCCGAGCTGAGGATCCGTCCTCCCTCGTCCAAGACCAGCAGGGCCGACAGCCCCGCCAGCCGCATATCGCGGCCCGCGACGTCGAGCAGATACGTCCGCTCGGACGGCGCGCCCTGGACGGCGGCGAGCCGGAAGCGGTTGTCGTCCGTCAGCGCGCCGGCCAGCGCGTCGAGCCGCGCGGCCACCGCCGCGCCGCGCCTGTGCAGGTCCCGCTCCACGGCCGCGACCGCGGCATCCACGCGCCGCTGGTACTGCGCGGTGAGGCGGCGGTCCACGTCGCGCCATAACCCGTAGGCCAACACGGCGAGCGGGACGAGGACCACGGCGGCGAACCCGAGGAGGAGGCGCGCGCGGAACGTCATCGATCGGCGAAGCGGATGGTACCGCCCCAGCCGACGGTGGCGCCCGCGGGAAGGGCGCGCGCCAGCACGTGGCGGCGGACGTCGATCAGCGGCGTGAGCGACTGTGCCGGCCCGGACTCGAGCGTGCCGGCGAGCCACGGGGCGCGCGCCACGAGGTCGCGCGCGGCGGCACATGCGTCGAGCACCCGACGCGGCACGCTCAGCACATAGTGGTCGCCCCCCGAGCGGAGAGCCGCTGGGAACTCGGGCGCGGCGAGCGCTTCCACGCGCAGCCCGCGCTCCAGCAGTGCCAAGGCCACGAGCCGCGCCGCGAGGCCGCGCGCCGCGGCGTCACCGCGCTCGTGCAGGATGCGGCCGGCGGTGGGCGGTGGAACGGTGGGCTCCGCCGCGAGGCAGCCGCGCGGCAGGCGCTCCCACCAGAACGGCGGCGGCGCCCCCCGGGCGTCGGCGCGCACCGCGTCGCGCGCGAGCGAGGCCCGAAATGCCGCCGCGTCGCCGCCCGTCGTGATCGGCGCGCCCTGCGCCGAGGCCAGCACGTACGTCCGATCCCACGGGAGCGCGATGGCGGCGAGGTCGGCGCGTCCCTTGGCGTAGTTCACGGCGTCGGGATCGTCGGTGATCAGGAGATCGACATCGCCGTCGAGGGCGTCACGCGCCGCGGCCGGGTGGATCGTGCGGACCGCAAACCTCGCGTTCCCACGGATCGCGACAAGGGCGAGGCGAACGAGGCCGTCGGGGGTCTCGGTCAGTGTGAGTTGGAACCGACCCGATCCCGCGGGCAACGTCGATCCGCGCGCATCGGGCGAGGCAATTGCCAGCGCCGGTTCCGCGAACAGGTAGGGCTCGGCGGCCGGCCGATCGGTGGCGACGCGCAACCGCCGGTCATCCAGCGCCGTGACGGACTCCGGGGCCACGCCGAGGCGGGCGGCGTGAGGCGTCGTGGCCCACGCCGCCGCGACGTCCCCCGCGGTGACGGGGCGGCCGTCCCAGAAGCGGGCATCCCGCAGCACGAACTCCCACACGCGGCCGTCGTCCGCACCAGACCACGAGCGCGCGAGGCCCGGACGGACTGCCCCCTCGCAGTCCACCAGCACGAGCGTCTCGTAGAGCTGCCGGAAGACGAGGGCCTCGGCGTGGTTCACCGGAATCGGGGCGTGTGCGGGATCGACTGGGGCGCCGAGAGCGAGCGTCAGGTTGGGTCCCGCGGGCGCGTCCAGACTGTCCGCGGCGAGCACACACGGATCCGGCGCCGGCTCCGGCGCCGGTCCCCCCACGGGGGGGCCGCACGCCCCGACCAACGCGGCCACGACGAGCGGCGTGACCAATGACAGGCGGCGCATGACGATCGCGCGCCGCACCCTTACGCGTCGTCGCGCGACGACACGGTGACCTTGCGGGCCAGGTCCGCGCGCACACGCTGCTCGAGCGCGCCGTCCGCCGAACGGCTCACGGCGTCCCGGTACTTGGCGAGCCCGGCCTTGCGGACGGCGATCTGGCACACCGGATCGCCGGGTGCCACGGCGGGAATGGTGGTGATGCTCATGACCACGCCGTCCACCGGCGACTCCAGGGTGTTGCGCTCTGCACCGAGGAGGCTCCGGTTGGTGGCGATGGCCTGTCCGGCGGACACCACGCTGCCCAGGGTGACGTGGTACTCGAGAAAGCCGCCGAGCTGGGCACGGACCCACGTGGTGCGCTGGATCACGAGCTGGTGCGGCGGCCGCGCGACCGTGCCGTGCACCATGCCGAGCTCGACGAGAACATTGGTGACGCCCCGGACGCCGTATTCCACGATGCAGGGTTCCACTTTCCAGACCTCGCCCGCCTCCAGCATGATCGTGGGGCAGCCGGCCGCGCATGCGGCGCGGCGGAGCGAGCCCTTGGGGCCGCGGTTGTTGACCAGCAACTCCGCGCCAAACGCGGTGGCGAGCCGCCGGCACGCGGGATCGCGGAGGTCGCCGCGCACGTTGGGGAAATTGGCCCGGCGCACCGCGGCCGAGTGGAGGTCGATGCCGACATCGCAGCGCTTGACGATCTCCGCGAAGACGCCGTGGGCGAACCGGCTGGCGAGGCTGCCGCCCGGCGAGCCGGGAAACGACCGGTTGAGATCCCGCCGGTCCGGCAAATACCGCGCGTGGCGTTCGAACCCCAGGATGTTGATCACCGGCACGAGCACCAGGGTGCCCATCTCGAGGGTGAACGGCCGTTCCAGGATCAGCGCCCGGACGATGCCGGTTCCGTTCAACTCGTCGCCGTGTACGGCGCCGGTGACGAAGACGGCGGGTCCGGCGCGCGCCCCGCGCCAGACGTGTACCGGGATGGTGACCGCGACGCTGCTGTAGCTCTGGGAGATCGCCACCTGGATCTCGCGGCGCTCGCCGAGCGCCACCGCCTGGCCGGCTAGCTCGAAGCGGTCCGATCGTTCCATCGCGCGCGGGCTCAGCCGGCGGAGGCGGGGCGCACGCGGGCGCGCGCCTGCTTCTTCGGCCGGCGGGGCCGCTGCGGGATCAGCTCCCGCATGGCGGACAGCTTCCCGAAGCAGAGCAACCGGTCGCCGATCTCCAGCTGCCGCTCGCCCTTGGGGTTGGCGATGACCTCGTCGCCGCGCTGGATGCTGAGCACCACGATGTCGCGGTCGCGCAGGCGGGACGCGCCGAGGGTGGCGCCTGCAAGCTCCGAGCCCGCCGCCACCGGCAGTTCGGCCACGCCGTAGCCGGCGCGCTGGGAGAGCCGCTGTCGCACGTCGACCTCCGGGAATTTCACGTGGTCCTCGAGGTACTCGATGATCGTGCCGGCGACGTCGATGCCGGTGGCGGTCTCGATGCCCTCGAGGCCCGGCGACGAGTTCACTTCCATGACCTGCGGGCCCAATTCCGACTCCAGCATGTCCACGCCGGCCACCCGGAGTCCCATGATCTGCGCCGCCCGGACCGCCGTGCGCTGATAGGGCCGTTCGAGCGTCACCGGCTCCGCGCGGCCACCGCGGTGCACGTTGCTGCGAAACTCCATTCCCTGGGCCACGCGTCGCATCGCGGCCACGACGCGGTCTCCCACGACGAGCGCCCGGATGTCGCGTCCCATGCTCTCGGCCACAAACTTCTGGATCAGCACGTTCTGCTTGGCGCTCTGCAAGGTTTCGATGATGGCCTCGGCGACGGTAATCGTTTCGGCCAGGATCACCCCGATGCCTTGCGTGCCTTCCAGCACCTTGATCACGACCGGCGCCCCGCCCACCCGCTCGATGGCGGGGAGGATGTCGCTCCGGTCGCGGGCGAACGCCGTTCCGGGAATGCCGATGTCATGGCGACTGAGGGTCTGGAGCGCGCGGAGCTTGTCGCGGGCGGCCGAGATGCCGTTGGCGGAGTTGATGCAGTACACCCCCATTTGCTCGAACTGCCGCACCAGCGCGGCGCCGTAGAATGAGATGGAGGCCCCGATCCGCGGGATCACGGCCTCGTAATTTGAGAGCCGGCGCCCCCGGAAAAACAGCTCGGGCGCCTCCTTCTCAAGCGAGATGGAGAACTTGAGCGGGTTGAGGACGCGGACCACGTGGCCGCGCGCTTTGGCGGCCTCGACCAGGCGGCGCGTGCTGTAGAGCCGCGCGCCGCGCGATAGGATTCCGACCTTCAGGCGGCACCTCCGTCTTGTCGGCGCTTCCGTCTGTGGAGGTACTTGGCGTCGGGGTCGACGACGAACTGCCCCTCGAGCGCCCGGCGCCCCACGAGCATGCGGCACAGCATGTGTTCCCGCGACACCAGGCCGAGGTGGATCTCCCGCTCGACGCCGCCGAGCCGCATGCGGGTCGCGACGACGTAGCGGGCCTGGGGCTCGCCCGAGCTGGGGCGGACGACGGTTTCGCCGACCAGGGGCGCTTCGATGGGGATGCTCCGCTCGGGCGCGCGCCGCAGGACGGCCTCGAACCGCACCCGTCCGCCGGGCAGCACCTCGATCTGCTCCACGTGGAGCGCGCTGGTGCGGGCGCCCGTGTCGATCTTGGCGCGCACGGTGATGCCCCAGTCGGGGAGGGCGACGTATTCGCGCCAGCCGATCAGGATCTTGCCGTTTCCACTGCTGGGAGGGGCTTGCATGTTCTCGAAGATGGGCGGGCGCGAGGGAGTTTTGCAAGGAGGCGGGGAGAAGTGAGCGGCAAGAAGTAGGAAGTATGCATTACCACGTGCGGAGTGAGGAGGGACTTCCCGCGGCACGTCCCCAGCGACCGCGGCCTACGGGATTCCTGTTACGACCGGGAGCGGCTGGGGGAGCCAGTGAACCCGGTACGGCGGGCGACGAGCTGTCAGTACAAAGAATGTCACAGGTACGAAACGCAAATGTGAGGTACAAGCATTTACCGAAGCGGAGAATCTCCCGAAATCACGACGAATCACGACGAATCAACAAGACCATCACGTACTCCACATTCCAGCTCGTCGTTGGTCACGAAGCAGATGCGTTCGCCCCGCACCACCTGGCCATGGCCTTAAGGTCTCTGCCGGGTAGGTGCTCGAACGGCTCCGACCAAGACGCCCTGCCAGATCGAACACATCGAGCTTCGCCCCCCCGCGTCGGGGCTCCGAGGGGTCCGCGAAGCCCCCTTGCAGCGTGTCGTGCCGACTGAACCTCGTCCAACCACGGAGCCGAACGAACCTCACCAGTACCGCATCGCCGAGCGCGGCGGCCAGGCATTGGTTGATTGAGAGACATAAGTTCGTTAGCTTAGTACCTACGTTCACGGACCGTAAAAGAGCACAATGCGCCAACTCGCCCATTGGTTTCTTGCCCTCATCGCCGTATGTCTATCAGCTTGCGAACAGTCAGCTCGCGCCGACCAGAACATCGTGCACCCGACCCCCGAGAACCTCCCCTCTGCTCGCGAGCTCGCATCGGTCATCGGCACGGATACCCTGAGTGAACACCAGGAACTTGACCAGTTAGCGCGCAGACTCCGGCGTGCGAGCACTATACTTCGCATCGGAGATGCGGAGGGTTCGGACGACGCGATCTTCGGGCTCGTCGAGGACGTCGCAGCGGACGCTCGCGGACGGATCCTCGTCCTCGACTCCCAAATGAAGCGGCTACGGATCTACTCGCAAGACGGCCGGCTGGTTTTTGCGGTCGGACGGGGAGGCGAGGGACCGTACGAATTCCAGGCCCCCGAAGCACTGGATTTGGACTCCCAAGGTCAAGTGCTCGTCGCCGACCGGTTCAACAAGGTCAAGATATTCGGACCGCAAGAGGACTCGGTGGAGTATCTCGACGTTGTCCGGCTAGAACTCGTCCCGGAGGACATGTGCGCACTGGGTGATCGCTTCTTTGTGCAGGCCTGGCATTCAAGCGAGACGGTCATACACGAGTATAGTTCGTCCGGCCTCTTGAGGTCATTCGGTGACCCTTACCGTACCGCTAACCCGTTGGTGCAGAACCAGCTGTCGGACGGACCCATCGGATGCTCACGTGCGGGGCTGGTGCTGATGATGCCGAAGTACCTTCCGTTCCTTCACGCATACGACTCAACTCGAACGCGCCGTTGGGTGAGTCGTATTGAGGCATTTACTCCGCTGCAGATCACAGAGCAGACGGGCGTGGGCGGTCGTCCGGAGGTGGCTTTCAAGGTGAAGGGTCCGTTTCATGTCGCGCATACTATAACAGCCCTTCATGATCAATACGTTCTCGTCCAGGTCGCCAGAAGCGACGAGGTCAGCGTCAGGCAGCGAGCCGAGTACGCGTCGCTTCAGTCATACGTCATTGACGCCGCATCCGGCGACGGTGTCTATTTGGGGGATCACTTGCCAACAATCTTCGCTGGAAATGGCAATCGCCTCTATGGTGCCGTGAGCGACCCTTTCCCGCAGGTCCATGTGCTCCGATTCTAAACCGCATCGTCACTAGCCACCTAACCCGGCGCTTCGGGTCTTAACCATCGAAGCTTTGGAGCTGTGCATCGCAGCCACAGGCAAATGAAGCCCGGATCTTCGACCAGGCCCTAAACCCTGCCGTTTCCCACACTGAGAGGTGGACGTTCAATAAGACGCGCGTTGCGAGCCCGATGACCTGTTGGCTACTGATCAGGCCGAAGTCACGCGAGTCCCCACTTTCTTGCACGTTGTCACCCAGCAAGAAATACATGCCGTTGGGCACGATAATGGGTCCCCAATCCTGCTCTGTCGGACGATAATGCTCGCTTTCGACTTCCTTCGCGATGTATTGATAGTGCCACGGCCCTATTCCTAAGGAAGAACTGCTGGAACGCTCACGGCAACGATAGTCAAGTATCTCCGAATCGTTGACCAGCAACCTCCCGCCCTGGTACTCAACTCTGTCACCACCCTTCGCGATGATCCGCTTGACTACACGTCCGCGCGACCCAAGGTCGGCAATGATGACTTGCCCACGCCCTAGGGCGCCCTCACCATCCTCAACTCCGATCACCTCCTTCAGAGGTGACTTCCGTAGACCCGCCGCCACGATCACGTCACCATCCCACAGCGTCGGCTCCATTGACAGACCGCGGACAATCGCAATCTCGAATTTACTGTGAAAACATGAGGAGACAGGAAGGCCAACAACTAGGCCGATGACAAAAGAGACCCGACATACTCGTCTTGCTCTCACCCAGGTATTCTCACCCCCGCCAGAACACCGAATCGGATGCCATCGATGTTGGTCTGATGGGGGCACCGTTGTTTAGCCACGTCTCGATTTCGCTAAGTCCGGCCTTCCGCATCAGCAACGTTTCGCTGCTGAAGTCGTGCGTGCGCAGGGTGTCAACGCTTGATTCCAAGTGTCGGACGCGGAGCACCACCACAACTTGCGGAGTCGCCGCAATCCCAGGGAGATCTCTCCATACGTACTTAACCAACGCCTCGTTCGCCCAGTTACGGCCAACGGAGATCTCGTCAAAGTTTGCGATACGCGTGAGATGCTTCACACCGTCGTCTATGTTCCAGTCCTTAGCGATCCCCAATGCCACGAACCCCAAGCCCGTTTCGCTTGCCCGCCTCCGTACCATCTGCATAGCCTGCTGCACGGCGCCAGCCGTCCAGGGCTGATTGGCGACGCCACAGGTAGAAGAGCCGATATACACGAAGACTAGTTCCGCACTTCGAGCTTCGGCAGTCGCAACATGGCCCGAGCGGTCGTCCTGCGCCCTGAAATCAAGGCGTGGAAGGTACCCCGCACGACTAGCAACGGCGCCAAAAACAAACAGAGATCCCAGAGCCACAAGGTTCCGGAGTGGTGTCAGTGTCAGAGTCTTTCTCTCAGTACCCATACACTTTTGCTCCACAGACAGCGATGTCAGGGGCGAGCCATTCCTGGTGCTTCCATATCCCTACTTGCTGATCTCCAAGGAGAGAATATTGACGTGTGGAAACGGACGGTTCATTGCAGCCGCAGCCATGTTTGGTCCGATCGCTCTCAGTATCCCAGCGCCACGCCCGGCGTAGAGACCTTCCCCAGTTCTGGCATCGATTACGTATGTATGGACCTCCTTGTACTCGGCGCGCGATGCTACGGAGGACGAGTCGCTACGGACGATCTGAAGGACGACCGCGCTGGTTGCAGTAGGGAGAATGGTTTCTGCTCGGTCGAACTCTCCTCTCGCGTAGCTAAAGACCACAGCAGGCCGACCATTCCGAACACCTTCAATGATGTCGATGATCTTGAAATCCTGAAGGAGGCTCTGCCATACCAATTCGCCGTCAGCTGAGTACCCGTATACGATCGGGAGGAACTCATGCATCGCTACAACAATCTCCTCATCCTCGACACACTCGATTGGACCCTCCGTAAGCTGGTTCTGTACCAAGAGGTTTGGGGAGTCGTACGGACGGCCAAAGGATTTCACGTGCTTGCCGCCGGTCGTGAACTCATGAATGAATGTGCCATCCGCCTGCCATCCGTATATGAAGATCCGATTCCTGAGGACGCAAAAATCCTCGGGTATGAAGTCCAGCTCTGTGACACCTCGATAGACGGGAGCGTCCCCTGTGATGTCGAAGAACTTTAGCGCTTTGTATCGATCAGCGATCACGAGCTCGCGGTTTGCAATAAGTGTCATAGCTTCGGGCGCCGCTAATGCCCCAGGTCCTACGCCTGGCTCTCCGGCCCGACCAATGGGGGATCCCCCCCGAGTGAACACCTGAACCTCGTTCAACCGAGAGTCCAGCACATACAGCCTGCCGTCCGGTCCAACTGCAAGATCCTCTATCAGCCCGAAGACTGTTGACCCGCCACTAGCTGTCGATGAACCGATAGTGGTGATGACCGTGGCACTACGGAGCGCGCCCGCTAGCGATGTGGCAGGTACGGAACCAATAGCGGCATCGGACTTATTGATGCGATCAGCGAGTTCGTCATCTCTCGGCATGTTCTGCGACGTGGGATGATGGATGTCCTGCTCAGAACCCCGAGTCCGGAAGCACCCACTAGATCCGAGGCATATCAGCGCGACGCAGATCAACGCCATGATGGGTAACCAGACTCCACGGCTTTCCCGTGTAGACCTCAGAGTCCCGTTGTTTCGTTTATTCATCCTCCCCACCCACTGCACGATCGTTGCCCCTTCTGTGCACGAGCACCGTTGGGCTTCAAGCACGAGCACCGTTGGGCTTCAAGCACTACGTAGGAGCAGATGAAGGCCAATCACAGTCACCCCGGGTTGGTGGACAACCACGGCTGAGAGCGGCTCGATCTGGCAAGTACTATCTGACCCGATCTGTAATAACCGACCTACCCCGGGCCCTGCCCGAGCATCGTGCTCGGGCGGTTCCACCCGCTCAAAGTCTTGGTTGTCCAATCAAGGCGACCTAGTCGTCAATCAACACCCATATGTTACGCACTCGAGTGCCTTGAAGTCACAGCCCGTCTGCTGCCCTTCGTTCGACTCGCAAAGTATGCCAGCTTCGCACTCGTCCTCCTCGCAGTAGGCGGCGACTATTTCACTGCCCCCTCCGCCGTTGAACACGGCGAGGCCCACAGACGTGAAAAGAACCCCGGCAAAAGCCGCCACCGCTCCCTGCAGCAATGGGAGAAACCGACCGCCGGACGCGCCCCCTTGCTTTCTCACCAGCATCGTCTATTCCTCCGGTCTCGAGTCACACACCAGCGTTGGAGACTCAACCATCCTGAGTGAGCATCAATTGCACCCGTACGTAACACACTCGAACGTCGGCTTCTCGTCGCAACCCGTAGTCTGGCCCGGGTTATCCTGGCAGTACGTTCCCATCTCACACTCGTCCTCCTCGCAATACGCCTTCGCCACAACCCCGGACGGATAAGCGGTGAGGGAACCCGCCAACGCACCGGTTAGTAGGCCTGCCACGCAGAAGATGAACAAGCCTACCACCCGTCTCATTCTGCTACCTGACATCGAATCCTCCCTTGTTAGTTGATCTGCAACCGGCCGGACACCTGAGCTTCAGCAACCCCATGTTCGTCAGCGGGGACAACTCCTGCGGCAAGCACGGCCACCGCGGTGAACGCCAGGTCGACCCTCGTCAGTTCGAGTACCCGAGCGCCAGGCGGTCCGGACCTGGCAGCCTTGGTTGTCTTGCCGCATCAACCACCGAAGGCCCAAGCACGAGCGTCGGGCCGCACAAGAGCATCATGCAGCAAGAATAGGAAGGGCACACCAGTTTGACTAACCCTTTTTTGCTCCTTCTTTACCTTTTTCCAAATCCACCCCCCGCCGAATCCCCGCCCGCAGCCGCGGCGCCAGTTCTATGTCCGTCAACCCCGCCAGCTCGCGCGCCGCCACCCCTGCCACCTTGACCAACGCTCGATCCAGCGCCGGCAGCCCCGAATAGCCAACCGCGTGCGCCACGTCCGCCGGCGGCTGCCCGCCCCCACGCAGCCCCTCCCACGCCAGCACCACCCGCGCCACGAGCGCCAGGTGCCCCGGACCCCGAAAACCAAGGCGGCTCAGCCGCTTGCGCTCAAGCTCCAGGTACTTCAGCGACAGTCCGAGCGCCTCCTCGAGCGGCCCCGTGCTCGGGCGGATCATGCAGGCAAGCAGGAGGTCCCGGGCGGGCACACCGTCCCGCGCATCGCCACCGAGGTCCTCCGCCGCCAGCAGCTCCGCCCACGCGCTCAGCCACGCCGTGCGTGCCTCCAGCGGGGAAAGACCATCCCGACTGGGCGACCTCGCGAGCGCCTGTGCGATCCAGCTCCCCGGCAGCAGAACCTCCAGCCAGCCGGACGCCGGGTCGACCGTACACCCCGCGGCCAGCGGCCGCCGGTACACCACCTGCGTGCACCACGCCGCCGCTTCCTCGGTCGGACCACTCGGCCACACGATCCAGTCGCACGCCCCCGCTGCCAGCGCGGGCACGAGCGCGCTCGCGTCCGGCACCACGGAGACCCGGAGCTCGCGCGGCAGGTCTCGGAACCAGCGGGCGCACTCCGCCAGGGTTCCCAGAACCATGGGATCCTTCCCAGGGCGCTACTTGTCGACGACGTTGCTTCGCTGACGCGGATGGAGGGGAGAGGTGGAGCCCGCAACGACCACCGGGGAGAGTCCGCGCCGACGTTGGCCCAAGATAGGCTCGGCGGGCGAGGAGCCGCCAGGTACCAAAACAGTCACGCGTGCGAAACGCCGACATGGGGTAGAATTCGTCGGGCGGCGCGGACCGCATGAGTCGAGCCGCCGGGCTCATCGCCCGCGAGTCGGCCGCTGAAGCACGCGGTGCCCAATGCGTCCTTCAGGACGCGCCGGCGCGCCAGCGCCGCCGAGCCGGGCTTTCAAGCCCGGATCGCTCCCTACGCCAACGGATTCTCCCAGCGCACCCCCCGAAACCGCGCAAAGTCGCCGTCCGTGGAGCACACGACGAGGCCGTGCTCGACGGCCAGCGCCGCCAGGTGCGCGTCGGGAACCAGATTGGCACGGTCGGCCGCCGGCAACAACCGGCCCAGCACTTCGCGATGGCGCTCCGTGGGCACCGGGATCCACACCGGCGCGCACTCGAGCCACGCCCCGACCTGGCGCCACGCGTCGGTCACGAGCAGCGGCTGCGTGAACACGCGCGGGTTGGTCACCAGTCGTATGAAGGCCACGAGGCTAGGCCACGGAAGACCTACCGGCGCGGTCCCGTTCAGCCGCTCGTCCAGCCACGCCCGCGCGGCCTCGTGCTCCGCGAACGAGGACACGTGCGCGTACACGAGCAAGTTGGCGTCCACGAGGATCACCTGAACGACTCCCCTTCGGCCACTGCGAGCACGTGCGCGACGTCGTCGATGCGGCCCACCAGGCAAGTCCCCAGCGAGACCGACGGCGTGCGGTAGGGCGGGCGATCCTCGGGCGGCATCGCCATTTGGCGCAACCCCAGCCGGAGGGCTTCGTTCACCAGGTCCTTGAGACCGGCGTTTCGGGCTTTCCGCAGCCGCGCGAGGAGGGTGGCGACATCGTCGTCGAGGGTAAGAGTCGTGCGCATACATCATGACATAATGATGTTGATGTCGTGATGTCAAGTTGCCATGCGAGCGGCTGAGCTGAACACGAGCGCCTCCCTGCTCGTGGGCGAGATGCTGCGCGAGTCGATGCGACGCGAGGGTGAGTACGCGACGGGCATGCGGCCATACCTCGAGCGCCCCGCGGTTCCCTTGAGCCGGCCCGGAACTCCTTATCCTCGACACGACGAGCTGCATGATCGCCAGGGTCCTCCCACGTCTCCGGAGGGTGCCTTGTGACGGCGCCCTCGCGGGCGGCGCATGCTGAAGCACGCATCTGCTGCCCCGCGCCGCGCCCCTCCCATTGCCCCACCCGACCCTCTCCACCACCATTCGGCATGTTGAATCGCATCGTCGGCACCACCACTCCCGCCCTCGCCGCGCTCGCACTCGGCCTCTCGACGACGCCCGCAACCGCACAGAACGCCCCCGAGCTCGCCGACCAAACCTCCGGCATCACCGCCCTCCTCCAGGCGGTGAGCCCCGTGAACGGCCGGGTGGTGTGGGTGAGCGGCCACAGCGCCACGTACGCGCGCACCCTCGACGGCGGCGCCACGTGGGAAGCGGGCCAGGTGCCGGGGCCAGACACGCTCCAGTTCCGCGACGTGTACGCCGTCAGCGCGGACGTGGCGTACCTCCTCGCCGCGGGGCCGGGCGAGACGTCGCGCATTTACAAGACTACTGACGGCGGGAAGCGCTGGACGCTCCAGTTCCAGAACGAGAACCCGGACGCGTTCTACGACTGCTTCGACTTTTGGGACGCGCACACCGGCGTAGCGTTCAGCGACGCGGTGAACGGACGGTTCATCATCCTGCGCACGGAGAACGGCGGCGACACATGGACACCGCTGCCCAGTGCCGCTGTGCCGGCGGCCACGCCGGGCGGGGAGGGCTCATTCGCTGCCAGCGGCACGTGCGTGCTGGTCCGCGGCGAACGCGCAGGCTGGATCGGCACCGGCGCGGGCGCCGCGCGGATGCTGCGCACGGCAAACCGCGGGCGCAGCTGGACGGCGGCCGAGACGCCCATCGTGGCGGGCGAGTTCGCCGGGATCGCCACGCTCGCGTTCCGCGATACGCTGCGCGGCGCGGCCCTGGGCGGCGATCTCGCCGATCCCGACGGCTTCAGCGACAACGTGGCCGTCACCGACGACGGCGGCCGCACCTGGCGCCTCGCCGGCCGCCCCACCTTCCCGGGCCCCGTCTACGGCTCGGCGTACGTGCCGGGCACCTCCACGATCGTCGCCGTGGGCCCGAACGGCATGGCCTATTCCCGCGACGACGGTGCCACCTGGACCACGCTCGACACGCGTACGTTCTGGGCGGTGGGGTTCGCGGAGGACGGGACGGGGTGGGCGACGGGACCGGAGGGAAGGATCGCGAGAATCGATGGGTTACGGTGACGATCGGCGTATGGCATATGGCATATGGCGTATGGCGTATGGCGCATGGAAACCCGCAGTCATACGCGCCATGAGCCATATGCCATACGCGCCCACCAATCCACCATCGATCCCGCGCACCCCATCACCATGACCCCCGATCCCATCCACCCAGCCACGACCATCGGCCACGTCCATCTCAAGGTCGCCGACCTCGACCGCGCGCTCGCGTTCTACCGCGACGTGCTCGGCTTCGAGGAAACGATGCGCTACGGCTCGGGCGCGGTGTTCCTGTCGGCCGGCGGGTACCATCACCACATCGGGCTCAACACCTGGGAGAGCGCCGGCGGCTCGCCGCCCCCGCCCGGAACGACGGGCCTCTATCACATCGCCATCCGCTATCCCACGCGCACGGCGCTGGCCGACGCGTTACGCCGCCTGGCGGCCGCGAGGATCAGTCTCGACGGCGCGTCCGATCACGGCGTGGGCGAGGCGCTCTACCTGCGCGACCCCGATCAGAACGGCGTCGAGCTGTACTGGGACCGCCCGCGCGACGCCTGGCCGCGCACACCGGAGGGCGGGATCGCGATGTTCACGAGGCCGTTGGACGTTGAGGCGCTCCTGAAAGAGGCGTGAGACACGTCA
>Ga0256864_1000167_pt1 | contig 26288 bp, 25 predicted proteins | sample RVTome_11_FD_187336 | JGI IMG/M metagenome (GOLD analysis project Ga0256864, IMG submission 187336) | Soil microbial communities from uranium-contaminated site in the Upper Colorado River Basin, Wyoming, United States - RVT147D111 HiSeq ... | reverse complement strand
TGAGCTAGAGAGCAAAGTGCAAAGCGCAACGATCGGAGGGGGCCTCCCGCTTCGCTCGTTGCGCGCTGGACGTTGCACCCGATGTCACGCTCCCTCTCGCAGCCGCCCCACAACCATGTCCCCCATGTCCGTCGTCGAAATCCCGCTGCGCGTGTCCGCCGACGGCACGGCGCCGCTCGCCAGGAGTCCGGCCATGGCGTCTTCCACGCGCCGCGCCGCGGCGGTCTCCCCCAGATAGTCCAGCATCATCCCGACGGCGGCGATGGCGCCGAGCGGGCAGGCGACGTTCTTCCCGGCGTGTTTCGGCGCGGAGCCGTGGATCGGCTCGAACATCGAAGTCTTTCCCGGATGGAGGTTGCCCGATGCCGCGATCCCCATGCCGCCCTGCAGCATGGCGCCCAGGTCGGTGATGATGTCGCCGAACAGGTTCGTGGTGACGATCACGTCGAACCACTCGGGGTTCTTGATCATCCACATGCAACACGCGTCAACGTACGCATGGTCGGTCTCGACCTCGGGGAAGTCCCCGGCGACGTGCGCGAACGATCGGGTCCACACGTCGTGCGGCCGGATGGCGTTGGCCTTGTCGACCAGCGTCACCTTCGGTTTCCGCGCACCACCGGCCGCGGCCCGCTTGCGGGCCAGCTCGAACGCGTACCGGCTGGCGCGCTCGCAGCCCTTCCAGGTGTAGACGCCGTTGACGATGGCGACCTCATCGGGCGTGTTCTTCTTCAGGTGCCCGCCGATCTGCGAGTACATCCCCTCGGTGTTCTCCCGCACGACCACGAAGTCGATGTGCTCAGGTCCCTTGTCCTTGAGGGGGCACATGCGCTCGGCGTAGAGCTTCACGGGACGCAGGTTGATGTACAGGTCGAGGCCGAACCGGAGGCCCAGGATCACCGAGCGCTCCACCAGCCCGGGCTCAACGTCGGGGTGGCCGATGGCGCCCAGGAGCACCGCGTCGAGCGTGCGCCACTCGTCGATCACGCGGTCGGGGACCAGCTCCTTCGTCTTGAGGTAGTAGTCGCCGCTGTAGGGGTACTCGACCAGCCGATACGTGATGCCGTGGATCGCCGCGGCGGCGGCGAGGACCTTGAGGGCCTCGTTCGTGACCTCGGGCCCGATCCCGTCGCCCGGGATGACGCCGATCGCATACTCGGTCATGCGATTGGCGGGGATGCGCGATGGCGTTCGCGGGGCGGCACGATCCTGTTCATTGTGCCCGTTCCACGTAGCGCTTCACCTGATCCTCGAGCACGGGCAATGGCACCGTCCCGCTCAGCAGCACCACATCGTGAAACTCGCGCACGTCGAACCGCTGGCCCAGCGCGACCTCCGCCATGCGCCGCAGCTCCCGGATCTTCAGCTCGCCCATCTTGTAGGCCAGGGCCTGACCGGGCCAGGAGATGTAGCGGTCGGTTTCCGTTTGGACCTCGTGTAGCGAGAGCGCGGTGTTGCCGGCCAGATAGTCCATCGCCTGGCGGCGGGTCCATCCCATGGCGTGCAGGCCGGTGTCGACCACGAGCCGGCATGCGCGCCACATCTCGTAAGTCAACCGGCCGAACCGCGCGTAGGGGTCCGTGTACATGCCCGCCTCGATGCCCAGCCACTCCGCATACAGTCCCCATCCTTCGCCGAACGCGTCGATGTAGGCCACCCGGCGGAACGGCGGCAATTCCTCCTGCTCCCGCGCCAGCGCGATCTGGAGATGATGGCCGGGCACCGCCTCGTGCAGCGTGAGGGCGGGGAGCGTGTACAGGGGCCGACTGTCGAGCTGGTAGGTATTGACCCAGTAATACCCCGGCTGGCTCCCGCCGGCGGGCGCTTCGATATAGCGGCCGGCGGTGAACTTCGGCGCCAACGCTTGGGGGACGGGCGCCACGCCGTACGGCAGGCGCGGCAACGTCTTGAACAGGGCGGGGAGCTCGCCGTCCATCCGCTTGGCGAGGTACGCCGCTTCCTTCAGCAGGTCGTCGGGAGTCTTGGCGTAGAAGCGAGGATCCGTGCGCAGGAAGGTGAGGAACGCCGCGAAATCCCCCGAGAATCCCACCTCGCTCATGACCTCCATCATTTCGGCGCGGATCCGCTCGACCTCATGGAGCCCGATCGCGTGGATGGAATCCGGCGTGAGATCGAGCGTCGTGAAACGCCGGACGAGGTAGGTGTAATACGCGCCGCCGTCCGGCAGCTCCGACGCGCCCAGGGTAGACCGGGCGCCCGGCAGGTACTCGCGCGTCATGAAATCGAGGAACGTTCGATACCCCGGGACGACCGCCTCCGCGATCGCGGACCGGCCGGCGGCGCGCAGACGGTCGCGCTCGGCCGGCGGAACGGCTGAAGGGAAGGACGCGAACGGCGTGTCGAACACGCTCTGCGCGGCATCGTCCACGACGTGGGCCGCGATGGTCGCCTCATACCCGTCGAGCGTCACGCGGGGAACGGTGAATCCGCGCTCGAGCCCCGCGCGCATTGCGGCGATCTGCTGGTTGACGTAGCGTGGGAAGGCGCGCAGGCGCGCGATGTAGTTCTCGTAGTCACCGGCCGTGGCGATGGGCATGTCGTCCGGAAGCCGCGCGAACCCGATGTGAAAGCCCCAGTCCGAGTTGATCGGCATCTCGTACGTGCGAAACGCGAACTCGGCGAGCGCGTCGTTTAGCTGGCGGGCAAACATGTCATAGCTGACCCCGTCGACCTCGCCGAGCCGCGCGCGATCGATGCGCTCCAGCCGCTCGAGGAATCCCCGCCGGACGGCGGCGCGCCGCGCCTCGTCGTCGGCGCCGACCATGGGGAGCCGGTCGTCGTAGCGGTGGTCGCCCACGTTGGTCGCGAACAGCGGGTTCTCAAGGAGCTCGAACTCCCAGGCTTCGGTCAACAGCGCGTGAAGCTCTGTGGCCGCGTTGGAGCGGGCCTGCGCCCGAACGACGCCGGCGGTCATCGCGAGCAGCAACAGGCCGAGACCCACCGTGCGGGTCACGTATTCTCCGGCTGGATCGTGCGCCCGATGATCATCGTGATGTTGTCGGTGCCCCCGTCGTCGAGCGCGTCCTGGAGCAGGTCGCGGCATGCTTGCTCGGAGCTGGTCAGCGATGCCAGGCGCTCGGCGATCCGCTCGTCGGAGACGTGCTTGGTGAGCCCGTCGCTGCACAACAGGACGACCGTGCCCCAGTCCCGCGTGATGCGGGTGACGACCGGCGCGGCCTCGGTTCCCCCGATGGCGCTCGAGAGCACGTGCGCCAGCGGACTGCGGGAGACGTCCGCCCGGGTGAGGACCCCCTGGTCGGCGAGGTCCTGCGCGATGGTTTGGTCGTGCGAGATCTGGGTGAGCCGTCCGTCGTGATACATGTAGCCTCGACTGTCGCCGACCTGGAGCAGGTACGCCTGCGGCCAGAGGCCGAGCCACAGGGTGAGCGTCGTGGCGTACCGTTTGTGGTCGGTATCGTGCTCGGCGCGCTCTTGAAGGTTGGCATGGCACCGGAGCGCGGCGTCGGACAAGACGTGCGTAAACGCGTCGGGATCGTCGGGGTCCGCGGCGTAGAAAGCGCGGCTGCTCTGGGCCACGTACTGGGCGATCGCCTGGACGGCGAGCCGGCTCGCCTCCTCGCCGCCGCCCCCGCTCGCCACCCCGTCCGCCACCATGCCGAGGGAAGCCAGCCGTTCCGGCGCCAGCGGGAGATCCGCGTCCGGCGGCAGGCTCGTGCGGTCCACGATCAGCTGCTTGGAGAGCGACGCGATGAGAAAATGATCCTGGTTGTCCGGGCGCACCTTGCCGCGGTGCGTCAGGCCGAACACGTCGATGTCCTGGTCCTGCGGCGTTCGGATCGCGTGCGTCTTGGTGTGGGTCTCGATGGACGCCATGCCGGTCTCCCAGTGATACCGAGCCGCGACCCGAGACTCGGGGGCGGTCGGTGGTTGACCGTGCGGCTCCGAGTGGGCCGGGGCGGGTCTCCATAAGATGGAGCGGGAAGCTGCGTCACGCGACTGGTGGCGGGCCGGCGCGCCGGCGTCACTCCAGCGGATGTCGCCACCGCAGGGACGGAAACCGGGAGAAGTCGCGGTCCGTCGTGATGAGTTCGCTCCCGGACTCGATGGCGAGCGCGGCGAGATACGCGTCGGGGACGAGGTTGCCACGGGCGGATACGTCGCGGCAGAGTCGGGTGAAGATGTCCCAGTGTCTTCCACCGGGGTGGACCGCCAGGGCGGCGGGCTGCGAGCGGTACGCCTCGACGAACCCCAGGGCGGCGGGCACCGGCGTCGGCGGCGTGAACACGCGGGGATGCGTCACCACGCGGAGGAACCCCGAAAGGATCACGTCCGAGACGGCGTACGCTTCGTCCGCGCCCACCAGCTGGTGGAGCCACGCTGCGTACGCGGGGTGGTCGGGTGCATCGGTGCGGAAGGCGTAGACGAGGACGTTGACGTCAACGAGCCGCATCGCCCTCGTCCATCAGGTCGATCAGGGACGCCGAGTCGTCGAGATCGACGCCAGGTTGCAGGCCCTCGCCATCGAATGTGGGAAGGCGGATGGGTTCCCGCACGCCGGGGGCTCGGCGCCGCGCCAGCAGTTCCCGCACGGCGTCCTCGATCACGCTCGTCAGGGTCGTTCCCGTCCGGGCGGCGTACTCTTTGGCTTGCCGCAGGAGCGCGTCGTCCATGCGGATCGTGGTTCGCATATGTCGCAGCATACTAGGATGACATAAATATGGCAACGCCGTTGGGGCGATCCCGGACGGTCTTCTTGCGGCGGTCGTCAGCCGGTGCTAACAAAGGCCCGGTCAGCCGGAGGCCACACGTGGGTCGTATCGATCACGAGCAGCCAGCCGCCCGGCGGGGCCGGGTTTCGCTGGCGGACGTGCCGGGTGAGGTCGCTTGGTACGGGCCGCTCCTGCGGCCGGTCATCTTCGCGACGAGCGCGATGGTGACCATGTGGTTGTACCCGTGCTGGCGCACCGCCCGCGTCCGATGGAGCCCTCCGTTCGACGACCTGATCGCGCAGGTCAAAGGGAGCGGTCGACCGATCGTCTATTACGCGTGGCACGCGTACGAACCCGTGGCGTTGCTCGGATTCCGTGATGTACCCGAGATCCTGCGGCCGATCGGTATTGGACACGACGGCCTGGCGTCCCGCATGCTCCAGCGCACGGGCGCCCGGCTGGGCTATCACCTGTGGATTTACCGCCGGAGGTCGCTGGTTCGACCGCGGGATCAGATCGTCGAGCTGATGCGGACGCGGGGGTGCAACATCGGACTCTTCACCGACGCCGGCGGTCCGTACGGGCGTGTGAAGCCCGGCCTGGTGCACATCGCGGCAGCGACAAACGCGCTCGTCGTGCCGCTCGTCGCGCGCGGCAAGCCGCTCCTGAGGGTGAGGCGGCCGTGGCGCCACGGCGTACCCCTCCCGTACTGCCGAGTCGTCGTCCATCACGGCCCGCCGCTCGACGGCGCCAGGACGACGCTCGACCAATATCAGCGGAGCCTGTGTGAAAACTCCTGGGCATTCCATATATTGTGCGTCCCCGCGTTTGGCCAGTGCTCCCCCTGCTCGGAGCGGTGCCCGTGGCCTATATCGCCGGTCCCGATCGCACCCAGGCAGTGCTCCTCCCCGAAGTTCTGGACGACTACGTCGGCGCGGAGAACCCCGTTCGCTTCCTCGATGCCTTCGTGGCCCAGCTGGATCTCGGCGCGCTGGGGTTCCAGCGCGCGGTCCCGGCGGCGACCGGCCGGCCGGGCTATGCCCCCGGCGACCTGCTGCGGCTCTATCTCTACGGGTACCTGCACCGGATCCGCTCCAGCCGACGGCTGGAACAGGAGACGCACCGGAACGTCGAGCTCATGTGGCTGCTGCGGCGACTGACCCCGGACTTCAAGACGATCGCCGATTTCCGCCGCGACCACGCCCGCGCGCTGAAGGGGGTCTGTCGGGAATTCATCCTGCTCTGTCGGCAGCTGGACCTGTTCGGCGGCGAGCTGCTGGCGATCGACGGGAGCAAGTTCCGGGCGGTGAATGCCCGGGAGCGGAGCTACACGCCGGCTCGCCTCACGAAGCTGCAGCGGGACATCGACCGCACGATTGCGCGGTATCTGCGGGAGCTCGAGCGGCAGGATACGGCCGAGGCCGGCACCGAGGCACCGAGCGCCGTGGCGCTCCAGGAGAAGATCGCGACTTTGCAGCAGCGCAGGGACCGGTACGACACGTTGCGGCAGGAGCTGGCGGCGAGCGGGGAGACGGCCCTCTCGCTGACCGATGCCGACAGCCGCCCGATGATGAGCGGAGGGCGGATCGAGGTGTGCTACAATGTGCAGACCGCCGTGGACGCCAAGCACAAGCTCATCGTGGCCGAAGACGTCACGAATGCGGCCGGCGATCGCGATCAACTCAGTCCGATGGCGACGGCGGCGCAGGGCGTGCTGCCAGGGGCGGCGCCGGTGGTGGTGGCCGACCAGGGCTACTATCACGGCGCCGAGATCAAGGCGTGTCTCGAGGCAGGGCTTACCCCACTGGTCCCGCGGCCGCTCACTTCGGCGAATGAAGCGCGGGGCCTGTTCACCAAAGACGATTTCGTCTACAACGCCGACGTGGATGCGTATCGCTGTCCGGCAGGAGAACTCCTGACCTACCGCTCCACCACCCTTGAGCTCGGTCGCACGATCAAGAACTACCGCACGAGTGCCTGCGGGCGCTGCGCGCTCAAGCCCCGCTGCACGCGCAATAAGGACGGGCGGAAGATCACCCGGTGGGTGAACGAGCACCTGCTGGAGGCCATGGAAGCGCGCCTGCGGCGCGACCGTGCCGTGTTCGCGCGGCGCAAGGAATTAGCCGAGCACCCCTTCGGGACCATGAAGCGCGGGATGGACCAGGGCTACTTCCTGCTCAAAGGGTTGGGCAAGGTTCGGGGCGAGTTCAGCCTCACGGTGCTCGCCTACAATCTCAAGCGGGTGCTGAACATCGTTGGCGTGCCGCGGCTGCTAGAAGCCCTCGCCTAGCCGGGGCCCTCCGCATTCCAGCAACCCTGAAAGCGCCTACAGGACCGCACCTCCGCCCCCGAGCGCCCCATCAAGCACCTTCCTGCCCAGATCCGGCCTCACCGCAGCGATCGGGGCAATCGTCGCTCACCGACGGCGACTTTTCACACGGCCTGTGCGGGCGTTGGACGAGCTAGAGCGGCGGACGGCAGCATCCGGTTAGCCCTTGGCGTCCCGTCTCGGCCGCTACACGCTGTCGGTCGTCCCACCACCACCAGTCCGTACGCCGGCGGCCGGCTCCCCCGCGTGATCGTCAGTGCGCGCTTCCCGACCCGCCACCGAGCTTCCGTACCGCCGCAGGCAAGTTCTGATCACCATGATGCGTGAGGAAGGGTTCGCTGGACGTGCAGGGGAACTAGAAGCGGTTTCGCAGCGTGCAGCGTGCAGCGTGCAGAGGAACCGATCCACTGCACGCTGCACCCTGCACCCTGCACGCTGCACGCTTCCTGCTCCACGCTCCCCTCACCCGTCCGCCCGGAACGTATAACACCACGCCTCACCCTCGAGCACGACCGTGCCATCCTGCCGGCGCACCTCGATGCGGAGCTGCGTGACCGGCTTCTTCGGGTGGACGCTCACGACCTCGGCGTCGGCGGTGATCGTATCGCCGATGTAGACCGGGGCCGTGAACTTCCAGTTCTGGCTCAGGAACACGGTGCCCGGCCCCGGCAGGTCCATAGCGACGAGCGTGTGGAGCAGTCCCGTCGTGAGCCCGCCCTGCACGACGAGCCGTCCGAACTTGGTGCGTGCAGCGAACGCCGCGTCGAAGTGGAGGGGATTGCGGTCGCCCGTCAGCTCGGCGAACGTCGCCACGTGCTGGGGCGTCAGCGTCAGCGAGCGCGACGCTCGCTGCCCGACCTCGACGTTCATGCGTCCTCCCGCAGGCGCCGCACCACCATGTCGCCCATGTCGGACGTCGAGATGCTGCGCGTGTCGGCGGAGGGCACGGCGCCGCTCGACAAGAGCCGGGCCATCGCCTGCTCCACGCGCCGGCCCGCCGCGGTCTCCCCCAGGTAGTCCAGCATCATTCCGACGGCGGCGATGGCGCCCAGCGGGCAGGGAATCCGAGCCGATCCATGGGTCCGATCACGGCGGCGACGTCGGGACGCAACACTTTCAGCGCGACCTTGCGGTCGTGCTTAACGTCGTGCGCGAGATGGACGGTCGCCATGCCGCCGCGCCCGAGCTCGCGCTCCATCGCGTAGCGATCGGCGAGCGCCTTCGCGAGCCGGTCCACAGGATTACTCAAGAACCCCATCCGTGACCATCTGTCCGGTTTCTATCGAGAAGACGGTGCGTCGGGTTTCGCGGCGTAAATGAATTCGTAATAATCACGCAACTGTAGCTCGCTCGCCGCGGGCTCGTCGATCAGCACGGTAACGTCCGCGTGCAACTGCAGGGCACTGGCCGTGATCATGCCGGTAACGGGTCCCTCCACGGCGCGGGCGATCGCGTGCGCCTTCGCCGCACCGCTCGCCAGCAAGATGAGCTTGCGGGCTTCCAGAATCGTTCCCACGCCCATGGTGATCGCGTACACGGGAACGTCCTCGCGCCGGTCGAAAAACCGTGCATTGTCGTCGATCGTCTGTTCGGAGAGCGTTTTCAGACGCGTCCGCGAGCTCAACGAGCTCGTCGGCTCGTTGAAGGCTATGTGTCCGTCGGAGCCGATGCCCAGGATCTGGAGGTCGATGCCGCCGCACTGGGCAATCCGCTGCTCGTACCACGCACAGAACGCCGGGTAGTTGCTCGTCGAGCCCGACGGGATGTTGATGCTGTCGGGTGGAATGTTGACGTGCTGGAAGAAATGCTCGTGCATGAAGTGGTGGTAGCTCTGCGGGTGATCGACGGGGAGGCCGACGTATTCGTCGAGATTGAACGTCGTGACGTGAGAAAAGTCGAGCTTCGTCTCTCGGTGCAAGCGCACGAGCTCCTTATAGAGCCCGAGCGGCGTGGATCCCGTGGCCATGCCGAGCACCGCGTTCGGTTTCGCGTTGAGCACGTCGACCACGATGCGGGCCGCCGCGCGACTGAGCTCGTCGTAGTCCTTGTGGATGATCACTTCCATGGCACGCCTCGATGTACGGGATGGTCAACTGCCGGTGCAGTCGGCGGGGGCCGCGGACGGTCGTTCGGTGATCGTCACCCGACTCACGATGCGAATCCCAGCTTGGACGCGACATCGCCCTGTCGCTCGTCGAGCGTCACGAACGACAAGGCACCCGGATCCTCGGCCAGGTACAGGGCCGTGGCCAGATGCCAGCAATCGGCGCCACGAACGTAGCCGGCGTCGAGCACACGCGCGATCTCGGCGCCGAGCGGGCGGTCGGGCACCACCCACGACACGGCGCCGAGCAGGCGGGGCTCGTCCGTCACGCCTTCCCGCAGCAGCGCGGCGCGGAGCTCCGCTTCGAGCAGGGTGGACGCCAGGAGTTCGTCGAAGCGTTCGAGCCGGCGCCTGAGCGCCGTGCCGCCGCGCTCCTGAAACGCGATGGCCACCAGACAGGACGTATCGACGTAGGCGAGGGGCATTCAGTCCCGCTCGGCGAGGAACCGCTCGAGCGCCCCCGGCCGCCTCGCGACCGGCTGGAGCGCGTTCGCATCCGCCTTCCGGCGCACCACGACGCCACGCTGCGCAAGCCGGTCGAGACGCTCGGCCAGACCTGTCCCCTCCGGCTCGATCGGGCGCAGCTCGGCCGCGGGCTCGCCGTGGACCGTGATGATGACCCGGGCGCCCTCGCGCACTCGACGCACGAGGGCGGAGAGACGGGCCTTGGCTTCGTAAAGGGAATAGCTATCGCGCATCCGGTAAAAATATTTGTCTAGTCAGACTAGTCAATTGGCTCCCGCGGGCCTCACGGCGTCCGCGTAGAAGCCGCCCACCGCCTCGAACGTCGCACCGGCCCGCTCACCGTGTCTCCAGCTCTGCGACCCACACGTCGCTCTCGTGCGATCCCATGGTCAGATAGAACCTGCGCCCGTCCGTGGTGAACCCGTAGCGCGTCGGCTGGCGGGACGGATCGTCGAAGCGCACCAGGAGCCGGGCCGCCCCGCCCGCCGGGGAGACCGCGTGAATCGAGGCCCCCCGGTCGCCCTTCGCCAGATAGTAGAGCGTGCGTCCGTCGGGAGCCCAGGCGCTGTAGAAGGGCTCGCCGTACTCCTCCGTGATCGGCGCGATCAGGCGCGACTCCCCGCCCGACGGCGAAATCACCCGCAGTCCGTCCGGCCCGTGAAACGCCACCAGGTCACCCGCCGGCGACCAGCGCGCGAAATCCCCGACGACGTCGAGCGTGTGGGATTGGCCCGAGTCCAGCGTCAAGACGGAAAAGTGTCCGAGGTGCAGATCCCACGTGAGCACCTCGAACACGAGCGCCCCGCCGTCGGGCGACCAATCGACGTCCAGCTGATGCGACGGGCCCTCGGTGCGCCGGGTCAGTCCCGAGCCGTCGGCGCGCATCGTGAAGACGTCACGCGTGCCGTGACGCAGGGAGTGAAAGGCGATGTGGCTTCCGTCGGGGGACCACGCGGGGCCGTAGTCCCCGGCGGGATCCGTGGTGAGCCGCGTCGGCTCGCTCGCCCCGACCGGCATCGTGTAGATCTCGAAGTTGCCGTCGCGGTCCGAGTCGAACACCAACCGCTCGCCGTCGGCGGTCACATCGACGCTCTCGATCGTCTGCACGCCGCTCGTGACGGCCCGTGCGGCATCCCCCGAGATGGGAGCCGCGCTCGGTAGGGGAACGGCCCAAACGTTGGAGTGCGTCCGGAAGCTCGCGTACGCCAGCCGCGTCCCGTCCGGGGAGAGCGTGATGGTGTGGGCGTCCGCGCCGGTCGTGACGCGAACGGGATCGCCCGCGAGGGATCCCGCCCGGCTCACGCGCGCGCGATACACGTCGCGGCTCCCGCCGCGGTCGGAAACCCAAGAGAGGTGCCGCCCGTCCGGCGCCCACTGCGGGCTCGTGTTGAGGTAGGGGTCGTCCGTCACCCGCACCGGCGGTTCTCCGTTCACTGGCACGATCCAGATCGACGAGCTGCCCTCGTTCCCGAAGTAGACCCCGCCGAAGACGAAGATCGGGTTGTCGGACACCACCGCGAGCCGGCTGCCGTCGCGGGACCAGGCCGGCGAGTGGATCCCCGCCCACGCGGCTTCCCCGTCACCGCGCGCGAGCGCGAGATCCGCCGGCTCCCCGCCGTCGATCCGTACGATCGTCAGGGTGGCTTCCACGAAGCTGTTCGCGTAGGCGATGCGGCTGCCGTCCGGGGACCACGCGAACCCCGACAGGCGGGCGAATCCGCCGGTGCGCCAGTCGCCGGGCGGTGGCTCGAGCCGCACGATCGGCTGCGGCTGCCCTCCCAACGCGGGGACGACGTCGATCCCGTCGTCGGTCTGATACGCGATGCGCGCGCCGTCGGGCGACCAGCGCGGCCAGCGATGGTTGCGGCTGGAATCGCTCGTGAGCGCGATGACGCGGCCCCCGCTCACCTGCCGCACGAAGATCTGCATGCGTGTGGGCGGGCCCGCCGCGTACGCCACGAGCGCACCGTCGGGAGAGATCGCCGGATCGACCTCCAGCCCCGGGTCGCGCGTGACCTGCACCGTGCGGCCCACCGTCACTGTGGAATCGCCACGCGTGAGAACGGCCGCGAACGCGACGATCGCCGCCAACGTCCCTACTACGATCACGGCGGCGGCGATGCGCGCGCCGGAGGTGGACCGCGCTCCGACCGGCGCGGCTCGCGGCGTCGAGAGGGCCTCGGAGAACTGGGCCACCGGGTTGAAGCGGTCGGCGGGGTTCTTGGCGAGCGCCCGCTGCAGCACGCCGGCAATCTCCGTGGGCACTGCGGGCCGGATGCCGGTGACCGACGGCGGCTCGGCGGTCAGATGCTGATGGATGAGGCTCTCGACGGTGGGCCCCGTGAACGGCGGCTGGCCCGCCAGCATCTCGTACAGCACGCAGCCCAGGGCGTAGAGGTCGCTCCGGCCATCCAGCTCGCGATCGCCCGCCGCCTGCTCGGGGCTCATGTACGCGGGCGTCCCCACCGCCATGCCGGTCGCCGTGAGCCGCGTTCCGCCCGCCGCGCTCACCGCCCGCGCGATGCCGAAATCGGCCACCACGGCGTGGCCGCTCTCGAGCATGATGTTCTCGGGCTTGACGTCGCGGTGGATCACGCCGCGGGAATGCGCGTAGCTCAGCGCGTCCGCCACCTCACGGGCGGTCCGCAACGCGTCGTCCAGGGGCAGCTGCTTCTCCCGGTTCAACCGGTCGCGCAGGGACTCGCCCTGCACGTAGGGCATCACGTAATAGAGGAATTCCGCCGCTTCGCCGGAATCGTAGAGGGGCAGGATGTGCGGGTGGCGCAGCCCGGCCGCAATCTCGATCTCGCGGAGAAACCGCTCGGGGCCCACCACGGCGGCCAGCTCCGGCTTCAAGACCTTGATAGCGACGCGGCGGTGGTGCTTGAGGTCTTCGGCGAGGTAGACCGTGGCCATCCCGCCTTCGCCGAGCGCGCGCTCGATGGTGTAGCGGTCGGCGAGCGCGGCGGCGAGCGACGGAGGAGGGGCGGTCATGGCGCCGCTAAGATGGGGCGCGCGGCCCGCCGGCGCGAGGTCGGCGCCGGCGGAAGGCTTGCCATCCCACCCGCGGGCGACGAGCTTGGCTGTCCCGAGGAACTCGATGCGCTACACCCGACTCGGCAACACCGGCCTCACCGTCTCGCGGATCTGCCTCGGCTGCATGAGCTACGGCAGCTCGAAGTGGCGTCCATGGGTGCTGGACGAGGACGCGGCGCGACCGTTCTTCCGCCGCGCCGTCGAGCACGGCGTCAACTTCTTCGACACGGCCGACATGTACTCCCTCGGCGCGAGCGAGGAAGTCACCGGCCGCGCCCAGCGCGAGTACGCGCGGCGCGACGAGATCGTGCTCGCCACGAAGGTCTTCTTTCCGATGGGCGACGGCCCCAACATGGGCGGCCTCTCGCGCAAACACGTCCACCAGGCCTGCGAGGCGAGCCTCCGCCGGCTGGGCGTAGAGACCATCGACCTGTATCAGATCCACCGGTTCGATCCCGACACGCCCATCGACGAGACGCTCGAGGCGCTCGACCACCTCGTGCGCCAGGGCAAGGTGCGCTACATCGGCGCCAGCTCCGGCTTCGCCTGGCAACTGGCGCAGGCCCTCGGGGCGTCCGAACGGAGGGGTTGGGCCCGCTTCGTCTCGATGCAGAACCACTACAACCTCCTCTACCGCGAGGAGGAGCGCGAGATGATCCCGCTATGCTCGGCAGCGGGATTGGGCGTGATCCCGTGGTCCCCGCTCGCGCGCGGGCTGCTGGCGCGCGCGCAGCCGGCGCCGGCCCGCGACACCGTCAGGGCCGGCAGCGATTCGTTCACGGGGCAGCTCTACGACGACTCGAACGATGCCGTCGTGCTCGACGCGTTGCGGGGAGTGTCGCAGGCCCGCGGCGTCACGCCCGCCGAAGTGGCGCTCGCCTGGCTGCTCGGCAACCCGGCGGTGACCGCCCCTATTGTCGGGGCCACCAGGCTGGAGCACCTCGACGCCGCGGTGCGCGCGGTGGAGATCGACCTGACGGCCGCCGAGCGGGAGGCGCTCGAGGCCCCGTACCGGCCACGGCCCGTGCGGGGGATCGAGTTCCGCCCGGTGCCGTCGAGATAATCAGCCGCGCTCACGGCGTACCGAGAGTGCCGCCCTCCTCGACGGCGTAGCCGTCGCCGTAGAACTTGGACGTCGTGCGGGTATGGAACGTGATCGCCTTGATCGGCGGATACTTGGGGTTGGGAATCCCGGGGAGCACCTCGAGCATCTCGTCCTCCCACACGTACACCGCCATCGGGAACGACACCCGCGGGCGACCGCGCAACGCCGGATCGCGCGGCTTGCTGACCCGATGCGTCGTGGACGGGAGGATGTCGTTCGTGATCCGCTGCATGTAGTCGCCCGTGTTCAGGATGATGGACCCGGGCGGCGCGTTGAGCCGGATCCACTTCCCGTTCTCCCTGTTCAGGACCTGCAGTCCTTCGACGTCGGGCGCCGGGAGGATCGTGAAGAGATCCACGTCCTCGTGACCGAGCAGGCGTCCGGCCCCCGAGCGCTCGTCGGCGTTGGTGATGGGCGGGTAGTAGTTGAGGCGCAGACCGAAGTTGGTCCGTGTGAGCTTCCGGTCGTAGTGGTGCGGATCGACGCCGAGGTAGCGGAAGATGCTCTGGGTGACGGGCGGGATCAGTCGCTCGTGCGCCAGCGCCAGCTTCCTGAAGAAGGGCTCGGCGTCGGGGAGGGGCCAGAAGTCGGCGGCGCGATACGGCTCGGACCGATCCTCGCCGAGGTCGAAGGCGCGGCGGCAGAACACCCAGCCCTCGACCAGGTCGGGGTGGATGTCGGACGTCTCCTTGACGGGGAAGTATCCCTGCTTGACGGAGCCGACGCGCTTCGCGGTGTACCGCAGCTTTAGCTCGAGCGACGGGCGGGTGAAGACGTCGATCACCCGAGCGCGGGCTTCGGTGTGGAGTGTGGGGTCCACCCCGTGCCCCACGAGGATCGCGAACCCGATCTCCTGCATGGCGCGGCCAAGCTGGTCGGCGAACGCGGCCTTGCCTTCGTCCCCCTCGTGGTACGTCCGCATGTCGCACGTGCGGATCTCGAAGCGCTCGTCGAACTCTTCGTCCGCGGCCCCCTCGGCGAGGTGATACGCCTGCGGCCGGCCCACCTGGTCGTAGCGCTCGAATTCCTTGCTGACCGCGCCGACGCCGTGTTCCTTCTTCGATGTCATCGATCCCCCGGGGCGACGGAGTGTACGTATGCAGTAAGATGCTGCGTGACGGCTGGCGGCGCGACCGGCCGGCCGCCGCGCAGCGGAACCCGGCCGATACCCCGGGGTGTAAACCCGCCGATCCCCTGTCGGAGGTCCTCGAATGGCTCGCCTCAGCCGCCGCAGATTCCTCACGCGCTCCGCCGAAGTCGCTGGCACGGCGGCGCTCGGCTTCGGCGCCCTGCAGCTCTTGGGCTGCCGGGATGCGCGGCGGTTTGACCGGCTCGTGGCCGCCTTGGGAGAGGGAGCGTACGGTCCGTTGCGGGAAGCCGGTCCGGAGTTGGCGCTCCCACCGGGATTCGAGTACCGCCGCCTCGGCGTGACCGGCAGCACCATGTCCGACGGATTTCCCACGCCCGGCGCGCACGACGGCATGGCCGCGTTTCCGCTCCCCAACGGGAACGTCCGGCTCATCCGCAATCATGAGCTGGGCGGGCGCGAGCCGGGCGCACCGCTCGCGACGCCCGCGTACGACGAGCGCACCGCGGGCGGTACGACGTCGCTCGAGATCGATCCCGCGAGCCGCGCGGTCGTGCGCGACTTCGTGAGTCTGAGCGGAACCCACCGTAACTGCGCCGGGGGTCCTACGCCGTGGGGCTCGTGGCTCTCGTGCGAGGAGAGCGTGGCCGAACGGGCGGGCGGGACCTCCCCGGTGCACGGCTACATCTTCGAGGTCCCGGTCGCCGCGGAGGGCCCGGTCGAGCCGCTGCCGCTCCGCGCCATGGGCCGTTTCGTGCACGAGGCCGTCGCGGTGGACCCGGCGACGGGGATCGTGTACGAGACCGAGGATCAGGGGCGGGCGGGGTTCTACCGCTTCCTCCCCGAGCGGCCCTACACGACCGTCGCGCCGGCCGACCTTGCTGTGGGCGGCCGGCTGCAAATGCTCGCCGTGCGCGACCGTCCCAACGCCGATCTGGCGTCGGGTCAGACGCCCGGCGTGGTCCTGTCCGTCGCATGGGTGGACATCGCCGATCCGGACCCGGCGGACGCGGGCGCGAACCCCTCGGCCGTCTTCGATCAGGGATGGGCCTATCGCGGCGCGCGCTTCAGCCGCGTCGAAGGGTGCTGGTACGCGGAGGGGAGCATCTGGTTCACGTGCACCGACGGTGGTGACGCGGCGTGCGGCCAGGTGTGGCGTTACACGCCGGCCGCCGAGGAGATGGTGCTCGTGTTCGAGTCGCCGTCCGACGCCCTACTCGACTACCCGGACAACGTTTGCATCAGCCCGCGTGGCGGCATCGTCCTGTGCGAGGACGGAAGAGGGCGGCAGTACGTGCGCGGCCTCACGCGGGAGGGGAAGCTCTTCGATTTCGCGAGCAACCTGGCGAGTGACTCCGAATTCGCGGGCGCCACGTTCAGCCCCGACGGGGGGACGCTGTTTCTGAACATCCAGAACGACCCCGGCGCCACGTTCGCGATCTGGGGGCCTTGGGAGCAGGGAGCGCTCTAGATCTCTAGCGGCGCTTCTTCGCGCGCTGCTTCTTGGGCCGTGACCGGATCGCTTTTTGGGGCTGGCCGAGGAACTGCACGTTGATGGCGGCCAGGTCGTCCTCGAACCACGCCACCACCCGGCCCATGAACTTCTCGGCGAGATAGAAGAGGTCGCGCGGCGTCTTGGGCGTGACGCGGGCGACGACGATCCCGCCGGCATTGGCGACGTCGATGTGACCCTCGGACTGGAGGTGGCGCAGTCGCGTCTTGGCCTTGTTGGCCCAGTACCACGTGGCCGCGTCGTGCAGCACCTTGGCGCGGAGCAACTTGTAGACGTCCACCCCGTCATGCGGCACCACTTGGATCTGGATCATGTCCTCGTCTCCCCAGCGAGTCGGCGCGGCTCAGCCGCGGCGGTGATCATCAGGTCCGGCACGTTCCATTCACGCGCGTGCGATTCCGCCTGCTCCAAGATGCTGCGTCCGAGGCGCGAACGCGAGCGCCCACCGCGTTTCGCTCAGAACGACACTTCGTGTCCGGGGCCGGCCCCTCGCGGGACGCGGATCTCCTCGACGAAACGCCGGACCTCCGGCGGCGGCGGCGGCGTCACGGCGGCGACGGCGGTGGCGACCGCGAAGTTGATCGCCATGCCGACCGTACCGATCCCTTCCGGCGACACACCGAGCCACCAGTGCTCTGCGACGTTCAGCTCGGGGTGCAGCAGCTTGAAGTACGCGATGTACCATGCGGTGAACCCCAGTCCCGCCACCATCCCGCTCACCGCCCCCTGCGTGTTCATCCTGGTCGTGAAGATTCCGAGAATGATCGCCGGAAAGAACGACGCGGCCGCGAGGCCGAACGCGAGCGCCACGACTTCGGCCACGAACCCCGGGGGGTGAATGCCGAAGTAACCCGCGAGCACGACGGCGGCCGCGGCGGCGACCCGGGCGGCGAGCAACTCCTCGCGCTCCGTGATCGTTGGGATCATGGCCCGCTTGAGGAGGTCGTGCGCCACCGACGTCGAGATCACCAGCAGCAGGCCGGCCGCGGTCGAGAGCGCGGCGGCGAGCCCTCCCGCCGCCACCAGCCCGACGACCCACGCCGGGAGCCGGGCGATCTCCGGATTCGCGAGTACCATGATGTCGCGGTCGATGGTCAGCTCGTTGGGCGTCGTGGAGGTGGGGCCGGCGTACTGGATCAGGCCGTCGCCGTTCAAGTCCTCGAAGGTGATCAGACCGGTGGCTTCCCAGTTGCTGAACCACGCCGGGGCGTCGCGGTACGGCGTGTCGGGGATCGTGCTCAGGAGATTCGTCCGGGCGAACGCGGCCACCGCGGGTGCGGTCGTGTAGAGGATGGCGATGAACAGGAGCGCCCACCCGGCAGAGCTCCGCGCCTGCCGCACCTTCGGCACGGTATAGAAGCGGACGATGACGTGCGGCAGCCCCGCGGTGCCTACCATGAGCGCCGCCGTGATGAAGAGGACATCCAGCGTGCCCTTGCGCCCATCGGTGTACGCGCCGAACCCCAGCTCCCGCGTCAGGCCGTCGAGCCGATCGAGCAGGAACGCGCCGGAGCCGTCGGTCAACACCGCGCCGAACCCCAATTGAGGTATGGGAACGCCGGTCATCAGGATGGAGATGAAGATCGCCGGCACCAAGTAGGCGAAGATGAGCACGCAGTATTGAGCGACCTGTGTGTAGGTGATCCCCTTCATCCCACCCAACACGGCGTAGAAGAAAACGATGCCCATGCCGATCAGGACGCCGTGCGTGATGTCAACGCCGAGGAACCGGGAGAAGACGATCCCTACGCCGCGCATCTGCCCGGCGACGTAGGTGAAGGAAACGAACAAGGCGCAGGCGACGGCAACGACGCGCGCGACCTGCGAGTAGTAGCGATCGCCGACGAAATCCGGGACGGTATACTTGCCGAACTTGCGGAGGTAGGGTGCCAGCAGGAGGGCGAGCAAGACGTAGCCGCCGGTCCAGCCCATGAGGTAGACCGAGCCGTCCCGCCCCATGAACGCGATGAGACCGGCCATCGAGATGAACGACGCAGCGCTCATCCAATCGGCGGCGGTGGCCATGCCGTTGATCACGGGGTGAACCCGCGCCGCCGCCACGTAGAAGTCGCCGGTCGAGCGGGCGCGCGCCCAGATGGCTACGCCGATGTAGAGCGCGAAGGACACCGACACCATCACGAACGTCCACGCCGGAACGTTCACGGACGGTCCTCGTCGCGCTCATCGACCTCGAACTTGCGGTCCAACCGGTTCATCAGCCGGACGTACACGAAAATGAGAACGACGAAGACGTAAATGGAGCCCTGCTGCGCGAACCAGAACCCGAGCTGGAAACCGCCGAACCGGATCCGGTTCAGCGGCTCGACGAAGAGGATGCCGAATCCGTAGGAAACCGTGAACCAGATGGCGAGCAGGGCGGCGACATATGTCAGGTTACGCTTCCAGTACTCCCGCTGGTACCGGTTGCTGGACATGGTTCCTTTTCCTCGTGGCGTCACTTCCGTTTCTTTTTTCTCTTCTTCGGTGCCGGCGGTGTGACCTGCTGCGCACCCTGCTCATGGATGGTGCGCAGCGTTTCGACCTTGAGCCGGCGCCGGCCGATCGGCAACTGCACCGTGGCCTCCTGGCCGACGGCCAGCTCGAGCAACGCGCGGCCCAGCGGGGAAGACACCGAGACATGCCCCTTGTCGAGGTCCATCGCGTCGGGGATCACCAGCTCCAGGACCTCTTGCTCGGTGGTGTCCAGATCCAGCACCGTAACCACCGAGCCGAGGCCAACACGGTCCCTCGGCACCTTGTTCAAATCGATGGACGAGAGGCGGGACATGCGATCCCGCAGCTGCTCGAGCCGGGCATGCACGAACCCCTGCCGCTCGATCGCCGCCTGGAAATCGGCGTTCTCGCGGAGGTCGCCGAGCTCGCGCGCCTTCTGCAAGGTGTCGGGCAGCACCACATGCAGCTCGTGCTTCAGCTGGTCAATCTCCATCGCGAGGCGCGCGCGAATCTCTTCGATCATTGCGTGAACCGCTCCTTCTCCGCACCGGGCACTTCTATGGCCGGCGCTCCGACCAGGTTCGCCTCGCCGGCTCGCAGTCCGGCCACGAGCGCGGGGCGCCCGACGACGTCGGTGGGAGAACCTCCCGACGGGCGCGCGAGACGCGCTCGGGATCCTCGGCGGCGAGGTAGACCAACATTGCCGTGAGGGTCGCGTTGTTCTTCACTTCGTCGAACGCAATCTTATCGAACGTGTCGCGGTTGGTGTGCCAGGTGTACGTCCCGTAGTTCCAGGACAGCGAGCCCAGCCCGAAGCCGGGCGCGCCGCCGCAGACGAATGAAGCGTGATCGGTGCCGCCGCCCGAGGGCGTGCCCGGAAACCCGAATTCGATCTGTCCGGTGATCTCGCTCGGGATGCGGGAGAGCCAGCGGGCCAAGCTGGGGGCCGCGCCGGTGAAGCCGGAGGCCGACATGTTCACCACGCGCCCCGTGCCGTTGTCCTGATTGAACAGGGCCTGCAAGCCCTGTACGACTTCCGGATGGTCCGCGACGAACGCACGCGACCCGTTGAGCCCCTGCTCCTCACCGCCCCAATGGCCTACGAGGATGGTGCGCTTGGGGCTGGGGTAAGCGGCGCGCAGGATGCGCATGGCCTCGAGCATCGTGACGGTGCCCGTCCCGTTGTCGGTGGCGCCCGAGCCGCCATCCCACGAGTCAAAATGCGCGGACAGCATCACGTACTCGTCCGGGTGCTCGGTGCCGGGCACACGCGCGATGGTGTTGAACACCGGCCCTTCGCCCAGAAACTCGCTCTCGGCGAACACCTCGATGACGGGGTGCTGGCCGTTCTCGGCGAGGCGGACGAGCAGGCCGTAGTCCTCGCAGCTCGCGTCGAGCGTGGGGATCCGCTCGGTGGCGGCGTTGAAGATCTTCTGCACGCCCCACCCGCGGGACCACCGCGACGTGACCACGCCCGCTACGCCGGCCGCTTCGAGGCGCTCCGCGACGCGGCGCTCAGCGGCGGAGGTGCCGATTTCGAAGCCGGCGCGCTCCAAGCGCCCCGTCCATGCCTCCCGGGCCGTGTCACGGGCGTCGCCCATGCGGCGCACCGTCTCCTCGGTCGCCCATTCTCGCCAATCGTGGTCGGGGCGACACGTCGGCTCGGGGAACGAGACGGCCACGAACTTGCCACGGACGCCCGCGAGCCACGCCTGAAACGCAACGGAGTCCGGGACGTCCGGCACCACCACGACATCGCCGCGCACGGTCCGTCCGCGCGTTCCGCCGCTCCACGCGAGGAGCGTGGCCTCGAGGGTACGAACCCGCGGTGAGACGAGGTCCACATGCGTCCGGCCGCGACGCCAGCGCATCCACGTACCGTAGGGCTCGTTCTCCGCCGAAATACCCCAACGCGCGTAGGTGTGAACCAGCCACGCGTTCCCCGCCTCGATCTGTGGCGTCCCGGTCAGCCTGGGGCCGATCGAGTCCAACAGCGCCTGCGCGAGCGGGTACGCCTGCGACCGCTCCATGCCCTCGTCCCATATGCGCTGCAACACGGGATCGTCGCCGGCGAAGGTCTGTCCCGCGAGCGGGCCGGCCCAGCACCATGACGCGGCGGAGAGGCAGCAAACGAGACGTGTCGAGATCGACATTCCGGAGCTTTCTCCGTCTGAGGGGGTCAACCCGGGCTTCTGCCGGCATGGCCGCCGGGGGATGGGGCGGCCGGTGAGCCGGAGCACTAAGATGTACGAAGACGGGGCCCCGCGCGAGGCGGGGGACCCGCAACCCCTTTGGGAGGGCCATGATCCATGCAGCTCGATCGTCGGACCTGGACGGTGGGAGCGCTGCTGGCGGCGGCGAGCCCCGCGGCGGCCCAGACCTCCCCGCGGGCGGAGGACGTCGCGACGCTGGACGGGGTGATCAAGGCGTACTACGAGGTCGTGTCCGGCCCGGCGGGACAACCCAGGGATTGGGCCCGCGACCGGTCGCTCCACCACCCTCAGGCGCAGGTGGTGATCGTCGGCGATGGGCCGGACGGGCGCCTCGTGGCCAACGTGATGACGCTCGCCGAGTACCACGAGCGCAACGCCGGGCTGGGCGGCGCGCGGGGGTTCTTCGAGCGGGAGATCCACCGCGTGACCGAAACCCACGGCGCCGTGACGCACGTGTGGAGCACGTACGAGTGGGAGACCACGGAGGACGGACCCGTCGGCGGGCGGGGGGTGAACAGCATCCACCTCGTCTACGACGGCGAGCGGTGGTGGATCACCTCGTGGATGTTCGACGGCCGGAACGACGCGCCGCCGGTACCGGCGGAGTATCTGCCGCCAGACGCTCGTTGAGTCTCAGCCCTCGCGCCCACGCAGGCGCACGAGCGCCGCTTCGGCTTCCTCGATGAGCGGCCGGAACTCGGGATCGGCGTCCGACCACAGGAACAGAAAGCGCTGGTAGTGGGCCCGTGCCTCGGTCACGCGTCCGGCCGCCTCGGCAATCCGCCCTAGGCGGAGGTGCGCCGGCCCGGCCAACACGCGGCTGAAGAAGTTGACCCCCTCGAACGAGCCATACCCGCGCGTGGCGTCGGAACCGAGCCCGAGCCCCTCCTGCAACGCCGCACGCCGAAACCGCTCGGATGCCCCCGAGAGGAACGGCGAGAAGAGCGCCGGCTCGTAGTTCCCGATCCGGATCTGCTCGATGGCGCGCAAGGCGCCCGCCTGGTCACCGCGGGCTTCGGCGAGCTGCGCCTGGATGCTTCGTGCGAATCCCGTTCGGAGTGCGGTGGTCGCGCCGTCCCCGGTGGGTCGCTCGAGCTGACGAACGAGCGCCGCCGCCTGCGCCGTTTCGCCCAACCGTGCGTGGACGAGGCCGAGCAGGTACAACCGGATGTCCGCGTGCCGGTCGTTGTGGATGGCGAAATGCGCGCTCGGGATCGCGCTGCGCGGCACGCCGCCGGCGTTCCAATCGGCCAGCGCGTCGCGCAGGTGCTCGAGGTCGGTGCGCGTGATCGGCGCGAAAGGCAGGAGCGTGAGCCATGCGCGGTGCTCCAATCCTTTTGCGTGATCCAGCGCCTCGGCCTTCGCCAGCTCCGTAGTCGCCGCTTCCCAGCGCCCTCGCATTGCGTCGAGATACGCCAGGTGCACGTGCCCGAGCGCGCGTAGCTCGTTGGATCGTGACGGGCTCGTCTCGACCTCGAAAAGCGGTCGGAAATCGGCGAACGCGTCGGTCCAGATCGCCGGACCAAAGACAGCCTGCGGGACCCGGATGTCGGGAAGGCGTTGCATCTCGTCCCTGAACGCGGCAAGCTTGGCGGCGTCGCCGGAACTCGCCGCTACGAATCCCGCCGCTTCGGCACTGCGCTCGCCGTCCGGGGTCAACTGGAGGATGCGCCGGCCGAGCGTGTCGACCGACACCGCGTCCCCGGTGAAGGCGGCGATCCGTTGAAGGTGGATCAGCGAGGCGACGTTGTCCGGCTCGAGTGCCAGGACGCGCGCGAACACCGGGGCCGACGCCTCGAGCGAGTCGCCGCGGATCGGCCCGTAGTGAAACAGCACCTCGCCTAACTGGAGCCACGCCTCGACGTCCTGCGGCCAGATCGCGATGATGGCGCGGAACATCTGCTCGGCGTCTTGGTGTTCCCCCCGCCGCTGCGTGAGCAGCGCCTCGAGCAGCTGCCGGTCGTGCTCCGAGAGCCGCTCGGCGTGCCGCACGGCTCCCTCGGCGGCCGCGGTCGCCACGTCGGGGCGCAGGGCCCACTCCGCGGCGACGCTCAGCCGATAGAACGCCAGCGCGAACTGACTGTCGGCGGCCACGGCGGCCTGGAAGGCCTCGACCGCGGGGCCGAAGTGCCCCGCCCGGAACAGGCCTTCCCCCTCGAGATACTTCTTGAGGGCCGAGAGCGAATGGGTCGTGACCGCGGCGATCTGCGCGACGCGCGATTCCTCCGCCGCGATGCCCGAGGCGAGCAACTGCGCCGCCAATCGATCCACCATCGCCAGGACGTCGGACGGCGGACCGTCCGCCGTCCCACGGCCTACGGGCCGCGCGCCGCGGCGCCGGTCGTACAGGGAGGCGTCGATGTGGATCTGGTCGCCCGCCTGCACGATGTCGCCCAGGATGTAGAGGCCCGCGCCCAGCTCCTCCGCGATGTCGGACGCGCGGTCCGGGGCGATGGCTGTCAACTCCTGGCGGTGGACGCGCGCGATGAGGGCGCGCGGATCCACGCTGCGCAGCCCCGCAGCGCCGTCCAGGCTCGTCGCCAACAAGTTGACGATCCCCTCGCCCAGGTACTGGACGTCCGGCCCGCCCCGCACCGAGAACGGAAACACGGCGAGGGCGGTGGATGAGGACGCGGCGGGTTCCGCGGTCGGGCCGTGAAGCAGCGCGAGCGCGAGGAGCGCGGCGGCGCCCGCCGCTCCCAGTAGGGCAGCGATGAGCGCGCGGGGGCGCCGCCGAATGGCGCGCACGACGCCGGTACCCCCGCCCGGGGTCTCGAGCGCCTCGAGTCGCGCCACGATGTCGTCCGCCCGCTGCCAGCGGTCGCCGGGCGCCTTCTCCAGGCATCGCGTGACCACGGCCGCGAGCCCGGACGGCGTGTCGGTGCGCAGCTCGGTCACGGGGCGGGCCTGCTCGTGCAGGTGGGCTGCCAAGATCTGGCGCGGCGTGCGATCCGTGAACGGCGGCTTGCCGGCCAGCAGCTCATATCCCATCACGCCGAGCGCGTAGAGGTCGGCACGGTGGTCGATGTCGGGGTCCCCGGTCGCCTGCTCGGGCGCCATGTAGACCGGCGTGCCGACCGCCATCCCGGCCGTCGTCAACCCCTCGGAGCCCGCGGCCGCGCTCACCGCGCGCGCCACGCCGAAATCGGTGACCAGGGCGTGCCGTCCGGAGACCATGACGTTGTCCGGTTTGATGTCGCGGTGCACGATCCCACGCGCGTGGGCGTATGCGAGCGCATCGGCCACCTCGCGCATCAGGCGGATCGCGTCGGCAAGCGGCAGCGCTCCGTCGCGGTCCAGGCGCGTCCGCAGCGACTCGTCCTCCACGTACGGCATGACAAAAAAGAGGAAGCCGGCCGCCTCGCCCGAATCGAACAGGGGGAGGATATGCGGGTGCTGCAGGTTGGCGGTGACCTCGATCTCGCGGAGGAAGCGCTCCGCGCCGATGGCCGCGGCCAACTCGGGGCGCAGGACCTTCACCGCGACCTTGCGGTTATGCCGCACGTCGTGCGCGAGATAGACCGTCGCCATGCCGCCCTGGCCGAGCGGGCGCTCGAGCATGTAACGGTCGGCCAGGGCGGCACGGAGGCGGTCGGGAATGCCGATCATGTCGCTTGGGAAGATGGAGCGAGCGCCCGTTCCGCGCGAGGCGCGGAACGGGCGATTGCAGATTGCAGATTGCAGATTGGCGATTTCAGATTGATACGCCACGCTTTGGTACGTGGCGCGACGAAACGGTTGCTCCCCGCTGATCTGCCGAAGCGAGATTCTGGTCATGACACTCACTCCCCCTGAGCTCGAGGAACGGCTCGTCGACTTCGGAGCGGCGATTTGTCAGTCGCTCCGTCGATTGCCGGCGGATCTCGCGGGTTTCCACGTCGGGCGACAATTGGTTCGCTCGGCGACGTCGCCAGCGGCGAACTATGCCGAAGCCAGGAGCGCGGAGTCACGACGGGATTTCGTACACAAGTTGCAAATCTGTCTGAAAGAACTGCGTGAAACATCCGTCTGGCTGCGTTTGGCGAAGCGCCTATCTACGGGCGTGCTCGACGAACGGTTGATTGGCGAGTGCGACGAGCTCATAGCGGTGTTCGTGAAGAGCATCAACACAACCAAGGATCGTGCTAGACGGCCATGATCTCCGCCCTACCTCCAAATCGCAGATCTGCAATCTGCAATCTGCAATCGCCGATCATCTGCTTTGAACGACTAGTCGCGCCGCCATCAACACCAACGCCACCGCCACCACCGGCCGGATGTATCGCTCGCCGCCCCGAACCGAGACCCGCGTCGCGATCACGGCGCCGGCGGCGCTCCCGGCGGCAAGGACCAAGCCGGTCAGCCAGCGCACGTTGCCCGACCACACGAACACCGTCAGGGTGGGGATCGTGTACACCAGCACGATGAACACCTTGTACATGTTGGTCCGCACCAGATCGAGCCGCAGCATCCGGTGCAGGACGACCATGAAGAGAAAGCCCACGCCCGCCTGCAGGAACCCGCCGTACAATCCCACGCCCACGAGGGCGAGATAGGTCGCGACCCCCGGGGTGCCGGGACCGGCGTGATCCGCCGTCCGCCCTGGCGGCCGGAGCAGGCCTGCCACCGCGACGATCAGGACGGCCGCCAGGATAACGCGGAACGTGGCGTCGGAAACGCGGAGCGAAATGAACGCCCCCGCCACCGCACCGGGGAGCGTGACGGCGGCGAGGCGAAGCCCGGTCCGAACGTCGGACAGGCCCTGTTGCCGGAAGCTCGTCACGGCCGCCACGTTCTGCACGAGAATCGCGACCCGGTTGGTGCCGTTCGCGAGGGCAGCGGGGAAGCCGAGAAACAGGAGGATGGGGAGGGTGATCAGGGAGCCGCCGCCCGCCATCACGTTCAGGAAGCCGGCGAGGACGCCGGCCCCGAAGGCGGCGAGGTGCAGCGTCACGCGGAGCGGGACATCGCGCCTGGCTTTGCCAAACCGAGGGAGAGCGTGGGCAACACGGCCCCCACGGGTTCATCGACCTTGAGGGTGGCGTGCTCGTCGCCGCGCGTCGGTCCCAGGTTGACGATGACCACCGGGATGCCACGCTCGACCGCACGGAGCACGAATCGGAAGCCGGAGTACACGGCCAGCGATGACCCCACGACGAGCAACGCGGCACCCTGATCGAACACCACCCACGCCTCCGCCAGTCGCGTCTTGGCGACGCACTCGCCGAAGAACACCACATCGGGCTTCAGCATGCCGCGGCATGTTTCACACTCGGGGATCGAACTGGCGGCGGCGAGGTCATCGCCGAGGT
>Ga0256864_1000165_pt1 | contig 26316 bp, 23 predicted proteins | sample RVTome_11_FD_187336 | JGI IMG/M metagenome (GOLD analysis project Ga0256864, IMG submission 187336) | Soil microbial communities from uranium-contaminated site in the Upper Colorado River Basin, Wyoming, United States - RVT147D111 HiSeq ... | reverse complement strand
TGCGCACGCGACAGCCACCCGAGGCCGGCCTGGCCGGCGACGCCGCCGCCGTTGCCGATCATGGAGTCGAGCGAGACCACGGTGGCGCGCTGCCCGCTGGGGGTGATCTGGTGCAGATACGCCTGCTTGACTGGACCCGCCACCCCCATCGCGCCGGCCAACACCACCATGAGGACCAGCGCCACCCAGAACGATCCCGTGAGCCCGACGCCCACGGCCGCCGCGGTGTACGCGCCGCCCGCCCACAGGAGCAGCGTGCTGCGCCGGCCGCAGAACCTCGACAACCAGTCGACGACCGCGTTGCCCACGATCATCGCGCCCGCCAACGCGGAGGCGGCGAACCCCGCGACCCACACCGCGTCGCGCCCCAGCAGCTCCAGGAAATACGGCTGCCACGCATAGAAGCCCCAGCTCATGAACCCGAACTGGAGGAACGAGACCAGCATCAGGATCCTGACGGGACGCTGCCGCCATCCGTACTGCAGCGAGGCGCGTCCGATCGCACGCATCTCCCTCGGCAGGTCGCGTAGGCCGACCGCGCGGGGCGTGAACCCCAGGTCGTGCATCGCGCGCCACGCCACGATGAGCACGGCGAGCAGGAGGAGGGCGCGCGCCACGTAGGGCAGCGCGAGGTCGACCTGACCCAACAGCCCGCCCGCGATGGTGCCGGTCAGCATCGCGCCGCCGGAGACGATGGAGCCGCGGGCGAAGACGCGATCGAGCTGGCCGGTGTACCCCGTGTGCTTCAGCGCGTCCACCAGCCACGCCTCCACCGCGCCGGAGTAGAACGTGAAGCCGAGGCCCATCACGACGGAGACCGCGGCGAACGCCACGACGCCCCAGCCGAGCCGCGCGACCGCGACGTACGCTACCGTCGTGATGCCGAGGGTAACGACGCTGGCCAGGAAGCTCACGCGGCGGCCCGCGGTATCGGCCAGGACGCCGGTAGGCACCTCGAACGCGACCATGCCGGCGGTGAACGCCGCGTTCGCGAGGAAGACCTCGAAGATGTCGAGCCCGGCGTCGAGCAGGAACAGCGTGTTGACGCCCCAGATGAGCGCGGCGGCGAGCGTGAACAGCCCGGCGATCAGGTAGTAGCTCGTGGTGGGCGACACGCAGCGATATCTAGCGGGTGGGCCGACGCCGCCGCCAGCCTCGCGTCACCTGACGGCCGTGGCGACGTCTGCCCTGGCCATCCTCTCGGAACCAGTCCATCTTCGGGACGTTCACGTCCTGCGAGCCGAGCGCCGTGCGCCACCGCACTCCACCCGACCGCGTCCCGTTCGTCCACCCGCGGCACGACCGAGGGGCAACGATGCGCTGCGCGAAACGCTGGGTACTCGCGATCCCCTACGCGCTGACCCTCGCCACCTTCTCCTGCACGACGCCGAGCGAGCACGCCGCGACCTTCACCACCTGGTCCCACTACCTCGGCGACCCCACCCGCACCCACTACTCCGCGCTCGCCCAAATCGACACCGCCAACGTGTCGGAACTCGAAATCGCCTGGACCTACGCCAGCGGCGGCCTCGACGCGGGCGTCACCACCGAGATGCAGCACAACCCGCTCATCGTGGACGCGGCGCTCTACGGCACCAATCCGCGTCTGCTTCCTTTCAAGATCGATGCGCGCACGGGTGCGGAGATCTGGCGCATCGATTCGCTCGACGCGGGAGCGCTGCCCTGGTGGTTCGGCAAGTCCCGTGGGCTCATGCGCTGGGCGTCGCCCGACGGCGGCGACGAGCGCATCTATTTCGGCGCCGGGCCCTATCTGTACGCGGCCGACGCCCGCACGGGGAGGCTCGTGGACTCGTTCGGCTCAGGCGGGAAAGTCGACCTGCGCGTGGGGCTGGGGCGCGACCCGGAACGGATGCTCGTGAGCCTGAACACGCCCGGCGCCGTCTTCGAGAACCTCCTCATCGTGGGCGGCCGAGTGCATGAGACGCCCGGGGCCGCTCCGGGGCACGTGCGCGCGTACGACGCGCGGACCGGTGCGGTCGTGTGGACGTTCCACACCATCCCCCAGCCGGGCGAGTTCGGCTACGACACGTGGCCGCCCGACGCGTACACCTACGCGGGCGGCGCCAACAGCTGGGCCGGGATGTCGCTGGACGTGGAGCGGGGCGTCGTGTTCGTGCCCACGGGCTCGGCGGCGTTCGACTACTACGGGGGTGACCGCGCCGGCGACAACCTGTTCGCGAACACGCTCCTGGCGCTCGACGCCCGCACGGGCACGCGCGTGTGGCACCAGCAGCTCGTCAGGCACGACGTGTGGGACCGCGACCTGCCGGCCCCGCCGAACCTGGTGACGCTCGAGCGGGACGGCGAGCGGATCCCCGCGGTCGCCCAGATCACGAAGAGCGGACACGTGTTCGTCTTTCACCGCGAGACCGGCGAGCCGCTCTTTCCTATGGAGCAGATCGAGGTGCCGGCGTCCATTGCGCTGGGCGAGGTGACGTCGCGCACCCAACCGCTCCCCACGCTGCCCGCGCCCTTCGGCCGGCAGCGTCTCACCGAAGACATGCTCTACGAGCCCGATCGCCCGGCTTGGGTCGCCAACCTGGTGGGCGATGAGGGACCGACGGCGAACGTCACCGTGCGCGATCGCTTTCGGACGCTCACCTCCGGCGGGCAGTTCGTGCCGCCCGACACGAACGGCGTGATCGTCTTTCCCGGGCTCGACGGCGGCGGCGAATGGGGCGGCGCCGCGGTGGATCCCACGCGCGGCGTCATGTACGCGAACGGGAGCGAGATGGCGTGGATCGTCCAGCTCGAGCGTATCGATCCGGAGATGGGCGTGGGGGAAGCGATCTTCAAGCTGAACTGCGTGCGCTGCCACCGCGGTGCGGCCGAGGGTGGGGCGGGCGAGGGCGTCGCCGTCGGCCCCTCGCTCGACGGGCTTGGGCTACGCATGAGCGCGGACTCGGCGCTGCACGTCATTCGTTCCGGGCGCCCCGGCATGCCCGCCCATCCGCAGTTCTCGGACGACGAGCTGTCCGACCTCGTGGCGTACCTCAACGATCCGACCGCCGAGCCACAGACCGCCGTGGGAGACGCCGGCCGAGTGCCGTACGGCTTGGCGACGCTGGCGCGGTTCCTGGATGGCCGCGGCAAGCCGGTCGCGGAGCCGCCGTGGGGCACGCTCAACGCCATCGACTTGAACACCGGCGCCACGCTGTGGCGCGTGCCCCTGGGCGACGACGAGGAGATCGACGACCCGGAGCACCCCGTCACCGGCACCGAGAACTACGGCGGGCCCATCGTCACCGCGGGCGGGCTCGTGTTCATCGCGGCCACGAACGACGAGAAGATCCGGGCCTTCCACGCGCGGACCGGCGAGCAGCTATGGGAGGCCAAGTTGCCGGCCGGGGGGTACGCGACGCCCGCGACGTACGAGGTGGACGGTCGCCAGTACGTCGTCATCGCGGCGGGGGGCGGGAAGATGGGGACGCCGACGGGCGATCGCTACGTGGCGTTCGCGCTGCCGCCGGAGCCGTGACGCGGGGTCGGTTGGCTCGGGGCGCGTGGCACGGGGCAGGGAGTCCCGGCGACGATCTGCCTAGCGCGAGTGTCTTGAAGAAAGCCGTTGGGCTGTAGATCCGCGGCGTCCTTCAGGCCGCGTCGGGCGCGCAGCGCCCGCCGAGCGCGGGCTTCAGCCCGCGAACGCGACGCGCGAAACTACCCACCCACCCGAGTGCTACCTGAGCTTCGAAATCACCTCAGGCCGACTGCGAAGCCGCAGCTCACAGCCCCCTCTCCAGCTTCGTATTCAACACGGCCACGCTCGCCCCGTAACGCGCCAGCAGCTCGGCCACGGCACCGCGACCGTGGCGGGTGAGCGCGTACAGCAGGTGAAGCCCCTCCACCTCCTCGCGCCGGCGCTCGGCGGCGATCGCGATCGCCGCCTCGATCGCCGCGTGGGCCTCGAGGTGCATCGGAAGCGGCGCGTGCTCGACGCGGTCAGTGGCGGGCCGCACGCGGCCCGCCACGTCGGCGCGGAACCAATCGAGGTCCAGCTCACTCACCTGGGTGACCCAGTAGAGCGGGGCCCTGCCCGCTCGCAGCAGGCCGAAGAGCAGGTTCTCGGGGCGGACATCTGGCTGTCCAAGGCGGAAGGCGTCGTCACCCGCCAGCTCCAGCGCTTCGTGGAGCTGCGGCGCCATCACGGGCGGCGTCACGGGCTCGGCGAGAATCGCATCGGGGTCCAGGCCGCACAGCTCGGCAATGCGCCGGGACTCGGCGTTCCCCGGGTCCTGCTCGACATTGTGGCGCGCGAACTCGCGTGCCGACCGGTGTGTGTGCGACCGCTTGCGCTCCGGATCGGCGCCCAGATCCGGATCGGCGCCGCACCGAATCAAACATTCCACGACGGCGGTCCACCGGTTGCCGACCGCAAGGTTGAGCAGCGGCGTCTCCCACATGAGCGTGTTCACGTCGAAGCCCCGCGACGCCATGGACTCCATCACCCCGGTGCGGCCGTTGAGCACGGCGACGTAGAACGCCTCCATGAGAATCTCCTCGTCGCCCGGATCCGGATGGAACGGGACGCCGTGTGGGCCTGCGGCGACGAAGTCCGGGCGCAGGCGGCGCGCCGCCGGCGTCGGCCGGCCTTCGGCGTCGAGGAAGCGGCTCACCCCCTCAACGTCGCCGAGTCCCGCGGCGATCCACAGCGCCCGACGCGGCGTGGCGCGCGCGGCGAGGACGTCCACCGCTTCGGCGTTCCAGTACCGGATGAGCGCGTGCTCCAGCACCTGGATCCCGTTGGGGGCGACCCAGTTCGGATCGGCGCCGCGCTCGAGGAGCCAGCGGACCTTCTCGGCGGTTATATGTGCGTGCCCGCAGAGCTGCCGGTTCAGCTCGTGCTGTAGATCCAATCCCTGCGCCACGAGCCATTCGATGATCGGGCGCATCGCCGCGCTGCCCTGGCGTCGCTCGTGATGGAGAGCGGTCTCGAGCAGTCTGTTTCCTGCGGCTTCTTCCTCCTCCAAGGGATGCAGCAGCTCCGGATGCGCCTCGACGACGCGCCGCAGCGCGTCCAGGTCGCCGGCGGCGATGGCCTGGGCGGCGGGCCGGCCTGGAGGCACCTCCCACTCGCTCCCACGGCGCCGGGCCCAGGCGTCGGCGCGCTGCCGCAGCACCTCCCAGCTCGGGAAGCCGTGCATCCGCGCCCAGGCGAGGCGCGCCTCGGCCTCGGTCACCTCGGCCGCGAACACCTCGTCGAGCGGCTTACAGTAGAAGCGCGGCACGTAGGCCGCGAGCGCGCGACCCGCTCGCCGGCTCTGCCGGCGATGCCCGGCGAGCAGCGAGCGGGCGGCCTGCTCGTGGCTGTCCTCCTGCCAATCCAAAAAGCCGCTCACACTCGTTTCGGACCGATGCCGCTGGCCGACACGCTCCGCGTCCCCGAAGTAGCGCACGAGCCGCGGCCAGCTGGCGAACCCGTACTCGCGTGCGAGCACGAGCTGCGCGTCCGATAGATGGATGCGGTCTGGCACACCCGGGAGCGTGGGGTGGCGAGCACGGGCGCGCGCGACGGCCTCGGGGTCGCCGGCGCGCAGCCGGCGGAGCAGCGCCTTCGCTTCCTTACGCTCGAACGCGAGACTGGGCCTCGCCGGGAGGGCGCGCAACGCGGACATACGACCTCCTTTCGTCATGGCCCGTGTCCGCGTCGTGGGCCCGAAAAGAGGCGTCGAAGTTGTCACGGTACGGCAAGCCACGTCGGATGGGACCATCCCTGCCCGCGGACCGGATGCGCTCCGACAGCGCTCTGGTAGATTGGCTCCGGGTCGGAGCGGAATCAAGTCAGAGCGTACGTCACCGTCGCGCCGCTCAGTGTGAGGCCGACACCAGCAGGACGTGCCGAGCGCGAATGTCTTGAAAAACGCCGTCAGGGTGTGGATCGCGGGCGTCCTTCAGGACGCGCCGGGCGCGCAGCGCCCGCCGAGCGCGGGCTTCAGCCCGCGAACGCGACGCGCGAGACACCCCGCACCCCGGCCGCACCGCGCAACCCCACCACCATCCCACTGGACGCACTTCAACTTGGAAGCCGTTCCCACCGTCGAGAGGAGCACCAATTGGCGCCGCCGCCACCCATGGGCGGCCGTTCACCGAACCCAACGGAAGTTCGCCGACCCGGCAGTGCATTCCGTTCGACAGGCGCATGAACATTACGACCAGCCTCTTGGAGCCGACCCATGCGACGCCTCCTGATGACGTCTCTCCTGGCCGCCGCGTTCCTCCCGGGCGCCCCAGCGGCACCGCCGTCGCAGCGTGCCGAGGTCCTGGCGACGCTCGACCGCTTTCAGGATGCCTTGCGTGCCAAGGACTCGGTCGCCATGCTGGCCGAATTGCACGATCAGGCGCGGTTCACCCTGCTGCGCCCGCCGGACGCTCCGGCGGAGCTCATGGTGTTCGATGGCGCGTCGTTCGTCGCGGCGGTGTTCGGATCGACGGCAACGTGAGCCACTGCGGGTACAACGCGTTCCATCTGATTCGCCAGCAAGGGGCCTGGAAGGTGCTGAACGTGAGCGACACCCCGCGTCAGCAGGGATGTGGAGCGAAGTGGTAGAATGGCACCGCGCTGGGGTTGGGTCGCGGCGTCCGTCAGCGGCGTGTTGCTGTGGCGCCTGGCTGCGTATTACTCGCCTTCGTCATTCGTGACGATCCCGGACGGCCTGCGCTTGCCGTTCGCACTCCTGGGTGTCCTGTTCCTCCTTTCGAGCGTTTGGGCGTGGTGGGCGCGCCCGAGCAAGTGGACGGCTGTCTTCTTGCTCTACGGACTCGGCCTCGGCATTCACTGGGGAGGTGCGCTCGGAGTTGGCGATGCATCTGTCGAGATGGGTCTCTTCTGGGTATACCTCGCATTCACTGCACTGGGTGATGTCGCCTTACTGCATCTCGCGCTGATCTATCCACAGGGCAGGCTCAAGCTGAAATGGCTCGTCGCTCTGTACGCGCCCCCTGCCGTGACCGTGCTGCTGGCGCCGGTTGCCGCCCTCACACCGCGGGCCACTCTGGGACCCGTCGTTGGACTCGTATTGCTCGTTGCGAACCTCCTGTCGCTCACGGCCGGGATCGCGTTTCTGGTCAGAACGTTCACGGTCGATGCCGCGACCCGTCGTGCCGCACGTCTTCCGCTCATCGTCACGGGCGTGTTCTCCGGGAGCGTCGTCGCGCTTCTGGGCACCGCGGGGGTCTTGCCCGGCATACCGGAAGCTTGGAATCTGGCGCTTGGAGCGGTGCCGATTGCCTTGGCCGTCGCATTGGTGTCTCAGTCGCTCGAACGACGGCAGAGAGAGCCGTCGCCCGAGTCGACCGATGCAGCAGTCGCTCGATGATTCCGAGTCGCCGAGCAACCGCTTGCGCCGCACGCGACCGTCGTCCGCCGGCTTCGAATCGTTCAGGCCCCGCGCAATCCGACGGGCGAGTCATACTCTTCGGCCCGCGGCTGCCGGACTCCTGTAACGTAACTCACGGTGATGGAGTTGATCCGGTATGGCGAGGTGGCAGCGGACGACGGTGGCGCGCCCGAGCGCGGCGATCAACCGCTCGCCGAGGCTCGCTGCCGTTCGCCGAATCGCCAGCAGACGGGGAGAGATCCGCTCGCTACCCTACGGTCCGGAACACTTCTCGACCGCCGAGAACGGATCCTGTGAACGTCGTGCGAACCTCATGGCGCCTTCGTGCAGCGGCGCTATTGGCACTCACGGTGCTGCCGTGGAGCATCCGGGCTCAGCCGCCGGGGGCACCCGTACTTCCGCCGCCCTGCGACTCCGTACCCGGCTACCACGCGCTCGACTTCTGGCTCGGCGATTGGGATGTCTCGGTGGGCACGACGGTAGTCGGCCGCGACCGCGTCGAGCGGATCCTCAGCGGATGCGGAGTCGCCGAGCATTGGCGCAGTGCTCGGGGCGACGAGGGGTACAGCCTGTTTTACCACGACCCGGCGGCGGGAACGTGGACGCAGGTCTGGATCACCGGACGTTCCACGATGCCGGGCGGACTCAAGGTCAAGCATCTCGTGCACACGTTCGCCGACGGCGGCGTGCGGTTCCAGGGGACCGTCACACCCATGGGTGGCCCGCCGTACCTCGACCGCACCACCCTCCGCCCGCTGCCCGACCGGACCGTCCGGCAGATCATCGACATCTCGCGTGACACCGGGCGCACGTGGGAGGTGCGGTTCGACGCCGTCTACCGCCCGCACGGTGGACCCAACCCTCCGGACGGCGAGAACGACTCGGTACTGCAGCACGTGACCATCGAGGTCGGCGAACTGGTGTTCGATGCCCTCGCGGCGGGGCCAGCCGGCGGACCGCTCGTCATCCTCCTGCATGGATTCCCGCAGACCGGGATGGCGTTCGCGGCGCAGCTTCGCGCGCTGGGCAAGGCGGGATTCCGTGCGGTCGCGCCCGACCAACGAGGCTACTCGCCCGGAGCGCGTCCCGACGCGCGCGAGGCGTACGTCATGGGCAACTTCGTTTCCGACGTCGTCGGCATCGCCGCCGCCCTGGGATACGACAGGTTCCACCTGGTGGGGCACGATTGGGGGGGCGCGGTGGCGTGGGTGACGGCCCTGCGACACTCGGAGCGGGTAAGCACCCTGTCCGTGCTCTCGACCCCGCACTTCGCGGCGCTCGCCGCGCAGCGGGCGGAGTCGACCTCGGACCAGGCCGGACGATCGTCCTACTTCAGACGCTTCGGAGCGCCGGGGGCCGAGCTGTGGATGCTAGCCGATGACATGGCGGTGCTGCGCCAGGTGCTGGCCGGTGTACCCGCCCCGCAACGCGAGACGTACCTGCGCCGCTTCGCCGACCCCGCGACGTTGCGGGCCGCGCTTGCCTGGTATCACGTGTTCGCTCCATCACCGACTCCTGCTTCGGTCCCGCGCCCGAGTGCGCCCGCACCCGCTCCGCCCATTCAGGTCCCGACCTTGTACGTGTGGGGTGCGCTGGACCAATCGTTCGGCCGCGCGGCGGCGGAGGCGACGCGAGAACATGTTGCCGGGCCCTACACGTTTCACGTGCTCGACGACGTCGGTCACTGGATCCCGGAGACCGCGCCGGACACGGTCACGCAGCTCCTGCTCGCACATATGCGTTCGTCAACCGGCCGTGCCAGAGGAGCCAAATAGGAAAGCGGAGGTCTGATGCTTCGGCTCATTCTCGTCCTGACGCTTCTCGCCCCGTTGGCTCTGCATGCCCAGGCAGGTCCGCCCCCTATGGGGCCGCCACCCACCGAAGCCTCGCAGTTCGACTACCTGATTGGCGAGTGGCGGTTCGTGGCAACCTCGCGTGACCCCGCGGGGCCGGGTCGGTTCGGCGCCGTGCTGGAATTCGCCCTCACGTTCGATCCGGACCTCTACGCGACGTATTACACGCTGGCGACGGTGCAGGAGCGGTCGGGTCGAAGGAGTGCGGCGCTGAGCAACATGGAGAAGGCCCTCGAACGCTCGCCACCGCAGTTCAGGGGCTTTCTCCAGGTCGAAGTCGCGCGACTGCGGCGACCGTAGCTGCTGCCGTCGAAGAGCCGCGGTCCTGATGACCGCGCAATCTCGGCTCCGATCGCGTCCGGTGCGCCGGCGGCGCCCATCCGGTGCGGGGCCAGTCGTTCACCGTGCGGTCGGGGTCCGCCCGGACCGTTGCGAGTAGCCGGTCCAGATCCGCGCGGTCGAAGACCACACCGCGCAGCAGTATCGTGTGCAAGCGGCGCAGGTTGGCCACGTTCACCAGTGGATCGGCGTCCACCAGCAGCAAATCGGCGATCGCGCCTTCGCGGATGGTGCCCACGGAATCGGCAAGGCCAAGGAATTCGGCGGGCATCCGCGTGGCCCGCTCCAGGACGGCCGCGGGCGTCATGCCGACCGAGTCCTGCAACAGGACCATTTCGTCGATCAGCGACCAGCCGGGAAAAATGTTGACCGCGGCGACGTCGGATCCGGTGAGCACCGGCACCCCCGCTGCGTGCATCTCCCGCACGTACTGTAGCTCGATCGGCCACTGGCGCTTGAAGAACGTCTGGCGGTCCTCCGTGGCCTCCTCGGCCTGTTCCGCCCAGTCAAGCACCAGGAACCGCGACAGGTAGGCGCGGCGCGGATCGAGGGTCCCCAGTGAGTCCGCAACCACGGCACGCAACTCCTCGCGCGAGGGGAAGGCGTGCTCGGTGAAGGTCACCAGCGTCGGGACCACGATCACGCCGGCCCGAGCGAGGGCCCGCCAGGCGTCCATGCGCTCGGCCGGCGTCCGGTCGTCCAGCCGGGGGAGAACGAAGTGCTCGATGCCGTCGTGCCCGGCGGCCACGATCTGTTCGGGCGACATCCCCATCGTGTGACCGACCAGCCGGAGCCCGTTGCGCGCCGCGGCCGCGTTGAGGGCGAAGAACACCGAGTCGCTCGCGACCGTGCGCACTTTGAGGAAATCGAGCTCGAGCTTCGCGAGCGAGTCCACAATCCGATCGGCGTCCGACACCGTGCTCACGGGAACGCGGGTGCGCTCCACCGGTTCGACCATCTCGGCCGGCGGTGTACGCCGCACCCGGTCCACGTTCCGTTGCGACTCAAGGTAGGGCCCGGCGATCAGCATGCGGGGCCCGACCCGCCTCGTGATCCCCGCCCATGTCGCGGATCGTGGTCACCCCGTTGGCCACGTACAGGCCGAGGGCCGACGCCCGGGTCTTCGACGTGTGGGCGTGCATTTCGAACAGGCCGGGCACCAGGAAACGCCCCGAGCCGTCGATCACGCGCGTCCCGGCCGGCGCGGTTGCCGCGGACGCGCTGTCGATCCGCGCGACCCGATCGCCCTCCACCAGGACGTCGGCGCGAGGAATCACGCGGCCGTCGCCGGCGATCACCGTGACGTCGCGGATCAGGACCGCGGAGGGCGGCTGTGCGCAGGCCCAGAGGCCGGCCGCCGCCGCGAGGATGAGCCGCCGGGCGGAACCCCCGGTCATCGGGAGGAGTCCCCGGGTGGGTTGTAGTCGTAGTCGGGATTGCCGTCGCGATCCGGATCGAGATTGAAGTTCGGATTGCCGGCCGCGCCCCCGCCCCGCCGGTTGAGGGAGTGTTGCGCCGCGTTCCGCACGCTCTCCACCGAATCCCGGAGCAGAACCGCCAGCGCGTCGGCGGCCCGGGGGCCGCTGAGCAGTCCAAGCGCCCTGGCCACGCCCTCGCGGACGCTGGGCTCGGGATCCCCGGCGAGCCGAGCGATCGCCTCGGTGTCCTCCGCCTGGCCGGCACCGATGATCGCCAGCGCATACGCCGCCTGTTCGCGCACGCCACTGGCGCGGTCGCCCAGCGCCTGCACGAGGTGAGGGCGGGCGGGGGCGAAGCTCATGATGCCGAGCGCGACCACCGCCTCCTGCCGCACGAAGGCGGACCCGTCCCCCAACAGGGCTACCAGGCGCGGGCCGTCGGCTTCCTCGGCGGCCTCACCCAGGACCCTCGCCGCGGCCGCCCGGGTGAGTGCGCTCGTGTCGCCCGCAGCTCGCCGGGCTTCGGACAACTCACGCGACCGGAGCGCGTTGGCCCGCTCCACGATCTCGATCTGCTGCCGCCACCGCTCAGCCCCACCGGCGGCCGCGGCGTCGGTGTCCTGCGCGATCGCGATGCGGCTGGGTGTTAGGGCCGCGAGCACGGTCAGCACCGAGGCGGCAATGCCCGCCATGGGCCGGTGCGTGCGGCGTTCGGCGCTGTGCGGTTCCAGGATGCGTCGGATGCGTTCCATGAGGGTCACTCCTTCGCTTCCGGTGACATGGGATAGGAGCCCACCAGCAGGAGCATCGGCAAAGCGGCGGTGGGGGCTCGTGGGTGAGGCATCGGTGGCTCCGAGGCGTGGTGCAGTTCGTTGGACAACGCTCGACCCGGCCTGGTTGCGCCGCAATCTGGTCTACGGACTCGCGTGCCGCCGACCGCGCGGCGCACGTTACACTGCCCGCCGCCGCATTTCCTTCGAGCGCTTCCGGCTGGCGAAGAGTCTCACGCCATCCCGCATCGTGACCACCAGGCGACCCGTTGGGTGGGGCTCGATGGCGGCCACGGCGTCGAGATTCACGATGTGCGACCGGTGGATGCGCAGGAACCGATCGGCGTCCAGCATGCGCTCCAGGTCGCCGATGCGGAGCGAGGCCAGGTACTGGCCGGCGGCCGAGTGAATGGCCACGTAGTCGTCCCGCGCCTCGAACCGCGTCACGTCGCCTACGGCGACCGGGGTGATCCGCCCGCGGGTCCGGACGAAGATGCGCCTGAGCGGCCGGCCGGGATCCAGCGCGTCGCGGCCCCGCTCGACCGCCGATACGTCCGCGGTGGCGGCGAGCGACTCGCGGACGCGCGCGAGCGTCTCGGCGACCCGCCGCCGGCCGAACGGCTTCAGTAGGTAGTCCAGCGCTCGCACCTCGAAGGCGGCGACCGCGTACTCGGCGTGGGCCGTCGTGAACACCACGATCGGGCGGTGACGGAGTCGCGTCAGGACCTCGAGACCGGAGAGCCCGGGCATCCGGATGTCGAGAAACAGCAGGTCCGGCCGGGTGCGGTTGACCACGCTCACCGTGTCCGGGCCGGTGGCGGCCTCGCCGACGCACCGGATCCAGTCCACGTCGCCGAGCAGCTCACGGAGCTTCCGCCGCGCGAGCGATTCGTCGTCGGCGATGACGGCGCTCGCCGTCATCGAGGCAGCGCCGCAGTGTGCGCGGCGTCCACCGGAAGGCGGACCGTGGCGCAGAAACCTCCCCCCGGCGAGGTCGCCACCTCGAGACTCCCCGGACCCTCCTCCCACGCTTCCACGCGCTGCCGCAGCGAGCTGAGCCCGCGGCCGGTCACGGGCCGCTCGCCCGTACCGTCGGCTCCCGCCCCGTCGTCCCCCACCGCGAGGGACAACACGTCGTCCCGTAAGCGGATGGTGATCCAGACGGTCCCGCCGGCCGGTCGGGGCGCCAACCCGTGGCGAATGGCGTTCTCCACCAGGGGCTGGAGGCAGAAGGGCGGCACCCAGAGGCCGAGGGCGTGGTCGTCCACGTCGCGCACCACGCGCAGCCGCTCGCCGAGCCGGATCGACTCGATGGCGACGTAGTTCTCGACGAACGCGAACTCCTCTCGCAGCGGCACGTCGTCTTGCGTCCCATGATCCAGCGCATAGCGGAGCAGCTCACCCAGCCGGTCGAGCGCCTCTTCGGCGAGCTCCGGGTCGCGCCGGATGAGCACCGAGAGAGAGTGCAGCGTGTTGAACAGGAAATGGGGATTGAGCTGCGACTGGAGGGCGTTGAGCTGCGCGCGGGTGGCCAGCGCCTCGAGACGCGCGGCCCGCAGCTGGGCGGCGCGGGCACGGGCCCCCTCCCGCACCGCGTACGAGACGCCTGCCACGAACCCGTACACCACGAACTTCAACATCAGGTCCCACACCACGAACGGGCCGGCGAACGTCGCCCGCATCGAAGCGCCGACGCTCGCGACGTCCGGAAGCGCCTCCGCGACGAACACCGACGTCCGCCAGAGCACCGCGAAACCCGCTCCGATCCCGACGTGCGCCACGTAGAACCGGAGCCCCGGGCGCTCCGGCCACGGGAAGCGGTCGGAGAAGTGCCACACCGCCGCGAGGAGGAGGCCGCCGATGATCGCGCTGCGGATCCCAAACAGGAATCCGGCCGAGGGGTCTTCGGCGGTCTGGCTCGCCGCCAGGGGGATCAGCACGGCGAGCGGCACCCACACGAGCACCGGGACGACCCAGGGCGACAGGCGGGACGCCGCGGACGATTGCATGGCGGATAGATACCCCCGAATCGTGGCTTGCGGTCAAGGGGTCGCGCCGTTCACCGAGCCCGGGAGGCCGTTGGCCGAGCGGAGGGGTACGACGACGGCCTCTTCCCGATTCTCCCAGGATCACCGGGTTCGCGCCGATCTGCCGAGCGTGAAGGTGTTGCAGCGCCCTTCAGCCCGCGAACGCGACACGCGAAACAACCCACCACCCCGCCGCACCGCGCCCCCCTCTACCCTGGCCATTCCGCCGCACACAGTCCAACTTGGGAGCGCCTACTTACCGGACCGAGAGGAGACACGATGGCGCGACCGGTCACCTTGTTCACCGGCCAATGGGCCGATCTCCCCCTCGAGAAGCTCGCCCCCATGGCGCACGGCTGGGGTTTCGACGGCCTCGAGCTGGCCTGCTGGGGCGACCACTTCGAGGTGGACAAGGCGCTGGAGAACGACGCGTATGTCAAAACCAAGCGCGACCTCCTGGCGAAGCACGGCCTCCAGTGCTTCGCCGTCAGCACGCACCTCGTGGGCCAGTGCGTGTGCGACGACCCGATCGACCAGCGGCACAAGCGCATCCTGCCCGACCGTATCTGGGGCGACGGCAAGCCCGAGGGGGTGCGCCAGCGTGCCGCCGAGGAGCTGAAGAACACCGCGCGCGCGGCCCGCCGCTTCGGGGCGGACGTCGTCGTCGGATTCACCGGCAGCAGCGTGTGGTCCAAGCTCTACTTCTTTCCGCCCACGACCCAGGAGGACGTCGACGCCGGCTACGCGGACTTCGCCGGCCGCTGGAAACCGATCCTCGACGTCTTCGAGAAGGAGGGCGTGCGGTACGGCCTCGAGGTGCACCCCACCGAGATCGCGTACGACATCGTCACCGCCCGCCGCGCGCTCGACGCCATCGCCCACCACGAGAGCTTCGGCTTCAACTTCGACCCCAGCCACTTCGTCCACCAGTTCATCGAGCCCGTGAAGTTCCTCGAGGCGTTTCCCGACCGCATCTTCCACGTACACGTCAAGGACTCGCGCGTGCAGCTCGACGGAGAGCGCAGCATCCTCGGCTCGCACCTCGCCTTCGGCGATCCGCGGCGCGGCTGGGACTTCGTCTCGCCCGGGCGTGGCGACGTGGACTGGGACCCGATCGTGCGGACGCTCAACCGCATCGGCTACCGCGGCCCGCTGTCGATCGAATGGGAGGACAGCGGCATGGACCGCGAGTGGGGCGCGCGCGAGGCCCTGGAGTTCGTCCGCAGCCAGGACTTCGACCCGTCGACCACGGCGTTCGACCAGGCGTTCGAGGGCGAACATGAGTGAGACCGGTTTCACCCAGATGGCCGGAAAGGGCGCCGATGCCGCGGGCGGCCTTGCCGCGAAGGAGATTGGCGTCGGCATGCTCGGCTACGCGTTCATGGGGAAGGCGCACTCCAACGCGTTCCACAAGATCCCCTACATGGTCTATCCGCCGCCCGCGGTGCCCAAGCTCGTGGCGATCTGCGGGCGCAACGAGCAGGCCGTGTCGGCCGCCGCGCGACGCTTCGGTTTCGCGACCCACTACACCGACTGGCGCAAGATGCTGGCGGACGATCGCATCCAGCTGTTCGACAACGGCGGACCGAACGACGCCCACGCGGCGCCCAGCATCGCTGCGGCCCAGGCGGGGAAGCACGTGCTGTGCGAGAAGCCGCTGGCGCGGACGGCCGAGGAAGCGAAGACGATGCTCGACGCCGTTCACAAGGCGGGCGTCAAGCACATGGTCGCGTTCAACTACCGGTTCGTTCCCGCCATCCGGCAGGCCCGCCACTTGATCGAGAGTGGCAAGCTGGGGCGCATCTATCACTTCCGGGCGGTCTACCTCCAAGAGTGGATCATGCCCCACTACGCCGTGCCCAAGATCTGGCGGCTCGACAAGCAGGCGGCCGGCAGCGGCGCGCTCGGCGACCTCGGCGCGCACATCATCGACCTGGGACGCTTCTTGGTGGGCGAGATCGCGAGCGTGAGCGCCATGACGCGCACGTTCATCGCGGACCGCAAGGGCGGCAAGGTGGACGTGGACGACGCGTTCGTCGCGGCCGTCGCGTTCGAGAACGGCGCCATCGGCACCCTCGAGGCGACGCGCTTCGCCGGCGGGCGCAAGAACCACCAGGTGATCGAGATCAACGGCGAGAAGGGCAGCATCCGGTTTAGCCTGGAGCGCCTCAACGAATTGCAGGTCTTCTGGGTCGGCGAGGAGCCGAAAGAGACGCAGGGGTTCCACGACGTCCTCGTGACGGAGGGCTACCACCCCTTCTGGGGAGACTGGTGGCCGCACGGCCACATCGCCGGCTGGGAAGACACGTTCGTGCACGAGCTGACGCACCTGCTCGACTGCATCGTGCACGACAAGGAGGTGGCGCCCTACGGCGCCACGTTCGAGGACGGCTACCGCGCGGCGCTCGTGTGCGACGCGATCTTGGAATCGGCGGCGAAGAAGCGGCAGGTGGACATCGATGGCGCTTCCTGACCTTCGCGCCCAAGCCAAGCGCCGCACGCCGCAGGAGCTGCTCGCGCACCTTAAGGCCTTCGAGCTGGACCTGCGCTTCAGCGCCGGCATCTGGTACTTCTCGCCCCCGTTCTCGCGCTTCCACGCCAAGTACAAGCCCGACATCGAGATCGCGGAGCGGCTCGACATCGCGGCGGGTCTGGCGGACTACGGCCTGTCGGGTCTGGAAGCGCATTACCCCAACGAGGTGAGCGAGGAGAACCTCGACCTCTGGAAGAAGTTCACCACCGATACGGGGATCAAACTCATCACCGTGATCCCGCTCCTCTTTTGGGACGAGCAGTTCGAGTGGGGCTCGCTCTCCAACCCGCTCGACGGCCCGCGCAAGGCCGCGCTGGAGCGGACCAAGCGCGCGCTGGCGCTCAACAAGGAGCTGGACACCGACTTCGCGGTGATCTGGCCCGGCATCGACGGCTACGAGAATCCTTTCGGGCTCGACTTCGTCGCGATGCGCGACCGCTTCGCGCGGGGGGTGGCCGAGGCGATGGACGCCGTGCCCGGCGTACGCATCGCGTTCGAGCCCAAGCCCTACGAGCCGCGCGGCCGCATCCTGTTCGGGCTCACCGCGGAGGGCATGCTGCTGGCACGCCAGGTGGAGTCGCTGTTAGAGAGCGCAGAGAACCGGAGACTTCTCGGAGAGGGCCACGCGCTGTTCGGCCTGAACCCCGAGGTGGGCCACGTCCTCATGGGGTTCGAGGACCCGGCGTACGCCTACAGCTGGCCGCTCTCCGAGGGGCGCCTCGCCCACACGCACTGGAACAGCCAGCCGCTCGGCAACTACGATCAGGACCTGAACGTCGGCGTCATCTCGCCGGAGCAGACCGAGGCGCTGCTCTACACGCTCAAGATGTCCGGCTACCGCGGCTGGTTTGGCATCGACATCAATCCCGAGCGCATGCCGGTGGACACGGCGCTCAGGGTATCGATGGACGCCATCCGCGCCGCTAACGACCGGATCAACGAGGTCGACCACGAGGCGATCCTCGACGCGCACGCCCGACCCGACGCGCGGCGCGGCTGGCTCGAGGCGTACCTCGTGCGCGCCCGCGCACCGCACCCCGAGCGCCTGCCGCCGCTGTGAGCTTCCTGGGCGTCGACGTCGGCACGACCGGCGCCAAGGCGCTCCTCGTCGACGCCCACGGCAACGTCAAGGCGAGCGCCACCCACGAGTACCCCATGTTGCATCCGCGGCCGCTGTGGGCGGAGCAGGATCCCAAGGAATGGTGGGAGGCGGCGCAGCGGAGCATCGCGCAGGTGGCGGACGGCCACGTGGAGGCCGTGGGCCTCACCGGCCAGATGCACGGTCTCGTCCTGCTCGATGCGAAAGGCGAGGTGCTCCGTCCCTGCATCATGTGGAACGACCAGCGCACGGAGGCGCAGTGCGCGGACATCTCGGCGAAGACCGACGTTCTCAGCCTGACCGGCAATCGGGTCCTGCCCGGCTTCACCGCCCCGAAAATCGTGTGGGTGCGCGAGCACGAGCCCGACGTGTACGCGCGGATCGCGAAAGTACTCCTCCCCAAGGACTACGTGCGGTACCGGCTCACCGGGGAGTTCTTTACTGACGTGTCGGACGCGTCGGGTACGTCGTTGTTCGACGTGCAGCGCCGAGCGTGGTCGGACGAGATGCTCGACGCGCTCGAGATCCCACGCGCGTGGCTGCCGGAGGTGACAGAATCCGCCGAGGTGAGCGCGAAGGTACGCGGTGGGCCGCTCGACGGGACATCCGTGGTGGGTGGGGCGGGCGATCAGGCGGCGCAGGCGGTGGGCGCAGGCGCCGTCCAGGAAGGGATCGTCTCGGTCACGCTGGGCACGTCGGGGGTCGTGTTCGCGGCGTCGGACAGCTACCGCATGGACCCGCGCCTCCACTCCTTCTGCCACGCCGTCCGCGACAAGTGGCACCTGATGGGGGTCATGCTCTCGGCGGCCGGGAGCCTGCGCTGGTATCGCGACCTGATGGGCGGCGAGCAGTATGACGAACTCCTCGCGGCCGCCCCGCCGAGCAGCGACGGGGTGATCTTTTTGCCGTATTTGTCCGGCGAGCGCACGCCGCATCCCGATCCGCACGCGAAGGGCGTCTTCTTCGGCCTCACGTTGCGCCACACGAAGGCGCACCTCACCCGCGCCGTGCTGGAGGGCGTCGCGTTCGGCCTGCGCGATTCGCTGGAGCTGATGCGCGCCCAGGGACTCTCGTTCGAGCAGGTGCGCGTCTCCGGCGGCGGGGCCAAGAGCGCGCTGTGGCGGCAGATCCTGGCGGACGTGTTCAATACCGAGATCGTGACGGTGGGCGTGACCGAAGGTGCCGCGTATGGCGCGGCGTTGCTGGGGATGGCGGAGCGGCCGGAGCCTACGCTGTTGGATCCGATCCTTCCCGGACCGGATGCGGAAGGGTACGCGGAGACCTACCGGCGCTACCGCGCTCTGTACCCGGCACTGGCGGAGCGCTTCCGGGACGAGTAGTCCGGTCCTGCTCGGATCAAATCGTAGTGCCGTTCGCCGAGCGCCCTTCAGGGCGCGTCGGCGCGAAGCGCCGCCGAGCCGGGCCTTCAGGCCCGGAAGCGCGCCGGAGCAAACGCGCGGACCCAGCTGATCCCGACGGCAATCAGTTCGTGCTGTCGACCGAGTAGGGACCTATCAGCCACCCAGCACCTCGAACCCCGACGCGCGTGCCGCGGTCGCCAGCGCCCGGTCGTGGGTCACCATGGTGAGGTCCCGCTTGCGCGCGTCGCGCCAGGCGAGCGCCGTGGACAAATGAATGGCGTCGAGTGTGCCCAACGGCGTCGAAAACGGCTCTGAAGCGCGGCGCAGCACCAGACGGGCCACGTCCACCAGTTCCACCGCCTCGAGCAGACGGTACACAGCGGCACGTCGGTCGGCCACATCGTCCGCGGTCAGCGCGCCCTGACGGCCGAGGCGGTCCAGCACCCGGAGGCACTCGACCTCGGTCAACGCGCTCGCGACGGCCGCCTCCACTCGAGGCCACTCGGCGAGGCGGCCCGGTTCGCCGAGTACCAGGCGGAGGGCGACCGACGCATCGAGATAGACGATCAACGGGAGACCTGTCGTTCCTCCAGGAGGGCCGCCAGGCTGTCCACGTTCCCGCCCAATGGCGGGGGCAGTGCGACGTCGTGCAGCGCGCGGGTGGGCTCCCGCACCGGAAGAGGCTCGCCCGCCGGTTGGTACGGCACGAGCCGGGCGATCGGGGTCTCGCGATCACACACGGTGACGGCGTGACCCTTGCGCACGGCTCGGAGATACGCGCTCAACCCGGCCTTGAGTTCCGCGACCTTAACGGTCTTCTCGCGCTCGTCTTTCATGACCACAATATGGTCATCTCTGGTCATGGTTGCAACGCAGCGACTGACGGCGGCCTTCGTGCGTTTTCGTGTACCTCGACTTGACTAACCTACTGGACTAAACTAATACTCCGCCATGGCAGATATCGTCAATACACACGAGGCGAAGACGCACCTGTCCCGGCTGCTGGAGCGGGTGCGCCGGGGAGCCACGATCACGATCGCGAAGGCGGGGGAGCCGGTGGCCCTGCTCGTGCCTGTTGGGCAAACGCCCACCGCGCGCCGGGTACGGGAGCCGACGACGTTGCCCCGGGTCGCGACCGCCGACCGGCGGGCCCGGCTCCTGCGGCTGTTCGAGCAGGAGGTGTGGCCGGACCTGCCCGCCGACCAGGCGGGCCGGCGACTCAGCCGCGGCGAGGAAGACGCGATTCTCGGCTACGGCGAGACGGGGACGTGATACTGGATTCGTCCGCGCTGGTGGCGGTGGCGCTCCGCGAGCCGGACGCCGGCCGGATGCTCGAGGCGATGGTGGCGGCCCCGCGCCTCGGTATCGGCGCCCCGACGCTGGTGGAGACCACCATCGTGCTGTCCGCCCGTCTCGGAACGGATGCGCGCGGCCTCGCCAGCCGAATCCTGCTCGAGGGCGACATTGCCGTCGTGCCGTTCACCGACGCCCATTTCGGCGCCGCGCTCACGGCCTGGCTGCGCTACGGGAGGGGCCGCCACCCCGCCCAGCTCAACTACGGAGATTGCCTGGCCTACGCCACGGCGCGCATCGCGGGCGAGCCCCTGTTGTTCACGGGTGACGATTTCGCGCAGACCGACGTCGCGCCCGCGGCTCCGTGAGCGTGGTCGTCAGCGCGTCGTGCCGGCCCGCTTCGCCAACCCCTCGTACATCACGACCTGCCCGGTGCCCGGCACGGCCAATCCGTTGATGGTCACGTAGGCGTCCCCAGCCGCGTTGAAATCGATCGACGTGGGGAACGAGAGGCCGGTCAACACTTCCCTGGACCCGGCTCCTTCCTCGATGCGGACTACCGCGCCGCTGTTGGGCACGGGTCCTTGCTCGGTGAACCTCCCGAGCGAGACCGCGTAGAGATCGCCGTCGGGCGCGAGGCGGAGGTCGGTGAGCATGGTGAGACCGGTCGCGTAGTCGGAGACCTCGCCGTCGGAGGTGACGCGCACCACCTTGGCCGATCCGGGAACGAAGGGGAATCCGGGCAGCAGCGAGACGTACAGGTTGCCGTCTGCGTCGAACGCCACGCCCGTCGGCACCGCATCGGTCACCATCTTGCCGCCGCGCAGTGGATTGGGGATGGGACTGGGTAACGTCTCGAAGACGGTCACCAGCTCCACCGCGCCGGTCGACGGATCCACCTTGAGCAAGGTATTCCCGGCCGCGTCCGTCACCCACAGGTTGCGATCGGGTCCGACCGCGAGCCCGTACGGGTTGGAGTCGATGGGGGAGAAGCCGTCCGGGTTCTGGGTGCTCTCGATCTCCCACAGGTCGGCCACCACGTTGACCTGGCCGGCATGGATCCTGACGACGGCTGCCATCTTGGACCACGGCAGCTCCCATTCGGTGCTCCGCGCGCCACTGGTCACGTAGAGGGTATCGCCCAGCATGGCGAGGCGCGCGCCGCCGAAGCTGTCCGCCGGGCCCATCCAGACGGAGGGGAGTCTGGCCACCTCGGTCGTCGAACGATCAGGGTTGATCCGGATGATCCGTGACGTTTGGCCGTACGAGGAGGGAGTCAGCTGTCCGGTGGTCGGGGAGAGCAGCTCGAGTTTCTGATCACCGCCGACGCCCGTCTCGACGACCCACATGCTCCCGTCGGACGCTGCCAGCACGCCCATGGGACCGTTCAGCCCGCTCGCCACGACCGTGCCCGCCTGCTGGGCGGCGGCCACGCCGGCCCCGGGTGGGGACACGGTGAGGGCCAGCGTGAGCGATAGGCTCGTCATGGCGATCGCGTTTCTCATGTGCGCTCCCTTTGGTCGAAAGAGGATGTCCACTCGACTGCTCGATCGGCGACGCCCCTCCCGGTCACCGCTCCTCGAGCAGCAGTTGCACCAGCGCCTCGAGGTCCGACTCGTCGAGGTGGGTGTACGCCGGCATGCGGAACCTGCTCCCGCCGTATCCCGGCACGACGTAAATGTCCGGATCGAGGATGCTCTCGCGAATGTATCCTTCCGCCGTGGTGGCGTTGCCCGTATAGCCTGGATAGCGGATGCGGTCGTCGGCCGTTGCCCCCATGGCGTCGTGCGTAGGCGCGAAGGCGCCGCTCGTATTGGCGGCCTCGAGGCGATGGCACAGGCCGCAGTAATGCCGTCGATACGCCTCCCGTCCGGAGTCGACGAGCGCGGCCGCGGCCGAGCTGTCGCGAGCGGAGGCCGGCGGCGGCTGCGGCGGCGCCTCGGCCGACCTGCCCGCCGGCGAGCAGGCCATGCACAATCCCACGATCATGGATGCGTGTAACGACAATGGTCGGTGCATCCCAACGCGTATCGTGCCGACGCTCGACGCCGTCCGGTGTTCACGCCGCCCGCTTCGGCCGCCCTTCGCTCCTCGCGCGCTTCCCATCAAAACCCAAGCGAAACTGAGGTGTTGAGATACCGTCCGCCAGACGGATAGACGTACCGCACCTCCGTGGACGTAGCGGGATCGAACAGCAGGAACCCCACCCGGTTGATCTTCTCGTCCGTCAGATTGATGGCCGTGAGCTGCCAGCGCACCCGGCCGAAGCTCCACTGCACGGCCGCGTCGAAGGTACTTCCTCCCGGCAGCTTCTGCAGGTTGGCGTCATCGAGGTACACGCCGCCCGCGAAATAGTGCGTGACGCTCGCGACGCCGGCACCGCCGATGCCGACGCGCGCGGTGTTCGTCATGGCCGTGCTCGGGATGTTCTTCAGCCGATTGCCGTCGAACTCGCCGCTGCGAAACGAGACGTTCATCCAGGTGGACGAGTGGGTGAGGGCCAGCGTCGAAAAAAGGGAGGCCGTGACGCTCAGCTCGACGCCGTCGTGCCGGCTCGCCAGAATGTTGCCGTACCGGAACGTGCTCAGGTCGAAGTCGATCTCGTCGTCGAGATCCAGCCGGTACACCGACGCCGCGAATTCCCCCTGGAACACGTCGCTCCGCGAGGGGAGGCGCTGATAGATCCCCAGCTCGACGCCGGTCGAGCGCTGCGGCAGGAGCGCGGGGTTGGAGATGTTGACGACGACGCCGGGCGGGCCGGCCGGCGTCTCACGCTCGTCGTACAGCTGGTCCAGCGTCGGCGTCTTGAAAGAGCGCGTCCACGCGGCGTACAGGTTCCCGGCGCGCCAGTCGTCGGTTGAGTAGGCGAAGTTCACTCCCACGCGCGGCGACCATTGATCGAACCGTTCCCCGGCGGTGCGCTCGTGCTCCACGAAGATCGCGTCGTAACGCAACCCCGCGCTGAGGTGGAGCCGGTCCGCCAGCTCCCGCCGCGCCTCGGCGTAGAGGCCGAGCTTGGTGCGGCCGCCTGCGCCCGCGGTGAGGACGTCGCCGTCGTCCGCCGGATCGACGTAGCGGCTGCCGTACGTGCCGCGCTCCAGCTCCGCGCCCGCGAGAAGCGCGGCGAACCCAACGTCCCGGGTGTACTGGAGCCGGGTCCACACGCTGAGGCCATCCTCGTCGCGCCGCTGCGTATCGCCGAACGAGGGGGCGAGCAGCAGCGTGCTGGTCTCGTCGATGCCTACGATTTCGAGCCGCGCGGCGCCGTCGAGCCGACCCGCCTCGCCGAGATCCCGACGCAGGCCGATGCCCAGGCGGAGGTGACGGCGCCGCCGCGCGTCGGCGGCGAACAGCGGGTTGTGCTGGCGCGGATCCTCCTCGGCCAGCGTCGCGGTGAGCGGGCCCGGGTCCTCCGTCTCCAGCTCCTGCACGTTCGCCTCGGCGTACGCGGCGGTGGCGCTCCACCGGGCGTCGTACCGCGCGGAGACGGTGACGTCGTGCGACTCGGACTGGTCGCGATAGCCGGCCCCGCGGTCGGCCGCGGCCGAGACGGCCAGCCGGCCCGGACCGACGGGGTGTGCCACCCTCGCCCTCACCGCGAGATCCTCCCACGCCCCGACGATCGCCTGGCCGGTGAGGCCGGGCGCCTCCGCGCCGCCCCCGGTCACGACGTTGATCACGGCCCCGATGGCGGCGTCTCCGTAGACGGTCGACGCGCTGCCGCGCAGCACCTCGATGCGGTCGATCGCCGCAACGGGAATCTGCGTCCAGTCGACGCCCCCGGTTCGAAGATCGTTGATCGGGACGCCATCGACGGTCACGAGCACGTATTCGGTCTCCCCGCCGCCGAAGAAGCCGCGTGCGATCGCCGTCGAGAGCTCGCCCGAGCCGTGGCGATCGACGAAGATCAGACCCGGGACATAGCGCAGCACGTCCGGCAGCTTCCGGACCGGTAGCTGCTCGATGGTGGATCGACGCAGCACCGTCGTGGCCGCGGCGGACTCCCGCAGCGCCGTCTCGGTTCGGTGCGCCACGACGACGACCTCGTCGAGCTGGTACGGCGACCGAGACGTATCCGGAACCTGCGCCGCCGCGCTCGCGGTGGCGGCGGTAAGGGGAAAGAGGGTGACGAGGAGGGTGAGGATCCGTTTGCCCATTTCAGTTAGGTGGCGTTTGAGGCATTGGTGATGACCTGTCATGCGAAGCCGAAAGATGAAGGGCGCGGCGGGATCAGGCGAATTCCGCGTGCTTCCGACCCCGGTCGGTCATGCGCTACCTTCTGGGCCTGAGTCGAGACGGTGAACCCCGACCCCGGGCCCCGCGCCATACGCCATATGTCATACGCCATGCGTCCCCGCCGTCCCGCGTTCGCGGCCCTCACCGCATTGCTCCTGGCCGCGTCGTGCGGCAGCTCGGAGACGGTCGTCGGCCTCATCACGAAGTCGAACACCAACCCGTTCTTCGTGAAGATGCGTGAGGGCGCCGAGGCGACCGCCGCGGAGCTGGGGCTCGACCTCAGGACCTTTGCGGGGCGTTACGACGGCGACAACGACACGCAGATCCAGGCCATCGAGAACCTGGTGGCGGCCGGCGCCACCGCGATCCTGCTCGCGGCCAACGACCCCCAGGCCATCGTGCCGGCCGTGCGGCGTGCGCGGGAGGCTGGGGTGCTCGTGATCGCGATCGACACGCCGCTCGACCCCATGGACGCCGCCGACGCCACGTTTTCGACCGACAACTTCGCGACGGGCGAGCTGATCGGTCAATGGGCGACGGCCACGCTCGGTCCGCGCGCCGCCCAAGCGCGCATCGCGATGCTGAACCTGAACCCCAACGCGATCACCGTCGACGTCGCTCGCGATCAGGGGTTTCTCCGGGGATTCGGCATCGACGTCCGCGACCCGAACGTGATCGGTGACGAGCAGGACCCGCGCATCGTCGGCCACGACGTGACCCAGGGCGCCGAGGAGGGCGGCCGGCGGGCGATGGAGAACCTGCTGCAGCGGGATCCCACCATCGACGTCGTGTACACCGTGAACGAGCCGTCGGCGGCGGGGGCGTACGAAGCGCTCCGGGCCGTTGGACGGGAAGACGCCGTCACGATCGTATCGGTGGACGGCGGCTGTGCGGGGGTCGCGAACGTCAAAGACGGCGTGATCGGCGCCACGGCGATGCAGTTTCCCGTCCTGATGGCGGAGCTGGGCGTGCGGGCGGCCGCGGAGTTCGCGCGCACCGGCGCAATCCCGGAGCCCACCCAAGGGCTCGCGTTCTACGACACCGGTGTCGAGCTGATCACCGACCGGCCGGTGGAGGGCATTCCGGCGACGTCGTCGGACGACGGCCTGCGGAAGTGCTGGGGTTGACTCGAGCGCGCGATGCTCGATCGGCTTCATCGCTTTCTGCACCGTCATCCGCCCGCGGCTCCCGGCATCGTGCTGGTGTTGGCCGTGGCACTCTTCGGCGTGCTCGCGGGCAATCGCTTCCTGCAGCCCTTCAACCTCTCCCTGGTGCTCCAGCAGGTCACGATCATCGGCTTCCTGGCCGTTGCCCAGACGCTGATCATCCTCACCGCCGGCATCGACCTGTCGGTAGGCGCGATCATGGTGCTGTCCTCGGTGGTGATGGGCCGGCTGGCGGTGGATTTCGGATGGTCGCCCGGCTTGGCGCTCGCCCTCGGCCTCGCGGTGGGGGCCGGGTGCGGCGCCGCCAACGGCGTCTTCGTGACGCGGTTTCGGCTGCCACCGTTCATCGTGACGCTCGGCACGTGGAACGTCTTTCTCGCGCTCAATCTCTGGTATTCCCGCAGCCAGACCATTCGGTCGCAGGACATCGAGAGCGCGGCGCCGCTGCTCCAGTGGGCGGGGACGTCCATCCCGGTGCTCGGTACCAGGCTCACCGTCGGGTCGCTCCTGATGGTCGTGCTGTTCGGCGCGGTGTGGTACGCCCTCAACTGGACCGCGTGGGGCAAGCACGTCTACGCCACGGGCGACGATCCAAGAGCTGCGCGGCTCGCCGGGGTGCGCACCGACCGCGTGCTGCTCTCGGTGTACGTCGTGGGCGGTGCCATCTGCGCGGTGGCGGGCTGGGCCCTCATCGGCCGGATCGGCTCCGTGAGCCCCCAGGCCGGCATGACGGCAAACCTGGACAGCATCACCGCGGTGGTCATCGGCGGGACGAGCCTGTTCGGTGGCCGGGGCTCGGTCGTCGGCACCTTTCTCGGCGCGCTCATCGTGGGCGTGCTGCGCAACGGGCTGGCGCTCTCGGGGGT
>Ga0256864_1000164_pt1 | contig 26359 bp, 22 predicted proteins | sample RVTome_11_FD_187336 | JGI IMG/M metagenome (GOLD analysis project Ga0256864, IMG submission 187336) | Soil microbial communities from uranium-contaminated site in the Upper Colorado River Basin, Wyoming, United States - RVT147D111 HiSeq ... | reverse complement strand
CCCGGAGCGGCGGCACGGCGTATTCCCGGAGCAGGGGGATCAGCACGAAGATGCCCCACAGGCCGTACACGACGCTCGGGATGGCGGCGAGGAGGTCGATGAGGCCGCCCACGAACCGGCGCACCCCGTCGGGCGCGAACTCCGTGAGGAAGATCGAGGCGCCGGGGGCGAGCGGCACGGCGACGAGCAGGGCGAGGAACGAGGACATCAACGTCCCGAAGATCATCGGGGCCGCGCCGTAGACCTCCGCGACCGGATCCCACGCCGACGTCACGAGGAAGCTGAACCCGAACCGCTTGATGGCCGGCCAGGCGCTCGCTCCCACTTCCGTGACCAGCGCCAGCATGAGGAGCGGCACCGTGAGGGCGAGGACGGTCAGGGTGACCCGGAACGCCGTGTCGCCCCAGGCCCGCTCGCGTATGCGGGGCAGAGGGGGGGAAGGGTGACTCATCGGCGGTAGCGTGCGGGCGTCAGTTCTCGGCGCCCTCCGGCCCGTCCCAAACCGGCTGTCCATCCGCCGTGATGGAGCGCAGGCGGTCCTCGATCCACGGCAGCATCTGGCCCGGGAGCGGGGCATACCCCAGCTCCGGCGCCGCGGATTGTCCTTCCGTCACGGCCCACCACACGAACCGCACGATCTCCCGCGCCTTGACGGCATCGTCGCTCTCACGCCGGAGGAGCAGCCACGTGAAAGACGAGACGGGGTATGCGTCGGCCCCGTCAGGGTCGGTGATGGAGACACGAAAATCGGTATCCGGCTGCATCTCGGCCATCGCGCCGGCCGCCGCCGCCGTCACGGACGGGATGGTAGGCTCGATGAAGTTGCCGGCGCGGTTCTGCACGTGGCCGGCCGGGATGTTGTTGATCATCGCGTAGCCGAGCTCGATGTAGCCGAGGGCCCCGGGGGTCTGCCGGATGGCGGCCGCGACGCCCTCGTTCCCCGGGCCGCCGATGCCGACGGGCCAGGCCACGGATGTGCCGCGCCCCACCCGCTCGGCCCATTCGGTGCTCACCTTGGAGAGATAGTCGGTCCAGATGAACGTCGTGCCCGAGCCATCCGAGCGGTGGACCACGACGATCTCCTGGTCCGGGAGCGTGATGCCGAGGTTCACGCTGGCGAGCCGCGGGTCGTTCCACCGGGTGATCTTGCCGAGGAAGATGTCGGCGAGTGCCGCCGGCGTGAACCGGATCGTACTGGTGACGTCCGGGAGGTTGTAGGCGGCGACGTCCGCCCCGAGCACGGTGGGGATGTGCAGGACGTTCCCACCCAGGGCCGCGATCGCCGAGTCGTTCATGGGCGCGTCGGAGGCGCCGAAGTCGACGGTGGCGTCGGAGAATTGTCGGATGCCGCCCCCAGAGCCGATCGACTGGTAGTTCACCTCCACGCCGGCGTGCATGCGCGAGTAGTCGATCGCCCACTTCTGGTAGATGATGTTGGGGAACGTGGCGCCGGCGCCGGTGAGCAGCACCCTGGTGGATCGCTCACCGCCACAGGCGGCCAGCGCGCCAACCAGGGTGGCGAGCAACACGTGTCGACTGCCCATGAAGAGCCTCCTCGGTTTGGTCGCGTGGGCCGCCTTGGCGCTCCGGCCCAAAAGAGACGCGAAATATAGAAGAACGCAAGGGCGAGGGATCGGCGGCAACGGGGATATGTAACGGGCCTGTAACGTCGGGATCGGCCGGCCGTTCCCCCGGTCAGTCGGTACGGATCCCGATCACCTTGAACCGGCCGTCCATCTCGACGACGGACCCGAATAGCTTGGCATCGAATCGCGAGCCAGTGCGCCGCAGGGTCACCCAACAGTCGCTGTGAACCCTGAACGTCTCGTACTCGGTCACCCCGTCGCGGCAAGACGTCCCGGCCACGTCGTAGGTCGCACCGGCGTATTCCCTTCTGATGCGCGCGGCGTCGCGGACGCTGCGGGCGTCGACGTTGCGCCATGCGAGATCGGCCGGGTGGTTGAGCCGACTGGCGGGAAACTCCGACCACATGATGGTATTGTGCTCCTGCGCGGTCACTCGGAGACGATGCATGGCCGCCGTGTCCCCGGCCGACACGGCGGTGACGAACCGGGCGGTCAGCTCGTCCATCGCACGCGCGCCCTCCGTGAGCCGCGGTGCGTGTGTACGACAAGCGGCCGCCGCCACGAGGGCGACGGCCGCGATGGTCCTGACGTGGAACGGGCGCTGCGTACCGCCCAAGTCAGTTCTTGTCCTGCGTGGTCCACCCCTGGTACCAGGTGTCGCCGGCGTCGGCGACCGCGCCCCGGTAGGCCACCTGATCGAAGAACCCATCGTTGGGCGGCGCGCACCCACCGGCGATGACCGGCGACCCGGCCAATGGAGAGACGTCCGGTGTGTCGCGGTTGTACGGATCGGCGAGCATCGGGTCCTCGACCACGAGGCCCGTTTCGCTCGCCATCCAATTGTCCTCGAAGGTCGGATCGCCCGAGTCGTCGTCGGGGTCGCCCGTGACGCCGGGCGAGGCAAACGTGTCGCCGAGGTCCCGCCCATTGTCGAAGAACGTGGTGTTGCTCAGTGAGAGGGAGTCGTTGTTTGCGAGGCGGATGCTCGCCGCGTCGTCAACGTCCAGCCCGGCGCCGCCGAACCCCATCACGATCCCACAGCTGTGCTCGCCGGCGTAGCCGCGGCGGAACAGGAGGCCGCGCGTGGACTTGTTGCTGCCGGGGTCGCGCGCCCCCTTCCCGACCAGGGTGAAGTTGTACACCTGGCCGAACGTGCGGGGGAGCGCCTCGAAGTCACCCTCGTTGTTGTCGATCTCCCAGCCGTTGTCGGCGTCCTGCGGATCCTGTTGCGCAATCAAGAACTGCGCGCGTCCCTGCCAGCCGGTGGACCAGTCGAACGAGTCGTCGGAGTTGTCGGAGGCGTAGACGTACTTGAAGTCGACGGTGCCGCCGAACAGCTCCAGCCCGTCGTCGAGGCCGCCGTGCACCTGGATGAACTCGATCGTGGTGCCGTTCCCTACGCCGTTCAGCGTCAGGGCGTTCACCTCGTTGTCCGGCGAGATCTCGATGCCCGCCCACTCGATCCGCACGTAGCGCAGGGTGCCACTGTTGTCGTCCGGGTCGGTCCCGCCGTAGGCGCCGGTATTGCCCTCGCCCAGACACTGCCCGGCTGGGAAATTGCAGTTCGAGCGTCCGTTGATGACGACGCCGCCCCAATCACCCTTGTTCCTGAGCCCCGGAGGCCGACTGCTCGTGAATACGATGGGATCGGTCTCGGTGCCGTTCGCCGTGATCGTCCCTCCCTGGAGCACGATGAGGAGCCCCTGCGAGGCCTGGTCGCCCAGGATCAGCGTGCCGGCGGGGATCACGAGCTCGACGCCGTTCTGCACCTGCACCGTGCCTCGGAGCAGGTAGACGGTGCCGGCGTCCAGGGTGAGGTCGGCGTTGATGTTCCCGAGGAGTTCCTGGCCTTCGGTGTCCAGCTCGAACTCGGCGCTCGCGCTCGAGGTCTCCGCGCCGTCCACGGCGATCACCCGGTAGCTGTACGTCGTAGCCGGACTCAGGCCCGGATCGGTGTAGCTCGTCTGCGCGGTTTCCGTCACCTCGGTGAAGGCGCCGGTGCCCACCTGGCGCTCCACGCGATACATCGTGGCACCGGTGACCGCATCCCAGGACACTTCGATCTCCCAGGGGGAGAGGGCGTTCGCCGTCACGTTCGCCGGTGGGTCCAGCGTCGTCGGCATCATCATCCCGCCGTTCTCGTCATCGCCACATGCCGCGATCACGACCAGTATCGCGGCACCGAACGGCAGCAGGCGTCTACGATTCCACATTAGTGTCGTCCTCCGGGAGAACAGTTCGCGTAACGGTTGGTGCGAGGGGTCTCACGAGCCGCCCGTCCCGAACGAGACGCCGATCGAGAACGTGCGCCCCTGCTCGGCAAAGCGGACGATCTGGTCCGCCTGCCGGAACTCCGAGGCTTCGTCGAGCAGGTTCGTCGCCGTGAGCTTGAGCCCCAGCGCGCGGGAAAGTTGCTGCTCGATGACGAGGTCGAGCTGGTCGCGGGGCTGCTCGAAGATGTCCGGCAGCACCTGGGATCCGACGCGGTCGATGCGGCGGCCGAATCGATTGTAGAGCACGGTGAGCGACGTGCCCCAGGACGGTCGCTGGTAGGTCAGCGAGGCGTTGACCATGTAGGGGGACTGTCCCTGAAGCGCGCGCTCGCGCGGCTCCACGGCAACCGTGTTGCCTCCCGGTAGTCGCAGGGAGTCGCCAGTCTCCACGGAGCTCTTGACCAGCGTGAGGTTGGCGCCGACCGTGAAGTCGCCGAGGGCCTGCGAGATCACGTCGAGCGACGTCCGTGCCTCGAACTCCGCGCCCACTACGTCCGCCGATTCCTGGTTGTCCCAGGTGGCGACCAACTCACTGCTGGGGAAGACCACCGCCTCGATCGGGTCCTGGAACGACTTGTAGAACCCGCTCACGGCGAGGAGGCGGCCCAGCCCCGGAAACCACTCCCACCGCACGTCGTAGTTCCGGATCAACGTGCGGCTCAACGACGGGTTGCCGACCTGGAGGAATCCGCCGGCGAACTCGACGAAGTCGAACGGAGCCTGCTCGCGAAACTCCGGCCGCGCGACGGTCTGAGAGAACGCGGCCCGGAGGTTCATGTCGTCCCGGACGGACCAGGTCACGTTCACACCGGGGAGCAGGTCCGTGTTGTGGAGATCGGCGGAGTCGACTGGGGGGAGACCCAGGGGAAAGAGGTCGAAGGGTACAACCTTCTGTACCACCCGCTCCAGCCGAACTCCGCCGGTGAATCGCAGGCGCGAAGCCAGCGGCAGGTCGAGCAAGAGGTAGCCCGCCCGCGTGCTCTGCTCCGCGGCATAGTTGTCGGTGCGACGGGTGTCTTCCTGAAGCTCCAGGAGGTCCGGCCCGATGTGCTGCGCCGTGAACAGGGAATCCGGCGGCAGGAACTCGGTGTCGCCCAAGGGGCCGCGCGCGCGGAACCGGAAGCGCCGGGAGAAGAAATCCCGATCCTTTTCGAGCAACAGTCCGCCCACCTTGAGCTGGCTGGCGGCGCCGAACGGCAGCGGAATGCTCCAATCCAGCGATCCGGTGAGATCGGTGTCGTCCAGCTCCGTGAAGTAGCGCGTCCCGCTGTTGGTCAGCTCGCGCCAGCCGAACCGGCCGTCCGGAACCTGATCGTACACCACCTCGCGCCGGTCGGGCTCGTCGAGGCTCGCGCGGGAGTATCCCACGCGCCACGTGACGCGGCTCGCTCCCAGCCCGGCCAGGTAATGCTCGCCCTCGATCCAATTGGTCCAGACGTTCCGCGCAACGAACCGGAGGCGGTAATTCCGGAGGTCGGTGTTGCGATCGCGGTTGAAGCCCTCGAGCAGGCGGGCCTGGTCGTCGGTGGTGCGGCTGTAGAGCGACCGGATCGTGATCTGCGACGTCGGGCTCGGGAGGAAGTCGAACTTCCCCATCCCGCTCCATCGCACCGTCTGCTCCGTGACGCGGCCGCTGTAGTCGGTTTCCGGCTCCTCGTCCTGGGCGGCGACCACGATGATGCGCTCGATCACCTCTTCCGTGCCGTAGCTATTGGCGTACGTGGCGGAGCCGAGGAACCCGATCGGCATCCCGAACAGCGTCGCCTGGTCGGCGTACGAGGCGGAGCCGCTGGCGTTGAGCGGCACGGTCCGGTTCCGAGGCTCCCACACCGTCGCGAAGGACTCGCCGATCGTTTCGATGTCCGTCGGCGACAGCGCGCTGGAGATGACGCGCGTATCCATGGGGATGGCGGCGGGGAGCTTCCGGGTGCCGTCGTCGATGCCGAGAAAATCCAGGTTGCCGCCCGCATAGCCGAAGCCATCTTGTAAACTCGTCAGCGTGTTGTAGCTCGAACCGAGCGAGACACGGAACGAGCGGGCGCCCGGAAAGTCCTTGGTCTGGATATCGACGAGCCCACCGGCGAAGTCGCCAGGCTGGTCGGGTGTGTAGGTCTTCGTGGTCGTGATGGCCTCGAGGAGGTTGCTCGGGAACATGTCCAGCGGCAGCGCCTTCCGGTCGGGCTCCGGGCTCGGGAGCGGCGCGCCGTTCAGGCGGGCGGCGCTGTAGCGGTCGCCGAGGCCGCGGACGTAGATGTAGCGGCCGCCCACGATGGAGAGGCCCGTCACCCGCTGGAGCGCCTGCGCCGCGTCGGAATCGGGCGACTTGGCGATCTGCGCCGAGCCGATGGCGTCGGTCACGGTGGGTGCGGCGCGGCGCTCCTCGATGAGCTTGGCGGCGCTGCCGCGCTCGAGCGTCGCCGTAACCTCGATGGCGGCGAGCGAGATCGCCGACGCCTCGAGCGTCACGTTCAAGTTGGTCGCGGAGCCCACCAGCACGCTCACGCCGGTGACGGTCTTGGCCTGGAATCCGATCAGCCGAACCGTGATGGCCCGCGTTCCCTCGGGGACTCCGGCCAGCGTGTAACGGCCGTACAGGTCGGTGGCGGCCGTGAGATCGGTGCCGACGACGGTGACCTCGGCCATCGGCAGCGGGCCTCCACCCGATGCATCGACCACCTGGCCCTGCACCGTGCCCAATTGCGCCGCCCACACACCCGGTGCCGTGGCGAGGGCGGTTTGGGCGGTGAGCGGAACCGTGACCGATGCGCTCGCGGCGAGCGCCGCAAGCACGAGCGTGAAGAAACGACGTGGCATGATGAGTCTTCCCCCTGGTGAGACCTCGCTCGGGGAAGACAATCGCAGCAGAATGTCACGAACCCGTGACGGCCCGGAGGCGCGTCAGTAACGAACGTCCCGGCGCCCGCGAGCGCCCAGGTCAGCCGAGCAGCGTCAGCGCCGCCGCGGCTCCCGCCAGTCCGAGCAGCACGCCGGCCACCACGTCCGACGGATGATGCACCCGGAGCGTGACCCGGGAGGCCGCGACCAGGAGCGCCAGTGGGACGAGTACGGGCCCGAGCCACGGATGCGCGGCGGTGAGCGTGACCGCGAGCGCCGTGGACGCCGAGGCGTGACCCGAGGGGAACGAGAACGGGTCGGGGAGTCTCACGAGCGCGAGCGGCCGCCCGAACGCGTCACAAGGTCGCGGCCGAGCCACCACGCGCTTCAGGATCTGGACCGCGACGTTCGAGATGCCGTTGGCGGCGAGTGCCGCCAATCCCACCCCCCGCTCCGCCCCGCCCGCGACGATGAGGAGAACGGGGACGAGCACCGTGAACCCCGCGCCGCCCAAGTGCGTCAGGTAGCGCATTATCGGTGTCGTTCCGGCAGGGGCTCGGCGATCAGGAACGCGTCCTCCAGGACACGGCCCTCGTACGCCGCCGGGACGTCCACGCCGAGCGCCCAGAGCGCGGTGGGCGGCACGTCGAGGAGGGAGACGGGGCGGCGAATCCGGTGCCGCCGCCGGACCAGCGGGCCGCCGACGACCAGGGGGATCCGCTCGTTCAACGGATGGAGCGCGTTGTGGTCGCGCGGATCCACGCCGCCCCCGCCGTGATCGGAGAGGACCAGGAGGAGGTCGCGCGCCACCGCGCCGGCGATTTCGCCGATGGCGGCGTCGACCTGGCCGGCCGCCTCGAGGTACGCATCGCTCATCCACCCCTCGCGGTGGCCGGCCGCGTCGCAGTCCGGCAGATAGACGAGCAGCAGGCCCGATTCCAGGCGCGCCAGGCGTTCCCGCGCCGCCTCGGCGGTCTCCCGGCCCGTCCGGCCGTGCGCCACGATCTCGCTCACGCCTGCGGACTTGGCGAGCGCCCAGACCACCTGCCGCTCGGCGAATCCCAGCTCGCTCGCGACCACGGCGGTGGCATGCCCGTCGCGAGCCAGCTCCCGGGCCAGCGGCTTGAGGGTGTGGATGCCCGCCAGGAACCCGAGCCCCGGCTCGATCAATCCATGGGTCTCGGGCCGCACCCCGGTGGCCAACGACGTGAGGGCCGCCACCGTGGCGCTGGGCCGCACGGTCGTCGCGGACACGGCCTTGGTATAGTCCGCGCCGATGGTTGACAGGGTGGGCATCCGGCCGGTCGTGACCGCGTCGGGCCGGAGGCCGTCGGCGATGACGATGATCACGCGGCGGTACATGCGTGCACCTCCGCCCGCGCATGGGTGAGTGCGGCGTACAGCGCGATCAGCTCGGCGTGCTCGAGCCGGGCGTCCCGCGCCTCCGCGGTGGCCCGGGCGGCCGCGCCCATCTCGCGCCGGCGATCGGCCTCCATGGTCAACTCCACGATCGCCGCGGCGAACGCACGAGGGTCCGTGGGTGGGGCAAGTAGACCGTTGTCCCCGTGACGGACCGTTTCCCGCAGGCCGCCCGCGTCGGCGGCGATCACGGGGAGGCCGGACGCCATCGCCTCGAGGGCGACGAGCCCGTACGTCTCCGTGCTGGACGGGAGCACGCAGAGGTCGGCGCTGGCGTAGACGGCCGCCAGCTCGGTGCGGTCCAGGAAGCCCAGCCGGTGGATCCACGGCGCGCGTGTCTCGATCTGCCACGCCATGGGGCCGTCGCCCGCCACCGCGAACACCGCCCGATGCCCCACGTCGCGGCGCGCGATCTCCCATGCCTCGATGAGGAGCTCCACGTTCTTCTCGGGAGCGAGACGGCCCACGTGGAGCACCAGCACGCGGTCGCCGGTGGCGCCCATCTGGCGCCGCCACACCGGGTCGCGGTGCGACGGGTGAAACCACGCGGTGTCGACGCCGCGCCCCCACAGGGCCGCCTGACCGATGCCGCGCCGCTTCAGCTCGTCCACCACGGCCACGCCGGGCGTGTGCGTCACGCGGGCCGGCCGGTGAAACCACGTGAGCCAGCGCCACACGACACCGGACAGCACCGGCACGCCGTAGTCGCGGCAGTATCGCGGGAAATCGGTGTGGAACGACGTTACCAGGGGGAGGTCGCGCCGCAGGGCGTAGCGCCGACCGATCAGCCCCAGGGGCCCTTCCGTGGAGACGTGCACGAGGTCGGCGCCGAACGTGTCGAGGAAGGCCGACACGCGGCGGGACATCGGGACCGAGAGCCGGATGTCGGGATACGGGGGGAACGCCACCGACGGGATGCGCAGCTCGTCGGCCGAGCGCCGGCCGTTCATCCCGGGGTAGACCGGCGCGACGACGGCCGTGCCGTATCCCGCGGCCGTGAGCGCATCCCGGATGGACCGGACCACGGTCGTGACCCCGTTGATCTGGGGCGTGTAGGTGTCGCTCACCAACGCGATCCGCACGGCTGGAACCCTGGCAGGACCGTGTCAAGCTTCGGCGATGTTTGCGTTACGGAACGGTAACGAAAGTCTACGGGTGGCAGTGCGTTAGAGAGTATCGGCTCATGCAGGTCATGAAGTGTGGCGATGGCAACTTTCCGAATGTGGGGGCGGTCACATTCGCCGAGCGCCGTTCCCTTCAGCCCGCCGCACGACGGCCGGAAACTGCATTTCTCCCGGGCGATGTCGCACGGTTGGGCAACGCGACCTCGCTGAGTGTCATCCGGGAGGCTGAAGGGCGCCTCACAGTGATATCAATGTCCCTTGATGGGTTATGTTGGTACTCTGCTCCATGCGGCAACCAGCGCGGGGCGCCGTGCGGCCTCGTGTTGCGGCCGCGTGCGGCATCCGATGCCTGCTGAGGCGGGCCATGACCCTGGAGGCGGGTGATGGATGGCGTGACCAAGAAGCTCTCGTTCCTCGACCGGTACCTCACCCTGTGGATCTTCCTGGCCATGGCGCTGGGCGTGGCCCTGGGATCCGTGGTGCCGGGGACCGAGTCCTTCATCGAGCAGTTCCAGATCGGGACCACCAACATCCCCATCGCCATCGGCCTGATCCTGATGATGTATCCGCCCCTGGCCAAGGTGCGGTACGAGGCCATGGGCACGGTGTTCCGTCACGGCCGGGTCTTGCTGCTCTCCCTGGTGCAGAACTGGGTGGTGGGGCCGCTCATCATGTTTGCCCTGGCGGTGATTTTCCTCCACGACCTGCCGGGCTACGCCGTGGGCTTGATTCTCGTAGGGCTCGCGCGCTGCATCGCCATGGTGCTGGTGTGGAACGACCTCGCCCGGGGCGATCGCGACCTCGCGGCCGGGCTCGTGGCGTTCAACGCGGTCTTCCAGGTGCTCTTCTACGGGGTCTACGCCTGGATCTTCCTGACGTTACTCCCTCCGCTGTTCGGGATGGAGGGTGTGGCCGTGCAGGTCGGCGTGGGGGAGATCGCGCTGACCGTGCTCATCTACCTGGGGATACCGCTGCTGGCGGGCCTGGTGAGCCGGCTGGTGCTCGTGCGGCGCCGGGGAGAGGCGTGGTACCAGCGGGCGTTCATCCCGCGGATCAGTCCGATCACGCTGGTGGCACTGCTGTTCACGATCGTCGTGATGTTCTCGTTCAAGGGCGGCCTGATCGTACGGCTGCCGCTGGACGTGCTCCGCATCGCGGTGCCGCTCGCGCTCTACTTCGCGCTGATGTTCTTCGTCACGTTCTTCGTTGCCCGGGGGCGGTGGGTGCGGGCCGCCTACGCGCAGAACACGACGGTCTCGCTCACCGCCGCCAGCAACGACTTCGAGCTGGCGATCGCGGTTGCGGTGGCGGTGTTCGGGATTCAGTCGGAGGCGGCCTTCGCCACGGTGGTGGGTCCGCTCGTGGAGGTGCCCGTCCTGATCGGCCTCGTGAACGTGGCGCTTTCCTTCGAGCGGCGGTACTACGGCGGCGAACGGGCGGGGCTCGACGCGGCGGTCACCGCCGGCGGGGCGGAGGCTGGTGCGCGAGCGCGCTGAAGCGATCAGCGCGCGCGGCAGCGGGTGCAGTCGCGGGCCTCGGGAATGACCAGCAGGCGTTCCAGGGCGATCGGCAACAGGCAGGAATGACAGAATCCGTAGGTTCCGCGCTCCAACCGTTCCAGCGCGTCCTCGACGAGCGCGAGCTCCTGAACGGCGCGGAGCTCGCTGCCCTGTGCGAGCGCCTGGTTCATGAGCGCGTCCATCCGGGAGAGGCGGCCCACGGCCGTCTGATCCAGCTGCACCGGACCGGCCGCCCGCGCGCGCGCTACCTGCCGCGTCAGGGCTTCGCGTTCGGTCTCGAGTAGCTGCCGCACCGTGGCGCGGTGCTCGTCGGTCAGCTCGCGATGCGGCTGGGTCATGGCCGGAGAACGGCCATCGGGCGCACGGATATCCTCACCAATTCAACGTACGGTCGGTCGCTGCGGTCATCCAGTGGAGTCGCTGCAAGCTGCGCTCGTTTCTTTCTGCAGACCCCGGCGAGTCGGGCACCGCCGGAGGGCGGACGCATCGCGTCCCGCGCGCCAACGCGCGGGTCCCGGGGCGCGTAAGAACGAAGCGGCCCCGGAGGACGTGCGAACCGAGCTTCGCACTCGAGGGATGACAGCCTCCCGGGCCGCCTGTACATTCTGAGAGTCCTGCCGTCGGCGGGACGGGGTCGGCGGCCCCAGGCGATGGAGTTCGCCACCAACCGTCCGCACCTGCGGAATGATGACTCCTATCCGAACGCTCCGGGAGGGGTCTTTTTCGTGACGCCACATCTCCTCAATCACAATCAGCGACGACACGTCGCCACGTATTTACAGCTCCTGCTGGAAGATCTCGGCGAGCTCGAGCAGTCACCGGGTCCGCCGCGGGACCACCCTGGGCACCACCTCGTTCTGTCTGCCCTGCGGGATACCGCGGCCGCGGTGCGTCGCATCGGGGAGGCCCTGAATGTTCCCGTCGAGAGGCCGCGTGACTTCAGGCGGCGTGTGGGCGCGGTCGCGAACGTGTGGGCGACACGGACCTACGAGATCGAGACGAGGGCGCTGGCGGCGTATGGGCGCGTGGATCCGGAGCTCGGCCACATCCTGGCGCCGTTGGTGGCGGAGCTGCGTCATCGGCTTCACGCGCTCGCGGAGGCGGCCGAGCGGCCGCGGGAAGAATGACGATGCTCGTCTCTCCATCGGACTTGGCGGGCTCCTCGGCTCGCTCGGCCGTTATGCGCTCCAGGGGTGGGTCCAGCAACGCTTGGGCGCAACCTTTTCGGCCGGCACGCTGGCCGTAAACGTGGCCGGGGTCGCTGGCGCTCGGCTTCTTGCTATGATACGCGACCGGCACGGTCGCCCTCACGCCCGAGGTCCGTGCCGGCCTCGCCGTCGGGATCTGCACGGTTACGAGTGCCCATCCCGCCAATCGCCTTGAGAACGGAACGCCGAGGGCGTAACTTACGTTGTTTGATCGGGCAAATTTGCCCGATGCGCCTGCTGCCACTACGTCCGCTGTCGTAGGTGCCGCACGCGCCAGACGAGACAGGCTGCCGCCGCCACGGAGCGGGTGCCCCGGTGCGGCTTGCCGCCGACGACAGGCTGTCTTGGCTTCTGGAGCGTGACATGAATCCACGCCATCGCACTACTGCGATCCCGCCGGCCCCCCCGTCTCCTCACGGGGTCCGGACACCCTGATCGTCTGAGCCGGCCCCGGCTCCCGTTATGGCAACGGGGGCCGGGGCCGCGCGTTGTGCAGACCGTTCGCGCCGGTGGGCGAGGGTCGCGTTTCCGCCCACGCTCCGCCGGAGCAGGAGACCATTCAGGGAAGGAACGTGATGGTGTCGGCCACCGAACCGCAAGACATCGTCGACCGCGTAATGACGCCCACCGAGACCGGGTGTCTGCTGGAGAACTATGCCGAGGACGTGCTCGACGTGCTGGAGGAGCTCGGGCACGACTACATGCCGGTCGTGGACGGGTTCGCGACGCGGCGGCCCCTGGGCGTCGTGGGGCGGCACGAGCTCCGTCAGCTCGTGGCGTCCGATCCGGGCGAGGCGCGCGTGGCGCACGTGCTGCTTGCCGGCGTGCCTTTGATCCCACTCGGCACACACTTGACACGTCTCACACAGCGGCTGGCCGAGGTGCCGGTCGCTCTCGTCGTGGATCACGCGGGGACGCTCGCGGGATTTCTCGAGATCCCGCGCGTGCTCCCGTGGATCATGGGGGTCGAACCCGGGCAGGAGGGCGGGGCGCGCGCGTGACCGGCGCTGCCGGACCGACGACGACCGCGTCCCGCGAGGTCGCCCGCCGCCGCACCTTCGCCATCATCAGTCACCCCGACGCGGGCAAGACCACGCTCACGGAGAAGATTCTCTTGTACGGCGGGGCGATTCACCTCGCCGGCTCGGTCAAGGCCCGCCGCGCGGCCCGTGCCGCTCGATCCGATTGGATGGCGATCGAGCAGGAGCGCGGTATCTCGGTGACGTCGAGCGTGCTCCAGTTCGAGCACGGCGGCTATCGCATCAATCTGCTCGATACCCCGGGACACGCCGATTTCTCCGAGGATACCTACCGGGCGCTGGCGGTGGCGGACAGCGCCATCATGCTGCTGGACAACGGCCGCGGCGTGGAGGACCGGACGCGCAAGCTGTTCGCCGTATGCCGGCGCAGCGGGATTCCGGTGGCGACGTTCGTCAACAAGTGCGACCGGGCCGGTGTGCCGCCGCTCGAGCTGCTCGATCAGGTCGAGACCGAGCTGGGCGTGCCGTGCGCTCCCCTCACGTGGCCCGTGTACGAAGATGGACGGCTTGCGGGCGTCGTCGATCGGCGCACGGCGCGGATCACACTCTACGAGCGCTCGACCGACCACGGCGCCCGGCGCAGCCGGACGCGGGCCTGCGCCCTCGACGATCCCGAAGTGTCCACGCGGTTGGGCGCGCCCGCCCTGTCCGCCCTGCGCGATGAGCTCGCGTTGCTGGACGCGGCCGCCCCGGTCAGCAACCGCGCGCTGTTCCTGCGCGGCGCGGTCTCACCCACGTTCTTCGGCAGTGCGCTCACCAACGTCGGAGTGGAAAACCTGCTCGACCGCTTCCTGCGGCTGGCGCCGCCGCCGCGATCCGTCCGCGTCGACGGCACGCGCGTGGATCCGGTCGCGGGCGGCTTCAGCGCGCAGGTGTTCAAGGTGCAGGCGAACATGGACCCGCGGCACCGCGATCGGGTGGCGTTCCTGAAGGTCCGCTCCGGTCGGCTCGAAGCGGGAATGCGGGCGGTGAACGCCCGGAGCGGCCGCGCCGTGCGGTTGCTCGCGCCGCGCGAGTTCCTGGCGCGGGAGCGGCGCGCGGTGGAGAGCGCGTGGCCGGGTGACGTCGTGGGGGTGCACGACCGCGGCGAGCTGGAGGTGGGGGACACGGTATCCGACGACGGTGCCGTAGCCTTTGCTCCCATCCCGCGCTTTGCACCCGAGCACTTCGCCACCCTCGCCGCGCCGGACCCGCTGCGGCGGAAGCATCTGGACGTGGGGCTTCGACACCTGGCGGAAGAGGGCCTCGTGCAGGTGCTGCGCGCCGACCCGCGCGGCACGGACGGCCCGCGACCGATGGTCGGCGCCGTGGGGCCGCTCCAGTTCGACATCCTGGTCCACCGGCTCGAGCACGAATACGGTGTGGCGGCGCGGCTCGAGCGCCTGCCATTCGTGGCGGCCCGTTGGGTCCTTGGGCCGCAGGACGCGGTGGCCCGGGCGGGCCGCGTCATGGGTCGCACGCTAACGTACGACCGCCTCGGCCGGCCGGTCCTATTGTTCGAGAGCGAGTGGGCGCTCCGAATGGCGGCCGACGCGGATTCCGAGCTGACATTGCTCGAGATCGAGCCGTGAGTCCGCGCGGGTCCTTCGAACCCCCGATCATCGGGTGAAGGAGCGATCGGAGGGAGATGGGCGCGACCTGTTGGGTCCGGCGAGCGGACGTCCCACGTCAGGCGCCGCGCGGCACGCTCGGAAAGAGCATCCGCACCGTCGTCCCTCGTCCCACGGCGCTTTCGAGTGTCACACGGCCCCCGTGGCTCTCGACCAGGTGCTTGACGATAGCCAGGCCGAGCCCCGTACCACCCTCCTCGCGCGAGCGCCCGGGGTCGACGCGGTAGAATCGCTCGAACACGCGCTCGACGTGAACGGCGGGGATGCCGCTGCCCGAGTCGGCCACGGCGATCTCCGCCTCGTCACCAACCCGCCTCGCGGTCACGGTGATGGTGCCGCCCTCCGGGGTGTGTCGCAGCGCGTTGTCGAACAGGTTCTGGAGGATCTGCCGCAGCGCCTGGACGTCGACCGTGGCCTGGAAGCCGGCGGGCGCGTCGCACACGAACGCCACGCCCTTGCGCTCGGCGTCGCGCGCGAACCCGCTCCAGGCGTTCGTCACCGCCACCGCGACCGTCACGGGCTCGGCGCTGGGGTGCCATCCGCCGGCCTCGAGGCGCGCCAGGTCGAGCAGGTCGTCGACCAGCCGTCGCATCCTGTTGGAGTTCTCGTAGATCGCCCTGAGAAAGCGGCGGCGGGTGTCGTTCTCGGCAGGCTCGGCCAGGAGGGTCTCCGCATACCCGTGAATGCTGGTGAGCGGCGTCCGGAGCTCGTGCGACACGTTGGCGACGAAGTCACGCCGCACGGCCTGGAGCCGCTTGAGGTCGGTGATGTCGAGGAGCCCGAGCACCACCCCGCCGTCGGGGAGCGGCCGTGCGGTGGCCAGCACCGACCGGCCGCCCACTTCGACGTCCTGCCCGTGTACCGACTGGCCCGCGAACGCGCGCTCCACGATGTCGCGCGCGTCGCGCTGGTGGAACAGCTCACGGAGGTTGGGCACGTGATCGGCCGGGCCGAACCCCAACAACCGGCGCGTCGCGGCGTTGCACACGACGACGCGACCGCGGGCGTCGGTGGCGATGACGCCTTCGACCATCGATTCGAGCAGCGCCTCGGTCTCGCCGCGCTCGCGACGCAACTCGCCGATGCGCGCAGCGAGCTGCTCGTGCATCGAGCGGACGGCGCGCACCAGCTCCGTGACCTCCGGGATCCCGGAGTGTGGGTATCGGGGCGTGCCGCCGCCTGCGGCGGCCTGGACGGCGCGCGTCAGCGCGGTGACCGATCGGGCGATCGCGCGGCTCCCGAGCGCCAGGAGTGCCGCGCCGAGGATGAGGGCGGCGAGCGTGGCGAGCCCGACGGTTCGCACGTTTCGCCCCACGAGGGCGTCGACCTGGTCGAGGGGAGCGGCCACGCGGACGGCGCCCGGCCACGCGGGAATCGCCACCATGATCTCGACCCGTTGCGAGGCGCCGCTCAGGCGCCGCGCGATGCCCGTTCGCCCCTCGAGGGCCGCGCGCACCTCGGGCCGGTCGCCCTGGTTGTCCAGCAGCGCCAGGCTGGCGTCGTCGAAGTCGGTGTCGCCGAGCACCGTGCCGTCGGCGCCGATGAGCGTGACGCGCCGGTCGATGAGGGCGCCGAGCCGGTGCGCGGCGAGGTTCGCATTCTCGGGCCGGGCCGACACGGCTTGGGCGACGACGCGGGCCTGGGCCTCGAGCTCCTGGATGAAGGCCTGCTCCAGCTGCTCGCGCAGCTCCCGATTCACCACGGACAAAAGGACCAGCGCCGTGAGCGCGAGCACGCCCACGGCGCCGAGAAGCAGCCGGGCGAACAACCTCACGGTCGCGACCCGGAGGCGCTATCGGCGCGCAGGCGGTACCCGAAGCCGCGCACGGTCTCGAGCAGGTCCGCGGCGGGGCCGAGCTTGCCACGCAGCCGCTGCACGTGCATGTCCACGGTCCGTGTTTGAATGTCGGGGTGGGCGTCCCACACGGTCTCGAGCAGCTGGGCGCGTGATTGGATGCGGCCCCGCCGCTCGGCGAGGGTGATGAGCAGCTTGTACTCGGTGGCCGTGAGTTGGACTTCCTGGCCCTCGAGCAGGACGCGGTGGGCCCCGCGATCGATGGTGACGGGACCCACGACGAGCACCGATCCGGAGGCCACGGCGGGGGCCTGGAGGCGTCGCAGTACCGCGCCCACCCGCAGCACGAGCTCCTGCGGTGAGAACGGTTTCACGAGATAGTCGTCCGCACCGAGAGTGAGTCCCTTGATGCGGTCGCCCTCATCCTTGCGCGCGGTGAGGACGATGACGCCGAGCTCGGCGGTCTCGGGGCGACGCCGCAGGTCCTGCAGGACCTCGAAGCCGGACACCCCGGGGAGCATGAGGTCGAGCACGACCAGGTCAGGCCGCTCTTCGGCGACCGCTTCGAGAGCATCGGGGCCGCTCGTCGCGGTGGAGACGCGATACCCGCTCTTCGCCAGATGGTACGCGACGAGCGCGGTGATATCCGGTTCGTCGTCGACGACGAGGATGCGATGACTCATTCGTCCTGACCTCCGGCCCGAATATAATCGCGGTGCCAAGGCATACGCCGCGGTGCGTCATTGCGCCCCCCTCACGCCGCCGCCAAATTGCGGCTGCTCATGAACTTGTCCCTGACGGCCACACTGCTCGCCCTTGCGCCCGCGTGGGCGGCGTCACAGGACACGGCGCACGTCGTGCTCGTCGCGACGACGGACGTGCACGGGCACGTCTACCACTGGGACTACGTGGCGGATCGCGAGGCACCGTGGGGGCTGACGCGCGCCGCCACGGTCGTCGATTCCCTGCGCGCCTCGTATCCGGGCCGCGTGATCGTCGTGGACGCCGGCGACCTGATTCAGGGGAGTCCGTTTGCCACGTTCTTCGCGAGCGAGCGGCCGGGGGCGTCCCATCCGGTCGTCGAAGCGCTGAACGCGGTACGGTACGACGCGGTCACGCCCGGGAACCACGAGTTCGATTGGGGACTCGACGTGTTCGCTCAGGCGACGGCGGCGGCGGCGTTCCCGATCGTCTCTGGCAACATCTACCGGCTGCCGCGCGACACGCTTGCCTATCCGTCGTACGTGATGCTGTGGCGTGGCGACGCGCGAATCGGCATCGCGGGTTTCACCACGCCCGGTACGATGGTATGGAACGGATCGCGTCTGGCCGGCCGGGTGCGCCTGGCGAGGATCGCGCCGGAGGCCCGGCGCACGTTCGAGGAGATGGCCGCGGCGGGCGCCGATCTACGCGTGGCGCTGGTCCACAGCGGTCTCGACGGGCCGTCCAGCTACGACACGACGGGGATCGGGGCCGAGCACGTGGCCGCGGAGCTGGCCGCGCTCCCCATCAAGCCGCACGTCGTGGTCGTCGGCCACTCGCACCGGCGCATCGCCGACTCGGTGATCGACGGCGTGCATTTCATCCAACCGCCCCCGCATGCGCGCGGGGTGGTGGTGGCGCACGTCTGGCTCGTCGGGGAAGGGGTAAGCGGGAAGGAGGAGGTGGGAAGCGTCCCCGCGTTCCCCACGTTCCGTCGTTCCACCGATCGGTCGTACCGCGTGGTTCGCATTGCCAGCGAGATCGTCTCGCTGGAGAACGTCGCGCCGCACCCGCTCGTGACGCGTCGCCTGCGCGACGCCCACGTCCAGGTGCGCACCTGGCTCACGACGCCGCTCGCGCACGTGGTGGGCGACTGGAGCGGGTGGTATGCCCGGGCCGAGGACACGCCGATCATCGACTTCGTGAACGAGGTGCAGCGGCGCGTCAGCGGCGCGCAGCTCTCGGCGACGTCCGCGTTCAATCCGCAGGCCACGTTCGGTCCGGGAGAGGTGCGGTTGCGCGACGTGGCCGGGCTCTATCCGTACGAGAACACGCTGACCGCGGTGCGCATCGACGGCGCGACGCTCAAAGCGTACCTGGAACGGTCCGCACGCTACTACCGGACGTACGCGCAGGGCGAGCGGATCGTGAACGACAGCGTGCCCGGATATGATTTCGACATCGTGAGCGGGGTCGAGTACGTGCTGGATCTCACGCAGCCGGTCGGGTCGCGCGTCCGGCAACTGGTGCGCGACGGCCTCGTGGTGGAGCCCACCGACACGTTCACCATCGCGGTCAACGGCTACCGGCAGAGCGGAGGCGGTGGATTCGAGATGCTGGCCGGGTTGCCGGTACTGTACCGGAGCGACCGCGGCATCCGGGAGCTGTTGGTCGAGCACGTCCGCGCGGTCGAGACGTTGCGCGCCGATGCGTACTTCGAGCCGTCGTGGGCCATCGTGCCTGACGCCGCGGCGGCAGCCGTGCGCGCGGCGTTCGGCGCCCCGCCGCCGGCTGCTGACTCAACCGCGCGCGCCCCGATCCTCCCGGATACGGTGCCCACGGTCGACCCCGAGCCGGTGTTCGAGCCGGCGGGTCCGGCCCGGGCGCCGGTGGCGACGCTCAAGTTCGATCTCGACGTGGGCGCGGGGGAGCACGCGCTCGGGCGTCTCGTAGCCGACGCCTACCGCAACGCGGTCCGCGCGCATTTCGCGCTGGTGCCAAACGGCCGCATCGCGGGCCGCCTGCCGGCGGGCCCGCTCGACGAAACGGCGATCGCGCAGGTCCTGCCGGGCGACGGCAGGTTGGCGGTCGTCGAGCTGCGCCGGGACGATCTGGAGGCGCTCCTCGAGGACGTCGTGAGCGGTGACGCGCCGTCGGCACACGTATCCGGGTTGGCTGTCCGGTACGACGCGCGGGCGCGGGTGGGTCGCCGGATCCGCTCGCTGCGCTTCCCCGACGGCCGCGGTCTGGACGGCGGCGAGACGTATCGGCTCGCCCTGCCGGCGGCGCTCTTGGGACCCGACGAGCGGAGCATGAGCCTGCCGGGTGCCGCGGTCGCGGTGCCGGCGCGGGGCGCCGCGCAGCTCGCCGACGTGACCGAACGCACCGCGCTCGCGGACTACCTGCGGGTGCTGCGGCAGCCGGTCGAGGCGCCGCCATCACCGCGCGTCGTAGCGCAATGATGCAGCTCGTGCGGATCTTCGTGAACGAGCGGGCCGTGGAGGTGGCGCCGGGCACGGCCGTCGAAGCCGCGGTGGCCGTGGTGGACGCCGGCCTCGCGGAGGCGCTGCGTCGGGGGCGCGCGTACGTGACCGACGGGGTGGGGCGGCCCATCGATCCCCGGGCGCCGGCCGCGGCCGGCGCCATCTTCCGCGTCGTCCGCTCCGCCCCTCGGCACGCTTCCCCTCCCGATCCTGCATGACCCTGACCCGGGACACGGTACGTCGCCTGCCCAAGGCGGAGTTGCACATTCACCTGGACGGATCCCTCCGGCCGCGCACGATGATCGAGCTGGCCACGGCCGCCGGCGTGCGCCTTCCCGCCGACACCGAGGAGGGCCTGGTCGAGGCGATGTACGTCCGCGACGCGCACAGTCTCGAGGAGTACCTCGAGAAATACGCGGTCACGTTGGCCGTCATGCAGACGGCCGAGGCGCTGGAACGGATCGCGTACGAGTTCGTGATCGACTCGGCGGCCGACAACGTCCGGTATGTCGAGGTGCGCTATTGCCCGGCGCTTCACACGCCGGCGCTGTCGCTCACCCAGGCGGTGGAGGCGCCGCTCGCCGGGGTCAAGCGAGGTGAGCAAGAGACCGGCACGATCGCGCGTCTCATCGTGTGCGGCCTGCGCACGCTGCCCTCGCGCACGTCCCAGGATCTGGCACGGCTGGCGGTGGACTACGGGCAGGACGGTGTCGTCGCGTTCGACCTGGCCGGGGCGGAGCGTGGGCATCCGGCGAGCGCGCACGCCAAGGCGTTCGAGTACGCCCGCGGACACGGTCTCGCATGCACGTGTCACGCCGGCGAGGGAGACGGCCCGGAGTCGATCGACCAGGCGCTGCATGTCTGCGGCGCGCAGCGGATCGGGCACGGCACGCGCCTGTGGGAGGATCCCGAGTTGGAGGACGAGGTGTGCGAGCGCCGCATTCCGCTCGAGGTCTGCCTCACCTCCAACGTGCACACCCACACTGTGGCGAACGTCACGGAGCATCCGATGCGGCGGTACATGGACCGCGGATGCGTCGTGACGCTCAACTGTGACAGCCGCTTGATGGACGGAATCCGGCTCAGCGACGAATACTGGCTGGCGCACACGAAGCTGGGCTGCGACCGCGAGGCGATCGACCGGCTCGCCCTCAACGCGTTCGAGAGCGCGTTTCTGCCGGACGGGGAGAAACAGGCGCTGCTCGAACGCGTGCGCCGCGAGATCCAGGAGATCCCATGAGCCTGATGCTGGTGATGCAGGACGCGACGCAGCCGCTCGGCGCGGCGCGCGAGGCCCTCGATACGCCGTTCGCCCAGCGGCTGATGGGGTTGGTGGGCATGGCGACGATGATCGGTCTCGCGTGGCTCGCGTCCACGAACCGGCGCAGGGTCAACTGGCGCCTCGTGGGCGTCGGCGTGGTGCTGCAGGGGGCGTTCGGGCTCCTGGTCTTGAAGACGGTCGTGGGACGGACGCTGTTCCGTGCCGCCAACGCGGTGTTCCTGCAGCTCCTCGGGTTCACCGAGCAGGGCGCCAGGTTCATCTTCGGCAACATCGTGAAGAACAACGTGCCCGTGGGCCCGGTCATCGGCGGTCCGCCCCCCGACACCGCCCCGCTCCAGTCGGTGGAGTTGTGGGCCAACACCGGTGCCTTCTTCGCGTTCTCGGTGCTGCCGACCATCATCTTTTTCTCCTCGCTCATGTCGGTACTGTACTACCTCGGCATCATGCAGCGGGTCGTCCAGGGCATGGCATGGGCCATCCAGCGCGTGATGGGCACCTCCGGCGCCGAGACGCTGTCCGTGACCGGGAACATCTTCGTGGGACAAACGGAGGCGCCGCTCCTCATCAAACCGTTCGTGGGAACCATGACGTACTCCGAGCTGGCGACGGTGATGGTCGGCGGCTTCGCCACGATCGCGGGCGGGGTCATGGCGGCGTACGTCGCCATGCTGTCGCCGTACTTCCAGGACATCGCGGGCCACCTGCTCACCGCCAGCGTGATGAACGCCCCCGCGGCCCTCCTGATCTCCAAGATCCTCGTGCCCGAAACCGAGACGCCGGTCACGAAGGGGCAGCTCGGCATCACCATCGAGCGCACCGAGGCCAACGTCATCGACGCCGCGGCGGGCGGAGCGTCGCAAGGGCTGCAACTCGCGTTCAACGTGGGCGGGATGCTGCTCGCGTTCGTAGCCCTGATCGCCATGCTCAACTACCTCATCGGCAGCCTCGGCGGGTTGGTGGGCCTCGAGCACCTGACGATCGAGCAGATCCTCGGGTGGATCTTGTGGCCCGTGGCCTGGCTCATGGGCGTGCCCGCGGCCGACGCCGGAACGGTCGGCGCGCTGATCGGCGTCAAGGCCGTGCTGACCGAGTTCATTGCCTACCTCCAGCTCGCCGGGACGATGGCCGTCCCCGACGCGCTGTCGCCCCGCTCGGCGATCATCGCGACGTACGCGCTGCTCGGCTTCGCGAACCTCCCGTCGATCGCCATTCAGATCGGCGGGATCGGCGGCATCGCCCCCGAGCGCCGCGGCGACCTGAGCCGCCTCGGCCTGCGCGCCATGGTCGGCGGCAACCTGGCCGCCTTCATGAGCGCGAGCCTGGCCGGCATGTTGATTTGAACTGCAGTAAGAAGACTGCAGTAAGAAGTGAGGAGTAAGGAGCAAGGAGTGAGGAGTCGCTCGGGGGCCGGGCGGGGGCCTCCAGCCCCCGCGGCGGCGACAAGCCTCCACGGGCCCGGTCCCCGCGCTCCGTGCCATAGGCCATTCGCCATACGCCATCAGCCATCAGCCATGACCCATAAAGCCAATGTCGCCCCGGAGACTCTTCGCACGGTGCAGGATCGGCTCCGCGGTCTACGACCCCGCGTCGCGATCGTCTTGGGCTCGGGGCTCGGGGGGTTGGGGAAGGTGCTACCGAACCCGATGATCATCCCATACCGGGAGATCCCCGGCTTCCCCACGCCGAAGGTGCCGGGGCATGGGGCGGAGCTGATTGCCGGCGAGCTGGAGGGTGTGCCGGTGATCCTCCAGAGCGGGCGCTTCCATTTTTATGAGGGGCACGACCACGAGACCGTCGTGCGGCCGGTCCGGCTGTTCCGGGAGCTCGGGGCCGAGGTCCTGATCGTGACGAACGCCGCGGGCGGGCTGCGGATGACGCTGGTACCACCCACCCTGATGCTGATCGCCGACCACATCAACCTCATGTGGCGGTCGCCCCTGGTAGGGTCCGTGGCGAGGGGCGAGGAGCGGTTCCCGGATCTGTCGGAGCCCTACGACCGCGGGCTGGCGCGCCTGGCGCGCGAGGTGGCTCTCCGCGAGGGGATCGCGCTGGACGAAGGCGTCTATGTCGCCGTCCTCGGGCCCAGCTACGAGACACCGGCCGAGATCCGCATGCTGCAATGGATGCGGGCCGACGCCGTTGGGATGTCTACAGTGCCCGAAGTGATCGCGGCGCGGGCCGGCGGGATGCGGGTCCTCGGGATTTCGTCGATCACCAACTTCGGGGCCGGGCTGACGGCGGCCCGGCTGGATCACCGGGAGGTGCTGGACGCGGGGGAGCGGGTGGCGGAGGATCTCACAAAGTTGGTGAGGGGGGTGGTGGGGGGGTTGTAAGGCCGGTGGCAAAGGGCAAAGCACAGCTCGTTCCTTCCCGCAACCCATTCCCCGGCCCCTGTGTCTAGAACACTGACAGCCACCACCCACGAGCTCGGGGGGTCTTTGGACGACGCGGAACTGGTCGCGAGGGTCATGGAGGGGGACGAGCGCGCGGAGCGGGCGCTGTATGACGCGCATGTGGACCGTGTCTTCCGGCTGGCCTACCGGATGGCAGGCGACGAGGGGCTCGCCCGGGAGTTCACTCAGGACACATTCGTCCGGGTGTTCGACCGGATCGGACAGTTCCGCGGGGAGGCGGCGTTGGGGACGTGGATCGGAGCGGTCGCCGGCACGGTGGTGTTGAACGGGCTGCGGCGCGTGAAGCGGATACGCGAGCGGGAGGTGGAGTTGGACGAGGTGGGGGCGGTATCCGGCGGATCGCGCCGGGCCGAGCCGGATCTGAAGGAGCGTCTGCGGCACGCGATCGACGCGTTGCCGGACAAGTATCGGGCGGTGTTTGTGATGCACGACGTGGAAGGCTATACGCACGACGAGATCGCGGAGACGTTGGGGATGCGGCCGGGGACGTCGAAAGCGCAGTTGTTCCGTGCCCGCGCCAAGCTTCGCGAGTCGTTGGCGGCGTTCGCCGGGGAGTGGGCGAGATGACTGACGATCGATTCGAAGAGTTCGTGAAGATGACGGCGCGCGAGTACCGCGATCCGCCGCCGGTGCCGCGGGAAGAGATGTGGCGAGAGATCGTCGCGGCGCGGCAGAAGGCACGGCAGCCGGGCGGACGATCGCAAGACGAGGACGGCGGTCGGAGCGAGCACCGAAATGGCGATGCACCGTCGGCCATGCGCGGATGGTGGTCGCGCGGCGGGGCCTGGGTGACGTGGGGTTTGCCGCTGGCCGCCGCGCTGGCGTTGGGGGTGTTGATCGGCCGGATGGGACGGGTGGAGCAAACGCCGCCACAGCTCACCCTCGAGGCGGCCGACAGCATCGCCCAGGCCGCGCTCGAGCAGTACGCGCTGGCGCATCTGCGCGACGCGGAGGCGTTTCTCACGGGCTTCCGCGTGGACGCCCGGACGGGGCGGGTGGACGAAGGGTTCGGAGAACCGGCCCGCGCGTTGCTCACCACGACGCGCCTGCTGCTCGACACCCCCGCTGGGGAAGGCGTCCAATTACAAACGGTGCTCGGCGACCTCGAGCTGGTGCTGACGCAGATCGCCCAGCTCCAGACCGACCGGGGTCGGGAAAACGAAGAACTGGAACTCATCGATCACGGGATCGAGCAACGCGGCGTGATGCTCAAGCTGCGGGCGGCGATCGACGCGGATCCCGTACCCATGGTGGCGCAAGGAGTGCTCTGATGCTTCGCAACGAATGGAGTGGTTGTGTGGGAGCGTCCCGGCATGCGGGACGGTGGATGGTGGTGGTGGTCGCGGCGCTCACGACGGCCCGGCCGGTGGCGAGCCAGGAGCCCATGCCCCTCGAGGGGCTGGACCTGCGGTTGGCGCCCATCGTAGCGATGCAACCGACCTTGCAGATGACGATGCCGATGGCGCTGATCCACACCGAGGCGGCCCTGGCCGCGCTGCAGCCGGTGCTCGCGCAGGTTCCCTTGCGTCTGGTACCAAAGATGAGCGTGCCGTTGAGCGGCCTCGGGACGTTGGGCAGCGGTGCCGCATGGTGGCGGAGCGAAGACGTGCTCCAGTCGCCCGATTCGCTGTGGCGGGCGGGGCGCGAGGCGTTGAACCGCGGCGACTACGGTCGCGCCGCGCAGCTGTTCCAGCAGCTCCGGCGGACGTATCCGCGGTCGGAGTACATGGGGGATTCCTATTACTGGGAGGCGGAAGCCCTGCGCCGCCAGGGCGGAAGCGACAACCTGCGCGCGGCGCTCGATCGGTTGCGGGAGCAGGGGCGGCGCTATCCCAACGCGGGCACCCGTCGCGATGGGGAGGTTTTGGCGGCGCGGATCGAGGGGGAGCTGGCCCGCCTGGGTGACGCCGACGCCGCCGAGCGGGTGTCGCAGCGCGTCGACGATGCGCGGCCGCGAGGGCAGCAGCAGGCCGATGACGAACTGCGGCTCGCCGCGCTCAACGCGCTGCTTCAGATGGACGCGGACCGGGCGCTGCCTATCCTCGAGCAGGTGCTCCAGCGGCGCGACGCGGGGTCGGCGGAGCTTCGCAAGAAAGCCGTGTTCCTGGTCTCGCAAAAACGGACGGCGCGTACGGAAGAGATCCTGCTGAACGCGGCGCGGACGGATCCCAGCTCCGAGGTGCGGGCCCAGGCCGTGTTCTGGCTGTCCCAGGTTCCCACGGAACGTGCGGTGGCGGCGCTCGACTCGATCCTGTTCCAGTCCACCGATCGGGAGGTCCAGGAGAAGGCGATCTTTGCCATCTCGCAGCAGCGCAGCGCGCGCGCGGGCCGGGCGCTGCGCGAGTTCGCCGAGCGGGACGACGTTTCCGAAGACCTGCGGGGCAAGGCGATCTTCTGGCTCGGTCAGCAGCACGCCGGCGAGAACCAGGCATACTTGCGCGAGCTCTACGGGCGCCTGCGGAGCAGCGAGCTGAAGGAGAAGGTGATTTTCTCGGTTTCTCAACAGAACAGTGCCGAGAGTCAGCGCTGGTTGATCGACTTGGCGCTCAATCCGTCGGAGCCCACCGAGTTGCGCAAGAAGGCGCTGTTCTGGGCCGGTCAGAACAACCGGGTGCCTATCGCCGATCTGGTCCGGATGTACGACACGATGACGGATCGCGAGCTCAAGGAGCAGCTGATCTTCGTGTACTCGCAGCGCCGCGACCGCGAAGCGGTCGACAAGCTCATGGACATCGTGCGGAACGATCCCGACCCCGAGCTGAAGAAGAAGTCGCTGTTCTGGCTGGGGCAGTCGCGCGATCCGCGGGCCGAGCAGTTCATTCTCGATTTCATCAACAATCCGTGAGCGCGCGCGGTGAGCGGCGTCGGGAGGCGACGATGATGGTGATGAGATGGCTCGTGTCCGCAGTGGCGATTGCGGTGATGGTCACGAGCGGCGCCCACGCGCAGTCGATCGGCGACCGCGTGGCCGGCGTGCGTGAGGGTAAGGTCCGCCTGAGCTTCACGGCGCGTCCGGGTGTCTGCGGCAACGGTCGCAACATCATGACCAGCCGGTCGACGGACGATTG
>Ga0256864_1000163_pt1 | contig 26416 bp, 27 predicted proteins | sample RVTome_11_FD_187336 | JGI IMG/M metagenome (GOLD analysis project Ga0256864, IMG submission 187336) | Soil microbial communities from uranium-contaminated site in the Upper Colorado River Basin, Wyoming, United States - RVT147D111 HiSeq ... | reverse complement strand
TGCACCTTGACCTCGAGCCGCACCCCGCTCATCCCCAGCGGCTCGCGCACGTCTTCCTGCCCGTCGATGATGAATTCCTGGTTGAGCACGTGGAGAATCTGCTGGTCATTCGGAATCTGGACCGCCCGCGCCGTGTCGATCACGCGCTCGATGTCCCCCTGGGCGACCTCCTTGTCCTTCACCGGCACCATGCCCTGCGAGTTGAAGCTGCGGACGTGGCTGCCGGCGATGCCGGTGTAGACCTCGCGTATCTTGCAGTCGGCCATGAGCTCGGCCTCCTCCAGCGCGCGCTGAATGGCATTGACTGTCGTCTCGATGTTGACCACGACGCCCTTCTTCAGCCCGCGCGACGGGTGCTGTCCCATGCCAATCAGCTCGAACCCTCCCTCGGGCGTCAACTGGGAGACGATCGCGACAATCTTGGATGTCCCGATATCGAGACCGACCAGCAGCTTCTTGTTGTCTCGCGGCATGCTCACGCTCGTTGCTCCGCCTCCTTAACCCGTCCGACCGTCATGTCCGCGCGCCGGCTCGCGAGCGCGCGCCGACGGCACCCGCACCGCGAAACCATTGGCGTAGCGCAGGTCTACGTACTGAACGTCCTGATCGAGCGTCGCGAGCGTGCGTTCGTACGCCGCGACAAACCGCGTGAACCGCGCTTCGATGTGCTCGCGGCCGAGCTCCAGCGTGATGCCGCTCTCGAGCTTGAGCCGCCAGGCCCTGCGCGGCGACACCAGGAGCCGCGCAGGCCGCTGGCGGATCGAGGAGAGCCCGCGACGGAAGAATTCATACTGGATGGCCATTTCCTTCGCCGCGCCCTCGGGCCCGACGAAAACCGGCAGCGGCCCGGTGTATTGAGCCTCGAAGATTTCGCCGTGCGTGTTCACCAGTGCCGCCGTCGCCCAGCGTGCGAGCGGCACGTGCTCCTCGAGCGTCACCTCGAGCCGGTCCGGCCACTGCCGCCGCAGCTCGACCTTGCGCACCCATGGGATCCGCATGAATGAGGCTCGGATGGATTCGAGATCGAGCGTGAAAAAATTGCCCCTGATCGCGCCACTCATGCGGCGCTCGATGTCGTCGCGCGTCACGTGCACGGGCGCGCTCTCCAGTCGGATCTCCCGCAGCGGGAATGCCGGCAGGCGGAGGGTGAATGCGATGACCACGACGAACGCGAGCAATGCCCCCAGGCCGTAGAGCGCGCTGGCTGCGGAGTTCAAGAGATCCGGCCTGTCCCACATCGTCTAGCCCGCTCCGGTTTCGGCGCCTGCGGCGGGATCTCGAGGCTTCGGGTCAACCCACATGTGCCGACTCCAGTATCCGCACGCACAAGTCCTCAAATGACATTCCCCTCGCGCGCGCCGCCATCGGCACGAGGCTGTGATCGGTCATGCCCGGCACCGTATTGACCTCCAGAAGAAAGGGATTCCCGGCACGGTCGAGCATCAAGTCCACGCGGCCCCAGCTCGCGCAGCCCAACGAGTCGAATGCGGCGAACGCCACCTCCTGTACGCGCTTCTCGTGGCTCGCCGGCAGACCGCACGGGCATAGGTAGCGCGTGTCGTCGGCAAAGTACTTGGCCTCGTAGTCGTAGAACGTGCGTGGCGTCTCGAGGCGTATCAACGGCAGCGATTCGTTGCCCAGGATTCCGGCCGTGAGCTCCATGCCCTCGACAAAAGTCTCGGCCATCACCACCTTGTCGTAGCGGGCGGCGAGCTCGTACGCCGCATCGAGCATCTCGACCGAGGTGACCTTGGTCATGCCGATGGAGGATCCTTCGCTCGCCGGCTTCACCATCAGCGGCAGTCCCAGCCGGGACGCCACTTCCGTGGCATCGCTTTGCCGCGTGAGGAGCTCGTAGGCCGGCGTAGGCATGCCGCGCGCCTGCCACAGGAGCTTCGTGCGCCACTTGTCCATCGCGAGCGCGCTCGCCAGGACGCCGCTCCCGGTATAGGGAATGCCGAGATACTCCAGCGCCCCTTGTACCGTGCCGTCCTCGCCAAAACGCCCATGCAACGCAATGAAGGCGCGCTCGAATTTTCCCGCGACGAGCTCCTCCAGCCGCTGGTCCCGCGGATCGAAGGCATGCGCGTCGACGCCGCTTCGCTGCAAGGCGCCGAGCACCATCGCCCCGCTTTTCAGCGAGATCTCTCTCTCCGCAGAGCGGCCACCCATCAGCACGGCAACTTTTCCAAAAGGTTTCGCCACGGGTCACAGGTCACGGGTCACGGGTCACGCCTCTCCAACAATGCGCACCTCGCGCTCGAGGGCAATGCCGAATTTCTCTTTCACGCTGCGCTCCACCAGTTCAATCAGCTGCTCGATATCGGCCGCGCGCGCGCCGCCGGAGTTGATGATGAAGTTCGCGTGCTTGGTCGAGATCTGCGCGCCGCCGATGGTGCGCCCCTTCAGTCCGCACGCTTCGACCAGGTGCGCCGCATAGTCGTTGGGCGGATTGCGAAACACCGAGCCCGCGTTCGGCCGCTCGAGGGGCTGCGTCGCAAGGCGCTTTTGAAGCAGCCCCTTGATGATTCGCCGGGAAGACTGCGTATCCCCGCGCGGGAGACGAAACGTTGCGGCGACGAACCACTCCTCGGAAGGATGAAGGATGAAGGATGAAGGATGACCCTGATCTCTTTCTTCCGCCTTCATCCTTCCGCCTTCATCCTTCAGGCGCACGTGGCGGTAGTCGATCTCGTAGTCGGCGGGCATCCGCTCGCGCAGGGTGGCCTGGCGGTCGATCGTCACGACGTGCTCGACGATCTTCCAGGTCTCGCCGCCAAAGCAGCCGGCGTTCATCGCAAGCGCTCCGCCGACCGTGCCCGGAATGCCCGCCAGAAACTCCGCGCCCCTGTAGCCGTGCATTGCCGCAAAACGCGCCACCTTCGGGCTCGCGATCCCCGCCTCGGCGTAGATGTCTACGTGACCCTTCTCCACGCGTTCCACCCGAATCGCCCTGAGTGCCCAGTGCGTCAGAATCACCGTGCCTCGCACGCCGCGGTCGCGCACGAGCAGGTTGCTGCCGAGGCCTACGACATGCACCGGCTCGTTGGCCGGGACGGACCGGAGAAATGCCGCAAGGTCGGGAAGGTCCACCGGGAAATAGGCGCGGTCCGCGGGGCCGCCCGTGCGCCAGGTGGTGTGGCGCGCCATCGGCTCGCGTTGCCGGAGCTCTCCGCGCAGCCCCCTTGCAACCATTTTTTCAGCGACTGCCATCATCATGCGGCGCCATTTACGCTGCGCACGCGGCTCGCGAGCTGCACGGCAACGCCGCCGATGGAGCCCGCGCCCATCGTCAGCACCACGTCACCATCGCGCGCTACCGTCAGGATCGCCGCGGGGAGCTCTGCGACCTTTTCCACGAAAACCGGCTCCACCCTGCCCTGCACCCTCACCGCCCGCGCCAGCGCGCGACCATCGGCCGCCACGATCGGCACCTCGCCCGCCGGATAGACCTCCGTGAGCAGCAGCGCATCGGCTGTGGAGAGCACGGTCACGAAATCCTCGAAGCAATCACGGGTGCGGGTATAGCGATGGGGCTGGAACGCCAGCACGAGCCGTCGCTTCGGGAAAGCGCCGCGCGCGGCAGCAAGCGTTGCCGCCATTTCGGCAGGATGGTGGCCGTAGTCGTCGATCAGAGTGAAGCTGCCCCGGCCCGGGAGCCGCACTTTTCCATATTGCTGGAAGCGTCGCCCGACACCCTTGAATTCAGCCAGCGCCCGGGCGATTTTCCTGTCCGGGACACCGAGTTCGAGCCCCACCGCGATCGCGGCCAGCGCGTTCCGCACGTTATGCACGCCGGGAAGATTTAGCGTAATCGCCAGCTTTCCGTTGCCCGCCCCCTGGCTGCCGGGAAGCGCGCGCACCACGTTGAATCTCATCTGCCCGCCGGCCGCGGTCACGTCGACCGCGCGGAGCTGCGCGTCGGGCGACAGGCCGTAGGTCGTCACCGGCTTGGTGAGCTGCGGCATGACCATCCGCACGTTCGGATCGTCAGTGCAGAGCACGGCCACGCCGTAGAAGGGCAGGCGCTGGAGGAAATCCACGAATGCCTGGCGCAGCCGGTCGAGAGAGTGGCCGTAGGTCTCCATGTGGTCGGCGTCGATGTTGGTGACGACGGCCACGACCGGCTGCAGATAGAGGAACGAGGCGTCCGACTCGTCCGCCTCCGCGACGATGAATTCCCCCGCACCGAGCTTCGCATTGCTGCCCGCCGCCTCGAGGCGCCCGCCGATGACGAAGGTGGGATCGAGCCCGCCTTCGGCCAGCACGCTTGCCACAAGACTGGTCGTGGTGGTCTTGCCATGGGTGCCGGCCACGGCGATGCCCTGTTTCAGCCGCATCAGCTCGGCCAGCATCAGCGCTCTCGGAACGACGGGGACCCTGGCCTCGCGCGCAGCCACCACCTCCGGGTTATCGTCGCGGACAGCGCTCGAGATCACCACGGCATCGGCCCCCGCAACCTGCTGCGCGACGTGACCGATGTCGATCCGCGCTCCGAGCTCCTGCAGGCGGCGCGTCACGGCGCTGTCGGCAAGATCCGATCCGCTCACGACGTAGCCCAGGTTGAGCAGCACCTCGGCAATACCGCACATACCGGCGCCGCCGACTCCCACGAAATGCACATGCTTGACCTTGTGTTTCATGATTCGCAACGCCTGATGCTCGGCAGCGAGCGTCGGCCAGGCGACGCCGTTCGCTGCCGACCACGTCCTTTATGCCTTCTGCCTTCTGCCTTCTGCCTTTGGGTCATCCGGCCAGCTCCATACAGGCCTTGGCCACCGCGAGCGTCGCATCCGGCTTGCCCACCGTGCGCGCGCGCTGGGCCATGGCCAGTAACCTGTCTCTCGTGGTCCCGGCCAGCATCTCGGCAAGCCGCTGCGGCGTGAACTCGCTTTGCGGTATCAGCAGCGCTGCGCCGCGATCGGCAAGGAACCGCGCGTTGACCAACTGGTGGTCATCCACTGCATGGGGATAGGGCACCAGCAGCGAAGCGATCCCCGCTGCGGCGATCTCCGCGACCGTCGTCGCGCCCGCGCGGCAGATGATGAGATCGGCTTCGGCGTAGCGCGAGGCGATATCCTCGATGAAATCAGCCACCTCCGCTGCGACGCCCCGCTCCTCGTATCGACGCCTGACGGACTGGAGGTGCGAGGCTCCCGCCTGGTGCAGGACTCGCGGACGGGTGTCCTCGGGCACCAGTGCCAGGGCATCCGGCACGGTGGTGTTGAGCACGCGTGCCCCCTGGCTGCCACCCATGACCAGGACTCGCAATCGACCTCCGCGCGCCCGGTATCGGTTCTCCGGCGGGGCCATGTCCGCGATCTCCGAGCGCACCGGATTTCCGGTGATGTGCACCGCGGTCGCCTCGCCAAAGGCCTCGGGAAACGTCGTGAGCACCCGATCGGCCAGCCTCGCCAGGACGCGGTTGGCCAGGCCGGCGACGGAGTTCTGCTCGTGAATGGCCAGGGGCCGGTTGAAGAGAGCGGCCATCATTGCGCCGGGAAACGAAACGTATCCCCCCATCCCGAGCACCACGTGCGGACGGTGGAAAAAAATGGCGCGGGCCGACTGCCAGAACGCGATGAGCAGTTGCAGCGGCAACAGCGCGGCCTGGAGCACGTTGCGGCCCCGCACACCCGAGAACCGGATCCACGCCATCGCGTAGCCGCGCTGCGGAATGAGCCCTGCTTCCATGCCGGCGCGGTTCCCCATCCACACGACGTTCCAGTCCCGGGCGCGGAGATACTCCGCGACCGCAAGCGCGGGGAAGATATGGCCACCGGTCCCGCCAGCCATGATCAGGATGGTGCGGCTCATACGGTATAGCCCCGCATGATCTGGCGGTTCTCCCAATCGACTCGCAGCAGGACGGCGATTGCACAGCACAGGGTCGTGATCGCGCTGCCACCGAATGAGAGCAGCGGGAGCGTCAGCCCTTTGGTGGGAAGCATCCCCGTATTGACGCCGATGTTGATGATCGCCTGCACGCCGATCCAGAGTCCGATGCCGTTGGCAACCAGCGCGGCGAAATGCCGCTCGAGCAGAGCCGCGCGCCGCCCCACCGCAAAGGCGCGCATCACGATCCAGACGAATGCGAGCACGATCGCGATGACGCCGACGAAGCCGAGCTCCTCGGCAATCACCGCGAGCAGGAAGTCGGTATGCGCCTCGGGCAGGTAGAAGAGCTTTTCCACGCTCGCCCCGAGCCCGACGCCGAACCACTCGCCGCGCCCGAACGCGATCAACGCATGCGACAGCTGATACCCCGTGCCGTAGGGATCCGCCCAGGGATCCATGAATCCGACCACCCGCTGAAGCCGGTAGGGCGAGGTCAGAATGAGGAGCACAAAGCCCGCGAGCAGCAGAACCACCAGCCCCGCGAAAAGCTTCCAGTTCATGCCGCCCAGGAAAAGAATCCCCATCGCGATGACGGTGATAACGACGAACGCGCCGAAGTCCGGCTCCCGCAGCAGCAGCCCGCCCACGATCAGCATGACGGTGAGCATGGGCAGAAAGCCGCGGCGCAGGCTATCCATGTGCACGGCCCGGCGCACCGTGTAATCGGCTGCATAGAGCACGACGAAGAATTTCATGAGCTCGGAGGGCTGGAGGTTCACGAAGTAGAGCGACAGCCAGCGCTTGCTGCCGTTTACCTCGCGTCCAATGCCGGGCACCAGCACGAGCGCAAGGAGCGCAACCCCGACGAGAAAGAGCCACGGCGCCGCCTGTTGCCACGATCTCACCGGGACCTGGAACACGGCGAGTGCGATGATGAGGCCCGCCGCGACGAAAAGCGCGTGGCGTACGAGGTAGTAGCTCGCCTGATTTCCCGACGCGCGGCCCGCCTCGGCGATCGCGATCGATGCCGAATACACCATCACCAGGCCGAGCGCGAGCAGCAGCACCGTCACCCAGACGAGCGTCTGGTCGTACTCGGCGGCCGGCATTCGGGACTGGGTCTCCGTGTAGAACACTTCTAGCCTCCCGCGCGCGCGCGCGCCTGCACCGCCGCGACGAACGCTTCCCCGCGATGCCGGTAGTCGCGAAACATGTCGAAGCTCGCGCAGGCCGGCGAGAGCAGCACGGCATCACCCGCGCGCGCCGCACGTCGTGCTGCCACGACGGCCTGCTCCATGTCACGTGCGCGCTCGAGCGGGACGCCTGTCTCCTTCAGCGCTTCCTCGATGCGGGCAGCGTCGCGCCCGATCAGAACCACGGCGCGCGCATATTGCGCAACGGCGGAAGCGAGCGGAGCGAAGTTTTGTCCCTTGCCCTCCCCGCCAGCAATCAGGACGGCGGGCCGGCCAATTCCCGCGAGGGCTGCAACGGTCGCGCCGACGTTGGTGCCCTTCGAGTCGTCAAAAAAGACCACGCCGCCAAGCTCGGCGATGCGCTGGGCGCGGTGCGGCAATCCCTGGAAGCGGCGCAGCGCGTCGATGGCTGCCTCGTCCGGCAGCCCGATTGCGTGTGTCAGCGCAGCCGCGGCGAGGGCATTTACCGCGTTGTGGAGCCCCGTGACGGGAAGCCCGGCGAGCGCCATCAGGCGGCGCGAGCCGTTCGCCAGCATGCGCCCGCGCGGCTCGTCCGCCAGGCCCCACTCGGATTCGGCGCTTGGGGGTGAGAGGCCAAACGTGAACAGGGTGCGGCCGGCACGTGCCATGTTCATGCTCCAGCGGTCATCGCGGTTCAACACCTGGATGCCGTTGCCCGCAAACACGCGCGACTTCGCGGCCGCGTAATCTTCCATCCCGTCATAACGGTCGAGGTGATCCTCCGTGAGGTTGAGCATCGTTGCGGCGTCCGCGGCGAGGCTCGCAGCAATCTCCAGCTGAAAGCTCGACAGCTCGAGCACGAAGATTTCCGGCGCGACCGGCGCGCGCTCCGCCTCTGCCAATGCATCGAGCACGGGCACCCCGATATTCCCTGCCACCGTGGTGCTGCGCCCCGCTGAGCGGCAGATATCGCCCGCCATCGCTGTGACCGTGCTCTTGCCATTGGAGCCGGTAACCGCGAGGACGCGCGCGTTGCGCGCCTTGCTGTGTGGCAGCGCCTGCGCGAAGAGCTCGACGTCTCCGATGAGGGGCAGCCCCCGTTTCTCCGCTTGCGCGATCGGTGCCTCGCGCCGATCGATGCCGGGGCTGATCGCGATGCAATCCATGTCGCGGAAGGTGTCGGCACTGAAGGTCCCCGTGGCGAGTGGAACCTGAGGCAGCTCGCGCGCGAGGGCGCCTGCGTGCGGCGGCTCGGCGCGGCTATCGGCCACGCGCACCCGCGCTCCGCGCCGCGCAAGCCACCGCGCCATCGACAACCCCGTATCACCGAGCCCCAGCACGACCACCTTTCGTCCACTCCAATCCACGGAATCCGTTCGCGCACCCATCAATGCCCGAAAACATTGCCCGGTCTTTCGGTCGTCCCAAGTCGGCGTTCATCGGCGTTCATCCCGTTCCAATGCCCGTCATCCATCCGTGTCGCGGACCAGCAAAATAACGAGGAGTGAGGGGAGATCATTGGAACGGGATTCATCGGCGGATTCAATCAACGCAGCTTCAGGGTCGACAGCCCCACCAGCACCAGCATCATCGTGATGATCCAGAAGCGAACGACGACCTGGTTCTCCTTCCAGCCCTTCAATTCGTAGTGATGGTGCAGGGGGGCCATGCGGAAGATGCGCCTGCCCGTCAGCTTGTACGACGCCACCTGCAGCATCACGGAGAGCGTCTCCACCACGAAGACGCCGCCCATGATGAAGAGAACGATCTCCTGCCTCACGATGACCGCGATCGTCCCCAGTGCGGCGCCTAGAGCAAGCGCGCCCACGTCGCCCATGAACACTTCGGCGGGATACGCGTTGAACCAGAGAAACGCCAGCCCGGCTCCCGCGATCGCGCCGCAGATAATGACGAGCTCGCCCGCGCCGGGAATAAAGGGAAAACCGAGATACTTGGAGAAGACGGCGTGGCCGGCGACATACGCGAAGATTCCGAGCGCGCTTCCGATCATCACGGTCGGCATGATCGCCAGTCCGTCGAGGCCGTCCGTCAGATTGACGGCGTTGCTCGTGCCCACGATCACGAAGTAGGTCATCGTGATGAAGCCCACTGCGCCGAGCGGATAGGCGATTTCCTTGACGAACGGCACGATGAAAGTCGTCTGCGCCGGCAGGTTCGTATAGAAAGCGAGGTAGGTGGCGGCAACGAGGCCCACGACCGACTGCCACAGGAACTTGGACCTGGCCGAAAGACCCTTGGGATTGCGCCGGACGACCTTGCGATAGTCGTCCACCCAGCCGATCGCCCCGAACCCGATCGTCACCCATAGCACGATCCAGATGAGGGGGTTGGCGAGGTCGGCCCACAGCAGGACCGTCGCGGTAATCGAAACGAGGATGAGCGCGCCGCCCATCGTCGGCGTTCCCGCCTTTGCGAGATGCGTTTGCGGCCCATCGTCCCGCACCGACTGGCCGATCTTGAAAGCGGTGAGCCTGCGGATCATCGCCGGACCGACGATGAACGAGATGACGAGCGCCGTCAGGCAGGCCAGCACCGCGCGCAACGTGATGTAGTTGAACACGTTGAACGCGCGCACCTCCCGGGCGAGCAGCTGGGCGAGCTCTAGCAGCATGCGCAATCTCCGGTTGCGGGAGGGGAGAGAGGAAAAAGCGGAAAGGCCTCACGGCCCACGCACCTCACGGCTTCGCCTCCTCTCGCCTCTCACCTCTTTTGTCTCCCCCAACGGCGAATGCCGAAACGACCCGCTCCATCCGCATGAAGCGCGAGCCCTTGACGAGGAGGGTGACATCCGGGGAGAGCCGGTCTCCGACCTCGGCAAGCAGGTCCTCGACGCGCTCGAAATGCCGCGCGCCGGCGCCGAACGCGCGCGCCGCATGAGCCGAGAGCTCGCCCAGCGTATAGAGCCGGTCGATGCCGAGCGCCCGTGCCGCGGTCCCGATCTCGGCGTGCAGCGCCGCCGAGTCCGCGCCAAGCTCTCCCATGTCGCCCAGCACCACCATCTTTTCTCCGGGCGCCCGCGCGAGCACGGCGATCGCTGCCCGCGCCGAGTCCGGGTTGGCGTTGTAGGAGTCATCGATCAGTGTCGCCCCGCGCAATGCGGGCTGCTGCTGAAGCCGTCCCTTGACGCCGGAGAAGCGACCGAGCCCCGCCGCGATCGTCGCCGCCGGCACTCGGAGGGCGACCGCGGCCGCGCTCGCGGCGAGCGCATTGCGCACGTTGTGCAGCCCCGGCGCCCGCAACACCGCGGCTGCTTCCCCGAGCGGGGTCTTGAGTACGATCTCGCTCTCGAGGAAGCGCAGCCGGTAGGCTGCGGTGACCAGCGCCTCGCTCTCGAGCCCGAACTCGATGCGGTTTCGTGCGGCTGCCAGCTCGCGCAGGATCGGCGCGTGACGGTCATCCGCGTTGATCACCGCGGTTCCCTCGGGTCCGAGCCCCTCGAAGATCTCTCCCTTCGCGCGCGCGATCGCCTCCACGGAGCCGAAGAACTCGATGTGCGCCGGCCCGACGTTGTTGACGAGCGCCACGTCCGGCGCGGTGATCCCGGTGAGATAGCGAATCTCTCCCGCGTGATTCATGCCCATCTCGACCACCGCGTAGCGATGCCCCCCTCTCAGCTCGAGCAGCGTCAATGGCACCCCGATATCGTTGTTGAGGTTGCCGCGCGTGGCGAGAACGCGGTCGGCGCCATCCCCGGGCCCGACCTCGGCCGCCGTGCGCTCGCGCAGGATCGATGCGAGCATCTCCTTCACGGTGGTCTTGCCATTGCTTCCCGTGAGCGCAACGAGCGGCATCGAGAACTTGCGCCGCCAGTACGCCGCGAGTTGCCCCAGAGCCCGGCGCGTGTCCCCGACGATGAGCAGCGGCAGCGTGCCCGCCGCATCCTGGGTTCCGGGGCCCGAATCCTGCACGAGCGCGCCCGCCGCCTCCTGCGCGGCTGCACGCGCCAGGAAGTCGTGGCCGTCGAATCGTTCGCCCCTCAACGCCACGAACAGCGCGCCGGGCGCAAGCGTGCGCGTGTCGGTGCTGACCGAATCAAAGTCGCGGTCCTCGCCGCGAAGACGCGCCGATATGGCGCGAGCAGCTTCGGACAGGCCCATGATCGTCATAGGTTCCTGAGCGCCTCGCGGGCCACCGTTACATCGGAGAAGGGGTGCCGCACCCCCAGGATCTCCTGGTAGCGCTCGTGGCCCTTGCCCGCGACGAGCACGATATCGTCTCGCCGGGCGGCGGCGACGGCAGCACCGATGGCGCCGCGGCGGTCCGGGTTGACGGTGAGATCGCGCCGGCGCGCGGGCGCGCCCTCGAGAATATCCGCGATAATCGCGTCCGGATCCTCGCCGCGCGGATTGTCGGAAGTGACCACCACGCTGTCCGCGAAACGTGTGGCAATCCGGCCCATCTGCGGGCGCTTGCCGCGGTCGCGCTCGCCGCCGCATCCGAACACGCAGATGAGGCGCGATTCGCGAACGCTCACCCGTGATTGGTGGAGCATCAGCTCGCGCAGCGAGCGCAAAACCTTCTCGAGCGCATCGGGCGTATGCGCGTAATCGACGACCACCAGCGGTCTCGCGCCGCCTCCGACGCGCTGCATCCTTCCCGGAAGCGGCTGCAGGCGCGCAAGCGCCGCCACCGCGCGCCGCAGCGTGATGCCGCTTGCGAGCAGCACGGAGAGCGTGCCGAGGAGATTGGAGGCATTGAAGCGCCCGAGCGCCGGGCTCACGATCCGGGCCGATCCCCACGGCGTTCTCGCGCGAAGGCTGATCCCCGCCGCGTCCACGCGCACGTCGCTGCCTGAGACGAGGGGCGTACGGCCAGCGCGTGCGCGCCCGAACCCGTAGCCAAGCACCTTCAAGCCGGGGCGCCGGACCCGTCGCGCGAGATCCGCGCCGAATTCATCGTCCATGTTCACGACTGCGTGCTGCAACGAGTCCCACGCGAAGAGCTTCGCCTTGGCCTCCCCGTAGCGGCGCATCGTGCGGTGATACTCGAGGTGGTCGCGGGAGAGATTCGTGAAGAGCGCGACGTCGAACTCGACGCCGGAGACGCGGTCCTGATCGAGCCCGATGGAGGAGACTTCCATGCTCACGGCCCGTGCGCCGCGACGGGCGAACTCCGAGAGCTGCTCATGCAGCCAAACCGCGTCCGGGGTGGTGTTGGCGAGCGGTCGCAACGGTGGCTTCATGCCGTAGCCCAGCGTGCCGATCACCGCGCAACGCCGCCCTGCGGCCGTCAGCGCCTGCGCGACCCACTGGCTGCAGGTGGTCTTGCCGTTGGTCCCGGTCACCCCGACCACCCAAAGGCGCCGGCTCGGGCGCGAGTAGACGCGGCTCGCGATCTCGCCCGCATGGCGGCGCAAATCCGGCACCGGGACATTCGGCACCCTGAAGCGCGGATCCCAGGCGAACCCATGGCGTTCCCACAGCACTGAAGCGGCGCCGCGATCGAGCGCCTCGGCGATGTACGCGCGGCCGTCGCGCGTCACCCCCGGGTACGCCACGAAGGTGTCCCCGGGCCTCACCGCGCGGCTGTCGCAGGAGAGCCGCACGACGCCCAGCGCATCGACTGCCTTCCAGTCAACGGCTGCGGGCGTTGCATGTCGATGCCTCAATGTTCGATCCCCGGTCCCGGCTCCTCGTCCCCTGTGTTCACACTTCTTCCTTGATGACGGGTCCGTCGGCGGTCAGCGCCGCGGGATCCTCGAGAGGCGCGTCGTGCTCCACGGCGAGGAGGCGCAGCCCGCCCGCGATGACGCGCGCAAAGACCGGCGCTGCGACGACGCCGCCGAAATGCTCACCTGAGGCAGGCTCATCGATCATCACCGCAACGATGAGCCGCGGCCGCGATACGGGCGCGAAACCGACGAAACTGGAGATAAAGCGATCCGGGGCGTAGCTGCTGCCCACGAGCTTATTGGTGGTCCCCGTCTTGCCCGCCACGCGGTAGCCCGGGATGCGCGCGCGCGTCGCGGTTCCGCCGGGCTGCACCACCATCTCGAGCATGCGGCGCACCTGCCGCGCGGTCCGCGCCGAGATCACCTGCCTCGCCTCCGGCGGGAGCTGCTGCTTGACCAGTGCCAACGGCTTCAACTCGCCATCGGTCGCGAAAATGAGATAGGCGCGCGCGAGTTGCAGCAACGAAACGGAGACGCCGTGTCCGTAGGACATGGTTGCGTGCTCGATCGGGCGCCACGTGCCGGGGGCCCGCAGCTTGCCCGAAACCTCGCCCGGAAACCCCGAGCGCGGCGCCGTGCCGAAACCGACCTTGTTGAACAGCGCCCACAGCTCTTCCGGTTTCATCTTCAAGGCCATCTTGGCGGTGCCGACGTTGGACGATTTCTGAAGCACCTGCCCTACCGTCAGCGCGCCCTGGGGGTGCGCATCGTGGATCACCCGGTTTCCGATGGAAAGCTGGCCCGGGGCCGTTTCGATCACGCTCTCCGGCTTGACATCGCCGGCTTCGAGTGCGGCCGCCACGGTGAACGGCTTCAACGTCGAGCCCGGCTCGAAGAGGTCGGTCACCGCGCGGTTCCTCGTGCGGCGCGGATCGAGCTTGCCCCGATTATTGGGATTGAACGAGGGCAGGTTGGCCAGGGCCAGCACTTCTCCCGTCGCGACATCGAGCACGACGATGCTGCCCGCCCTGGCTTGATGCGCCGCCACCGCCGATTTCAGTTCCCGGTAGGCGAGATACTGGAGGCGGGCGTCGATCGAGAGCCTGAGCGTGGCTCCGTCGCGCGGCGTGCGGATGCTCTCTACGTCCTCCACAATCTGCCCGAGACGGTCCTTGATGACGCGCCGGCTGCCGGGTTGCCCGGCGAGGACCTTATCGAACGCGAGCTCGAGGGCCTCCTGTCCGCGGTCGTCGACGTTGGTAAAGCCGATGAGGTGCGCCATCACATCGCCCGCCGGGTAATAGCGGCGGTACTCGCGCTGCAGAAACACGCCGGGCACGCCCAGCGCCACCACCCGGGCCGCGTCCTCGGGTGCGAGCTGGCGCTTGAGATAGACGAACTCGCGCGGTGTATCGGCGAGCCGGCGCTCGAGGTCCGGGCGCTTCAGCCCGAGCAGACGCGCCAGGCGCGCAAGCTGCCTCGGCGTGGCCTCGACGTCCGCCGGGCTCGCCGCCACGGATTCCACGGGCGTCGAGACGGCAAGCGGCTCGTCGTTGCGGTCGACAATGCGCCCTCGCGTCGCGACGACGTCGATGACCCGCGTGTAGCGGGACTCGCCTTTCTGCTGCAGAAAGTCGTGGTGCAGCCCCTGCAGGTAGAGCGAGCGTCCTGCCAGCACCGTGAAGCACGCGATGAGAAATGCCAGCAGCACGCGCGAGCGCCAGGCCGGAATGCCCTGGGGAGCAGCGTGACGCTGGCGGGGCGCTCTCATGGCTTCGCCTGCGCCGGCTCTGGCGACACGATGCGCATGCGGGCGGGCGGCGGCACCTGCATGCCGAGCGCCCGGGTCGCGATTTTCTCGATGCGCGCGTGCATCGCCCAGGTGCCCTGCTCCAGTTGCAGCTGGCCCCACTCGACGTCGAGCTGGCGCGCGATGTCCTGCTCCTTCTGCAGCTCCACGTAGAGCTTGCGGGAGCGGTGCTGGGAGGTCACCAGCGCGAGCGCGCAGACGACGAGAACCGCCAGCAGGATCAGGTTGAGCCTCCCCATGCTATCCGCCCGGCCCGGATGTCTTCTCCGCGACGCGCATCACCGCGCTGCGCGCGCGTGGATTCGCCGCGACTTCCGCGGGAGCGGGCCTCACGGCACGTCCGACGAGCTTCATGCGCGGGCGGGGCAGGTCCTGCGCACGCACGGGCAGGCGCGCGGGCAGGCGGTCGGAACGGCTCGCCTCCCGCAGGAAGCGCTTGACGATGCGATCCTCGAGCGAGTGAAAGCTGATTACCACCAGGCGCCCGCCCGGAGCGAGGAGATCCAGGCTTTGTGGCAAGGCTAGCGACAACTCCTCAAGCTCCTGATTGACGTGAATCCGTACAGCCTGAAACGTGCGCGTCGCCGGATCCTGGTGTGGTTCGCGCGTGGGAACGGCTTTTGCCACGACCGCGGCAAGTTCTCGTGTGGTGCCAATAAGTCTCCGCGATCGAGCCGCAACAATCGCTGCTGCAATCTGTTTAGCAAACCGTTCTTCGCCATACGCTCTTATGACCTCCCCGATTTCCCGCTCGGACGCCTGCGTGAGCCAGTCCGCGGCCGAGGGGCCGCCGCCCGGATCCATGCGCATGTCGAGCGGCGCGTCGAATCGAAAGCTGAATCCGCGGCCCGCATCGTCGAGTTGCGGCGAGGACACCCCGAGATCCAGGAGGATGCCGTCGGCTCGATCGATTCCCGCCTGTGCGGCGAGCTCACCAAGCCGGCTGAAACGGCCGTGCAGCATCTGAAAGCGCTCGTCTTCAATCTCTCCTCCTGCGAACACCGCCTGCGGATCCCGGTCGAGCGCGACGAGCCTGCCCCTCGCTCCCAGCCGCGCCAGGATGAGGCGGCTGTGGCCACCGCGCCCGAACGTGCAGTCGACATAGGTGCCGTCGCTGCGCACATTCAACCCATCTACTGCCTGCTCCAGAAGGACGGTGGTATGTGAGCCCTCGCTCACAAGGAGAAGCCCTCCAGCTCAGGTGGCAATCCACCCGAGCCAGAGCCACCGGCCCGTTCCATCAGCTGCTCCCAGCTCTCCCCGTTCCACAGCTCGAACTTGTTTCCCTGCCCGACGAGCACGACGTTCTTCTCGAGATGCGCGTAACCACGCAGCGCCGGCGAAACCAGGATGCGGCCGGTCGCGTCCAGCTGGACGTCCTCGGCATAGCCCACCAGGCGCCGCTGCAGCTCGCGTATTCGTGCATTGAAGCTCGAGAGCGCCATGAGCTTCTGCTCGATGGGCTCCCAGTCGGGAAGCGGATAGATCAGCAGACAGCGGTCCGAGTCCGCCGTGAGAACGAGATGGCCGTTGCAGCGCGAGAGCAGCGAGTCGCGATAGCGGGCAGGCACCGCGAGCCGGCCTTTGCTGTCCAGGTTGAGCTGTGCAACACCGCGAAACACGGGGCCCCTTTACTCCTCCGCAGAAAAGGGTGCCCGCTGCGTACCCGCGAGCGAGCAACCGTTTCCCACTTTTCTCCACTTATCCCCACTATATTGAAAAGCCCTAGTAGGGTCAAGCGAGAAGGAGCCGGTTTCTTTCGTTAGGACAAAGACTTATGTAGGTTAATTGAGGCCGGGGCGGAGCTTGAAATCGATCGGTAATTAAGTAATTTAAACAAAGTATTGTCAGTAATACTTAGTACTTGACATTAAGAATAGCGCCTGGACGTACGTGAAATATGTCCTGTTGCAGGCAACCAACAGCATTCCAGGAAAACCAGCAGGGAAAGATTGGAAGCCGGCCGATAAGCCGGGTTCTGTAGAGGGCCTTGCGGCCCCTGACAGCCATTCCTCTAGGCCCCGGATTGCTCGGGGGCTCAAGCCACCTACCCGCAAGCTCGGCGGGTCGCGTCGTCGCTTGCCTATTCGGTGTTGCTCCGGGTGGAGGTTGCCGCGCCGTCCGCCTTGCGGCGGACGCGGTGCGCTCTTACCGCACCGTTTCACCCTTACCTGAGCCACTCGGGCGCGCTACGCGCCCGCGCTTCGTGGCTCGAGTCCGCGCTTGCGCGCGTCCTCGATCCCCTGAATAGAGCGGACTCTCGCCCACCCTACCCGTCACGGGCAGCGTGGACTTCCGTCCACCCTACCCATTCCGAAGGGGACTTTGTGGCCCGCGCAAGCGCGGGCCACAAGTCCGTGGCCATCGGCGGTCTATTCTCTGTGGCCCTGTTCCTCGCCTTACGGCGGGCGGGAGTTACCCGCCACCCTACCCTATGGAGCCCGGACTTTCCTCTCCGCGCGGTACGAACCATCGTTGAGGCTCGCTTCTTCCGCACGCAGCGGCTGCCTGGCCGGCTTCCAATGCGAATCTTACTCCTTTGATGCCTCCACCCGCCTTTGGTTGCGTTCGCGTTCTACCCTGCCGCCGCGGGCACCAGCGCAAGCGGCGCTCACGCAAGCCGCCAAGGGATGGTCGCGCCGGCTCGAAACGGCACCAGCTTGTCCGCGCCGAATTCAAGCTCTGTCGGCACCGGCCATGGCTCATCCGTGAGCGCGATTGTTCCGCCGTTGACACCGAGTCCATAGAACGCCGCACCGTGACGGGCTGCGAATCCCTCCAGCTTCTCGAGCGCACCCGCCGATGAAAATACCTCGCAGTAGAGCTCGATGCCCGCGTGCGCCGTGTAGATTCCGGCGCAGCCGCAGTCGGTCTCCTTCGTGTTCCGCGCGTGCGGCGCACTGTCGGTGCCCAGAAAGAAACTGGGATTTCCACTGGTGGCGGCATTCACCAGCGCCTGCCGGTGCGTTTCGCGCTTCAGGACCGGCACGCAATAGTGATGGGGCCTGATCCCGCCCGCGAAAAGCGCGTTTCGGCTGAGAAGCAGGTGATGTGCAGTGATCGTTGCTGCCACGCGCGCAGGTGCCTCGGCAACGAACTCCGCCGCCTCGCGCGTCGTAATATGTTCCATGACGACACGCAGTCCAGCGTGGCGCTTGATGAGCGGCGCCAGCACGCGTTCGATGAACACGCGCTCGCGGTCGAACACGTCGACCGCAGGGTCGGTGACCTCGCCGTGCACGAGCAGCGGCATGCCGTCCTTCTCCATCGCCTCCAGCACGCGGCTGCATTTCGCGAGATTCGTCACCCCCGAATCCGAGTTGGTCGTCGCACCCGCAGGGTAGTACTTGACGGCGTGCACGCAGCCGCTCGCGCGGGCCTCCCCAATCTCGCCCGGCGGCGTGTTGTCGGTCAGATAGAGCGTCATCAGGGGCTCGAATGCCGCGCCCGCGGGCAGCGCCGAGAGGATCCGCTGGCGGTACTCGATTGCCATCCTGGTCGACGTGACCGGCGGCCTGAGATTGGGCATGACGATGGCGCGCGCGAAGCGCCGCGCCGTATCGCGAAGCACCGCGCTCAAATGCGCGCCATCGCGCAAGTGCAGGTGCCAGTCGTCCGGCCGCGTGATCGTGATGCGCGTCATGGTCTCGTCCATGGTAGATCGTAATTCGCGATTCGTGAATCGCGCATCAATGAAGGCAAATCAGCAGCTGCGATTCACCATTCACGATTCACGGCTCTTGAGCGCAAGCGCCAGCCTGTAGAGCTCATTTCGCCGCCCGCCCGTGATCGTGGCTGCAAGGTCAACGGCCTGCTTGAGCGGCAACTCGGCGAGCAGCGCCTCGAGCGTGTGGCGCAGCGGGCGCGGATCCTCGGCGCGTTCCTCCGCTGCCTCCACGATCAGCACGAACTCCCCCCTGGTTCGATTCGTGTCCGCCTCGATCCACTGCCCGGCCTCGCCCAGCAGGCAAACGTGGATCGACTCGAATGCCTTCGTGAGCTCGCGCGCGATGGCTACGCGTCGCGCGGGCCCCAGCGCTGCCGCGAGGTCGCGCAGGCATTCCACGATTCGATGCGGCGCCTCGTAGAACACCAGTGCGTAGGGCAATGCGGCGAGGCTCGCCAGCGCGCGCCGCCGCTCGCCCGCCCTTGCCGGAAGAAACCCGTAGAAGAGGAAATGCGGAGCGCCAAGCCCGGCGGCGGAGAGCGCGGCAACCGCTGCGTTCGCGCCGGGCACCGGAGCGACGGTGTAACCCGCCTCGCGCACGGCCGCGACCAGAATCGCCCCGGGATCGGAAATCGCCGGCGTTCCCGCATCGCACGCGAGCGCAACCGATTGCCCGGCCCGCAGCAGCGCGAGCACCCGCGTCACCGCGCGGCGCTCATTGTGCTCGTGCACGGCGATGAGCCGCGCGGCGATGCCGTAATGAGCCAGCAGGCGGCGCGTGATCCGCGTGTCTTCCGCCGCGATCGTATCGACGCCTTTCAGCACCTCAAGCGCGCGCAGACTGATGTCGCGCAGATTTCCAATCGGGGTTGCCACTACATATAATGTTGCTTCGCGATTCCGATTGGTTGCTTCATGCGCTGCGGCGTCTCCCATCGCTGGCTCGTGGTGCCGTTGATTGCGGCGATACTATACGGGCGCGCACCGGCGATAGCCAGCGAAGTAGTGGTCGCGCCCGCGCCCCCGCCACCGCCGCTTGGCGAGCCCATTCCGCTGCCTCCTTCGGGCGCAGGGCCGCTGATTCTGCCGCCGCTTCCGCCTGTCGCGCCCGCGCCCCCTCCACCGACGGCGATGCCGCCTGCCCCGTCAGGCATCGAGCCCGCGATTCCGGACGCTCCAGTCCCGGCGCCGCAGCCTCCCGTCGCGTCCATCCAACCCGATCCTTATGGCGTGCCGCACATTGCGCTCATCCTGCCGCTCAAGTCGGCCACTTTCGGCCGGCCCGCCGAGGCGGTGAGGAGCGGGTTCCTCGCGGCCGCGAAAGTCCAGGGCAGCGAGCCATTGCCGCTGCGCGTGTACGCGGTCGGCGACGACCCTGCCCAGATCGCGACGAGCTATTCAACAGCGCTCGCCGGCGGCGCGCGTCTCGTTGTCGGCCCGCTCACGCGCAACGGCGTGACGGCGATCGCCGGCAATCCTGTCCCGGTACCAACACTCGCCCTCAATGTTCCCGACGCCGGCACGACCGTGCCCCTGAATCTCTACATGCTGAGCCTTCAGGCCGAGTCGGAAGCCCAGCAGGTCGCGCAGCTTGCCTTCCGGGACGGCTGGCGCAAGGTCCTGGTGGTGAGCGCCGAAAATCCCCTCATGCGGCGCATCCAGCAGGCGTTTGCCGACGAGTTCGCGCGTCTCGGGGGCGTACTCGTGGCCGAGTACGCCTTCACGAGCGATCCGGAGGGCCTGGCGCGCATCAAGGAGGCGGCCGGATTGGGCGTCGCCGACTCCGCGTTCCTTGCGCTCGACTTCCCGCAGGCCCGTCTGGCGCGGCCCTACCTCGATCCCCTCGCCATCTACGCGACCTCGCACGTCAACCCGGGACGCGCGGGGCCGCTGGCAGGATACGACTTGGCGGGCGTTCGTTTTCTCGACATGCCGTGGCTCCTGCAGCCCGAGCACCCGGCGGTCATGATCTACCCGCGGCCTCCCCTTCAGGATGCGGCTGATCATGAACGCCTCTACGCCCTGGGCATCGACGCGTTCCGCGTCGCCGTCAGCCTGCTGGCGGGCACCCCGGAGGTGGCGCTTGACGGCGTCACGGGACGGATCACGCTCGACCCAAACCAGCAGTTCTTGCGCACCCTTACCGCTGCGCAGTTCGACCAGGGCAAGCTGACCATCACGGGCACCGACGCGCGGGGTCTGCCACGGTGAGCGGGCGCGGCGAGCGCGCCGAGGCGCTGGCCGAGGCCTTTCTAAGGCGCCAGGGCTTGAAAATCCTCGCGCGCAACTACCGCTGCCGTTTCGGAGAGATCGATCTGGTGGCCGAAACCGGGGCTACCCTCGTGTTCGTGGAGGTGCGGGCCCGCCGGTCAGAGGCCTTCGGCGGCGCTGCCGCGAGCATCACCGCGGCCAAGCGCCGCCGCCTTGTCGCCGCCGCGCGACATTACCTCGCCGCCGCGGGCGAGCGTGCCGCGCGTTTCGACGTCGTGCTGGTGCGCGGCGAGCCGCCGCAGCTGGAGTGGATCGCGGATGCGTTTGGTGAAGGCGACGCGCGCCGGTAGAATAGCGCAAGCTCCCGACCGGCCCGCAGACTTGGATCTCATCACGCGCATCAGCGAGAACTTTTCCGAAAGCGCGCATCTCAAATTGCAGTCGATGGACGCGCTCGCCGCGCCGATCGCCGCCGCGGCCGAGCGCATGGTGCAGTGCCTGAAGCAGGACGGAAAGATACTCTCATGCGGCAACGGGGGCTCGGCGGCCGATGCCCAGCATTTCTCGGCGGAGCTGCTCAATCGATTCGAGAAGGAGCGGCCCGGACTGGCCGCGATGGCGCTCACGACGGACAGCTCCACGCTCACGTCGATCGCGAACGACTACGACTACAGCCTCGTCTTCTCGAAGCAGGTGCGCGCGCTCGGCCACGCCGGCGACGTGCTGCTCGCGATCTCGACCAGCGGCAGCTCGCGCAACGTGCTCGCCGCGATCGAGGCTGCGCACGAGTCGCAGATGGGCGTCGTCGCGCTTTCGGGCCGGGGGGGAGGCAAGTTGACCGAGGTCCTCGCGCCCGGGGACATACATATCTGCGTGCCCGCGCAAAGCACCGCGCGGATCCAGGAGGTTCACTTGCTGACTCTGCACTGCCTGTGCGACGCGATCGATTGTCTACTACTGGGGGTTGAATGATGCGACAACTTGTGTCGGCGCTGTTGGTGATCCTGCCTTTGCTGCACGGCTGCACGGCGGCCCTGGTGGGCGGCGCGGCCGCAACCGGCGTCGTGGTGGCGAACGACCGCCGGACGGTAGGGATCATCACCGAGGATCAGAACATCGAGATCAAGACGGGAAACCGGATCAGCAGCCGATTCCCGGATGGCATTCACCTCAATGTCACGAGCTACAACCGGCTGGTCCTGCTGACCGGCGAAGTTCCCGATGCGGCGACCAAGGCGGAGATCGAGCGCATTGCCCGCGGGGTGGAGAACGTGCGCGGCGTCTTCAACGAGCTCGCGGTTGCCGGCGCAAGCTCCTACACCGTGCGGAGCAACGATGCGGTCATCACCTCCAAGGTCAAGGCCAATTTCGTCGACGAGGGGAATTTCAATCCGCTCCATGTCAAGGTCGTCACCGAGAACAGCATCGTCTACCTGATGGGGATGGTGAAGAAATCGGAGGCGGAGGATGCGACCCGGATCGCGCGCACGACGAGCGGCGTGCAGAAAGTCGTGCGCATCTTCGAGTACATCGACTGATCCGGTGATTCGTGACCCGTGATCCTTAAGCGGTGGGCGCGCCGGCGTTCGAGAGAAAGATCTGCCCGCCCGGGGAGCTGCCTGCGCGGCTGAAGTCGGCTGCGCGACCGCTCGTTTTCACCAACGGCGTATTCGATATCCTGCACCGCGGCCATGTCACGTATCTCGCCCGGGCCCGCGCGCTTGGGGCAAGTCTCCTCGTCGCGGTGAATACCGACTCATCGGCTCGCCGCCTGGGCAAGGGCGCCGACCGCCCCGTGAACGCCCTGGAGAACCGCATCGCGGTGGTCGCCGCGCTGGAAGCCGTCGATCTCGTCACCTGGTTCGACGAGGACACGCCCCTCGCCCTCATTCGGGCGGCAAGACCCGACACGCTGGTGAAAGGAGGCGACTGGACTCCCGAGACCATTGTCGGGGCGCCGGAAGTGCAGGGCTGGGGCGGGAGCGTGCGGGTGATCCCGTTCGAGCATGAGCTCTCCACGACGGCCCTGCTCGAACGAATACGCCGCTAGCCGTTCGGCGCAGGCCGCCCCGGCGGGCACGGCGCCGCTCTCATCGACGTTCCCGGATAGTTTCGCTGGATCTCGGCGAGCTTCGCCACCAGCGGCTCGTCCGGCTCGCGGATATAGAACACGACCTGTTTCAGCAGCTTCTCCCGCCTCGTCACGATCGCTGAGCGCACGCCGCGCTGCTGCAGGGAGGCGAGGAAAACGTTCGCAGCCTCGTCGCTGCGGAAAATCCCGAGCGAGATCGCGTTTTGCCACGTGCCCGGCTCCTGCACCACGAAGAACTCCCGGACGCCGAGCGCCTTCAGCTCGCCGATCTTGCGCTCGACGTCGGCCTTGCCGGGCAAGGGCGGCATGTGAACCCAGAAACCGTCGGCATCCGCAATGACGCGCTCGATGCGCCCCGGGTCGATGCCAAGTGCGGCCAGGGCGTTCTCGGCCTGGGCCACATCGGGCCCGCCGAGGTTGCTCCACTCCAGGCAGGCAGCCGGCGCCTTGGGCGCCAGCACCGGCGGGATGCTCGGGCCCGTCTTCGTCGCCGCCTCCGCGGCCGGCGCGTCGCCCCGCCCGAGAATGCGAATCCGCTCCGGGTTGATCTGCAGCGCGGCGATGCGGGTCGCGATGCTGGCTTGTTCACCGGCCACCTGTACGTATGCGAAGAACAGCAGGTTGGCCAGGATCAGCAGGAGAAAAAGCGCTCTCATTTCAGCCGGTGAAAAGTGCTTTGATCAAGAGCGATGCGAAGCAGCCCTTCCAGCACGAGATTATCCACGACCTCCACCGCGCCGTTAAGCGCGCGCTCCAGGATGGGCGCAGCGCCGCCGGATAGCACCACGCGCGGAGCGGCTTCGCCCGCCTCGCGCATGAAGCGCTGCATGCGCTCGACCGCTCCCGCGAGCGCGTTGATCGCGCCGCTCATGATGGCGTCGGCCGTTGTGACCGGAAAGTACGTATAGGATCCGTCCTCCAGGCGGAGCCCCGCCGTCGATCGCGCAAGGGCATCCCGCATGAGGTCGACTCCGGCGACGATCACGCCGCCGAGAAAGACCCCGTCTCCGCTCAACGCGTCCACCGTCATCGTCGTGCCGGCGTTGACGACGACGCTCGGTCCGCCGCACGAATGCCATGCTCCGATCAGGGCTGCCCAGCGGTCGGGGCCAAGCTGCCCCGGTTGATCGTAGCTGCTGCGCACACCGCATTGATGCGCCTGGCTGGCGATGAACTCGAGCGTGACGCCGAGCGGGCGAGCCGCACGCTGGAGCGCATGGCCGACGGCCTCGCCCGCCACATTTGATGCAATGGCCGCATCGGGCGGCGCCATTCCTCTCCAGTCCTCGGCGATCCGGCGCGCATTGCTTGTCGCGACCCATGACTGGGTGATCCAGCCGCCCCCGTCGTGAAGGCCCCACTTGATGCGGCTGTTGCCGGCATCGACCGCCAGGATTCTCATGTCGCCGGTCTTGCGCGGCGCAAGGTCAGCTCGCCGCTGTGGTGGCGCTCGATTCCCGCGCCTGTGTCCAGCAGTAGCGCGCCGTCCTCGCCCACTCCACGTGCCCGGCCGGTCGCCCTCACGCCTCCGGGAACAAGCAGGGTTACGAGCTCGTCCCGGTGCGCATGGCGCCGCTCCCACTCGCCTCGCAGCGGCCCGAAACCATCCTTGCCGAACACCTCAAGCACGCGGTGCAGTTCGGCCAGCAGACGCGCGAGCGCCAGATTGCGGTCCGGTGCTGCTCCGCAGACGGTCTCGAGATCCGCTGCGGGCTGGCCGATCCTGCCGCGGTCCGCCTCCGAGAGGTACACGTTGACGCCGACACCGATCACGGCCGCAGTGGGCCCCAGCGCATCGCCCTGAAGCTCGATCAGAATGCCGGCCAGCTTGCGCCCGCTCCACAACAGATCGTTCGGCCATTTCAACGCGATTGCGCCGGCACCGATCGCTTCCAGGCCGCGCGCGACTGCGACCCCGGTGGCAAGGCTCAGGCCCGAGAGCGCGCCGGCGCCGCGCGCGAATCGCCACAGCAGCGAGAAGGTGAGGCCGCCGCCTACGGCGGCATGCCAGGCCCGCGCGAAACGGCCGCGCCCGCCGCTCTGCCACTCGGCCGCCACCATCGCTCCACTCGCCGCGCCGCGCGCGGCGCGCTCGAGCAACCGTGTGCTGGTCGAATCAACGCTCGCGCAGACCTCGAGCGAGAAGCACGAAGCAAGCGGTCCAAGATGAGTTCGGATCTGCGACTCGTCAAGCAGGGATACGGGCCTCGACACCCGATAGCCGCGTCCGCGGACCTTGTATATGTCCAGGCCCAGTGTCTCGAGCTCGCGAATCGCGTGCCAGACGCTGCCACGCGAGACGCCGAGCGCGTGCGAGAGATCCTCGCCGGAATGAAACTCGCCATCGGCAAGGAACCTCAACACGCACGTGGTAAAAGGCCGCATCGCAGAGGTATAGAATAACGGATTGATGCTCGATGCAGCCGGCCTTCGGTGCGTGCGGGGCGAGCGCACGCTTTTCAGCGGACTGGATCTCACGCTTCGCGGCGGCGAGCTGCTGCGCATCGCGGGAGCAAACGGCAGCGGCAAGACGAGCCTCTTGCGGATGCTCTGCGGGCTGCTCGCACCGGTTGAGGGATCGGTTCGATGGCAGGGGGATGACATCCGGCGGCTGCGCGAGGCGTTCTGGAGCCAGCTGGTTTACGTCGGTCATGCCAATGCAATCAAGGACGATCTGACGGCCGCGGAGAACCTGGCGATTTCCTGTGCGCTCCACGGACAAGGAATGACCGCGGGGCAGCTGCGAGCCGCGCTCGAACGGCTCGGCGTCGCCGCGAGCGAGCGTGAGCCTGCGCGCGTGCTCTCGCAGGGACAGCGCCGGCGCGTCGCACTCGCGCGGCTTGCCTTGAGTCCGCAGGCGCCGCTCTGGATCCTGGACGAGCCCTTTACCGCGCTCGACGCGGGCGCCGTCGCCATCGTGCGCGAGCTGATCGCCGAACATGTCGCGCGCGGCGCGGCCGTAGCCTACACCACTCACGTCGAGCTCGACATCGCCGCCGCCGTCGCGCTGCGCATCGACCTTGGCGCCGGGATGAGGTGATGCAATGCTCGAGACCCTGCGCTGGGTCGTCTATCGCGATTTGCTGCTGGCGATGCGGCGGCGCTCAGACGTGCTCACGATCCTGCTGTTCTTCGTGATCGTGGTGAGCCTGTTCCCGCTCGGGGTCGGGCCGGAGCCGGCGATGCTGCGCACCATTGCGCCGGGCGTGATATGGGTCGCGGCGCTTCTCGCCTCCATGCTCGCGCTGGGCCGGGTCTTTGCGCTCGATCACGCCGACGGAACGCTCGAGCAGATGCTGTTGGGGGCGACGCCGCTCGGCGCGATCGTGGCGGCCAAGATGCTGGCTCACTGGGTGGTGACAGGGCTCCCGCTCGTCCTCCTCGCCCCCGTCCTCGCATTACAATTTGATTTGCCTCGACAATTTCTGGGAGACTTGGTGCTATCCTTGCTGCTCGGAACGCCGGCGCTGAGCCTCATCGGGGCGATCGGCGCGGCGCTTACCCTGGGGCTGCGCGGTGGCGGCGCTCTGCTGGCTCTGCTGGTCCTGCCGCTCTACATTCCCGTGCTGGTGGTCGGGGCGGGAGCCCTCGATGCGGCCGCGGCCGGATTGGGGGCGGGCGCGCATCTTCTGCTGCTGGGAGCCTTTCTGGTGATGGCCGGCGCTTTCGCCCCGTGGGTGGCGGCGGTTGCGCTGCGAATTGCGCATGAATAGAGACGATGGATTGCCATGAGCGATCGGATCAACTGGTTCAAGTACGCCGCGCCGCAGACGTTCTACCCGGTGGCGCGCTCGCTTGCGGCCGGGTTCGGCATTCTGGCCGCCCTCTTCTGTGCGGTCGGCCTCTACATCGGTTTTTTCGTGGCGCCGACGGATCATCAGCAGGGCGAGGCCTACCGCATCATCTTCATCCACGTGCCAGCCGCGTGGATGTCGATGTTCATTTATCTCGTAATGGCCTTCTGGGCGGGTGTCGGACTTGCGTTCAACACGCGCCTCTCAGGCATGATGGC
>Ga0256864_1000160_pt1 | contig 26914 bp, 26 predicted proteins | sample RVTome_11_FD_187336 | JGI IMG/M metagenome (GOLD analysis project Ga0256864, IMG submission 187336) | Soil microbial communities from uranium-contaminated site in the Upper Colorado River Basin, Wyoming, United States - RVT147D111 HiSeq ... | reverse complement strand
TCAAGGGCGCCGCACTCCTGAAGGGCTATCGCGGCAAGCCCGCTCTCGACGTCGCCGCGCTGGCCGACACCCTGGCGCGGGTGTCGCTGCTGATCGCGGATCATACCGACCGCATTGCGGAGATCGACATCAATCCGCTGTTTGTGCGGGAGGCGGGCCAGGGCGTGGCGGCAGCCGATGCGCTGATTGTCCTGAAGCAAATTTGAACCGCCGAGACGCCGAGAGCGCCAAGGAAAAGCAAAAGCTCAGACACAGAGAACACGAAGGTGTATAGATCATGAATGCTGGAAATGCTTTTCCTCTGTGTCCTTCGTGTCCTTCGTGTCAGTGCTTTTCCGGCATTTGACGGGCGATTCACAATTCGCGGAAGTTCATGATGAGCATCAAGGTCACCAAGGAAGACGGAGTGGCGACGGTTCTGCTTGACCGGGCGGAGAAGCTCAATGCGCTCTCGGCCGAGATGTATCACGATCTCGCCCACCACTTCGAAGCACTCCATGGCGATGACGAAGTGCGGGCAGTCATCCTGACCGGGGCGGGGCGCGCCTTCTGCGCGGGTGGCGACGTGGGCTCGATGGGGAGCTATGACGTCGTCGCCGGCCGAAAGCGCTCCAAAAGCCACCAGAAAATGATCGTCACGCTGCATCATCTGGAAAAGCCGGTCATCGCGGCGGTGCGCGGGCCGGCCGCCGGGATCGGCTTCAGCCTGGCGCTTGCCTGCGACCTCATCGTCGCCTCGGAGACCGCTTATTTCCTCGCGGCGTTCAAGAACGTCGGCATACCACCGGATGGCGGTGCGGTGTTCTTTCTCACGCAGCACCTCGGCATTGCCCGGGCGAAGGATATCGCCTACACCGCCCGGCGGGTGCCCGCGCAGGAGGCGCTTGAGCTGGGATTCGTCATGAAAGTGGTGCCGGACGAGCGCCTCGATGGTGAGGCAAGGGCCCTCGCTTCAGATCTCGCCGCCTCGGCAACATACGCGCTGCGGCTCGCGAAAAAGATGTTTCATTCGATGTACGTGCCGACGCTCGAGATGCTGCTCGAGATGGAGACGCTCGCCACGGGGGGCGCACGCCTTACGCACGACCACGCCGAAGGCATCGCGGCGTTCAAGGAGAAAAGGAAGCCGCGGTTCACGGGGCGCTGAGATCGTTAATCGGAGCGCGTACCATACGTTTCACATTTCACGTTTTACGTTTTACGTTTTACGAAACATTTCTCATGAACAATCGATGGTGAGGGAAGAATGCAGGATCTGATGAAGCAGTCGCCGTTCGGGGCCTACCTCGAGCACTTGAACAAGGGGGAGCTTGCCTACCAGGTCGCCGATGATGGCAAGGCCGTGTTCTTTCCGCGCGCCGTGGCACCGGGCACCGGCAGCAGCAACCTGCAGTGGCGGGTATCGAAGGGCCTCGGGACCGTCTACGCGACGACCGTGGTCTACGCCAAGGACCAGCCGCCGCTGAACGTGGCGCTGATCGACCTCGATGAGGGCTTCCGCATGATGAGCCGCGTCGAGGACATCGACCCGATGCAGGTGAAAATCGGCATGCGCGTGAAGTTCCGCGTTCACCCGGGCGACGAGAAGCAGCCGCCCTACCCCGTGTTTACCCCGGCCGGAGGTGACACATGAGCGGCTTGAAGCGCGGCAGCATCGCCGTTGTCGGAGCCGCGGAATCCGACCTGGGACAGGTTGCACCGCACACGAGCCCGGTCGACCTCATGGCGCAGGCCACCATGCGCGCCCTGGACGACTGCGGCCTGAAGCTCTCGGACATCGACGGAGTATTTTCGGCGGCGACCCAGGTTCGCACCGCGCCGATGACGCTGGCGGAATACCTGCGAATCAAGCCGCGGTTCTTTGACGGCACGGCGATCGGCGGCTCATCCTTCATGGCCCACGTTTCCCACACCCAGGCCGCGATCGAGCACGGGCTGTGCGAGGTGGCACTCATCGCCTATGGCAGCACCCAGCGTTCGGTATCGCGCGCAGCGGCATCCCCGCGCGAGCGCAATCCGTACGAGGACCCGTACCGGCCGTTCATGCCGACTTCGGCCTACGCCCTGGCGGCCTCGCGCCACATGCACCAGTACGGGACGACGCGCGAGCAGCTCGCCGAGGTCGCAGTGGCCGCCCGCCAGTGGGCGCTCCTCAACCCGAAGGCGTGGGAGAAGGAGCCGCTCACGATCGAGCAGGTGCTCAACGCGCGCATGGTGAGCTACCCCTTCACGGTGCGCGACTGCTGCCTCGTGGTGGACGGCGGCGGCGCCATCATCCTCACGTCGGCGGCACGCGCGAAATCGCTCAGGAAAAAGCCTGCTTACGTGCTGGGCGTGGGCGAATCCCTGAGCCACGCGACGATCTCCAACATGCCGGACCTCACGGTGACCGCAGCGGCCGAATCCGGGCCGAATGCATTCGGAATGGCAAAGCTGAAACCCGCCGACGTCGACATGATCTCGCTCTACGACGCCTTCACCATCACCCCGATCCTGTTCCTCGAGGACCTCGGCTTCTGCCCCAAGGGCGAGGGCGGTCACTTCGTATCGGGCGGCGCGATCGCGCCGGGCGGGAAGTACGCGGTCAACACCAGCGGCGGCGGGCTGTCCTACTGTCACCCGGGCATGTACGGGCTTCTCGTGATGATCGAGGCAATCCGCCAGGTGCGCGGCGAGTGCGGAACGCGGCAGGTGAAGGATTGCGAGGTCGCCCTTGCGCACGGGAACGGCGGCGTCCTTTCCAGCCAGTGCACCGTAATCTTCGGCTCTGAATCAACGCTGTAGCGGCAGCGCGGAGCGCATCCAATCCAGGCCGCGGGACGTATAAGAGGCTATCGGGAATTCAGCCCGACTTTCCTGGTCTCAAGCGATGATGGAAGGAGGCAACATGAAGCGCAGGGATATTCTCACGGGAGCGCTGGCCATGGGCTTGTGGAACCTGCTGCCCCGGCTCGCAAGCGCCGCCCCGCAGGTGAAGGACATGAAGGGCATCGAGGAGCTGCAGAAGAACTGGATGGCGCTGCTGGCGCCCGGGTTCAAGGCGCCCGCGCCTGGCGAGCCGCTCAAGCTTTCGGCCGACGAGTGGCGCAAGCGCCTCGGCAAGGCGCAGTTCTACGTGCTGCGCGAGGAAGGCACCGAGCGCCCGAGAACGAGCCCGCTCAATCAGGAAAAGCGCGATGGCGTCTTCGTGTGCGCAGGATGCGACTTGCCGGTCTTCAGCTCCGCGATGAAATACGAGAGCGGCACCGGCTGGCCGAGCTTTTTCACGACCATACCGGGGGTCTTTGCCACGAAGACGGATTTCCACCTGTTCCTGCCGCGTACCGAGTATCACTGCGTGCGCTGCGGGGGCCACCACGGCCATGTGTTTGACGACGGGCCTCCTCCCACCGGCCAGCGCTGGTGCAACAACGGCGTGGCGCTCAGGTTCGTTCCCAAGACCGGCAAGGCCTAGCTTCGCCTTTACTTCGCGCGCTCCCCGAGCATCCCGCGAAAGCCCAGGTGCAGCCAGAGCGGCACCAGCGCAACGCCGACCGTAAGGTTTAGCGCGATCCAGACTTTGCGCTCCGGCAGCCATGCCGGAGGTGTGGCCTGGAGCAGCCACGTTCCGAACCCGATCAGCAGGCAGAAGATCGACAGGGCCGCGAGCCCCACGGCCGCCAGCCCTCGCTCCAGCTCCGTGAGCGGCGCGTGCCCGTCCTCGCCCGCCGCGCGCGCAACTGCGCCCCAAAATCCCGGCGGCTGGACCCTGCGATAGAACTCGACCAGCGTGCTCGCAGAGACCGGCTGAAACCAGAGGGAGGCAGCGACCGCCGCTATGGTCGAACCCGCAGCGACCACGAGCATGCGCAGGCCCGCCAGGTCCTCGGGGATGTAGATCAAGACGACGGGCACGAGGATCGCGGAGCCGGCGATGGCCGCAAGTTCCCCCCATGCCGTCATCCGCCACCACAGCCAGCGCAGCACGAGCACGGTGCCCACGCCCGCCCCGAGCAGCAGGCTCGACTCCCAGGCGACCTTGATGGAGTCGAGCTGTGCCATGATCACGAGCGCGATGGCCAGTATCAGCACGTTCGAAATCCGGGCGACCCACACGAGCTCTCGCGCCGTCGGCTGGCGCTTGAGGGAGCGGCACACGAAGCGCTGATAGATGTCGTTCGTCCAGTAGGACGATCCCCAGTTGAGGTGCGTGTCGACGGTCGAGGCGAGCGCCGCGATCATCCCCGTCAGCATGAGGCCCTTGACCCCCGCGGGCAGCGTCTCCGCGATGCCGCGGACGAACGTCGCCTCGCGTTCGGCGACATAGGCCTCACCCCCGGGCACGCCCTGCGGAGGAAAGAGTAGAAGCAGTCCCAGCGCGATCGGCAGCCAGATGAGGCTCCTTACCAGCACCTGCGCGAAAGTGAACACCACGGCCGCGCGGCGGGCTTCGTGGTCATTGCGGCACGCCATCGCGCGTTGCGCCAGGTAGCCGGTCCCGTCGGCATTCACCTGGATCAGCCACTGCAGGCAGACGACGGCCAGCAACAGCGCGCTGACGTCGTACGCCATTGAGGGCGTGAACGCGAGGAGCTGGGTGGCGTTGATCCCCTGTCCGGCGGCGTTGAACGCATCGCCCAACCTGCCGACCATCGTCCCGAGGCCGCCCGCCTCCCGCACGACGATCGTCGCGTAGATGAGGCTGGCAGCCATCATGATGGCAAACTGCACGACGTCCGTCTTGACCACGCTGCGCAGTCCGCCAAGGGTCGAGTAAAAAAGGGTGATGAGCGCGACGAAGACCACGGACATGGTGTTGTCGGCGGCCTTCGTCCAGTACATGGGGTCGCTCGCGGGGACGGTCGTGGGCGCGAATCCGACGTCCCAGACGACAGCCTCGATCAGCTTGAACACGGCGCCCGGAAGCCACTCGTGCCACAGGAGGAACGGCTCCGCGATCCGGGCCGCGGCGAGGAGAACGATCGCCAGCGCGAAGCAATTGAAGACGGTGCCGAAGTAGAGCGCCTTGAACATCCGCAGGAGCGCCGCGCCGCGCCCGCCATAGCGCAGCTCCGCGAACTCCGCATCGGTCAGCACCCCCGACCGCCGCCAGCATGCGGCCAGCACGAATGCCATGAGAAGAAAAGCGATCGCGTAGATCCAGAGCCGCCACAGGGCAAAGATGCCCCCGACGGCGACGAGTCCGGTCACGAGGAGCGGCGTGTCCGCCGCGAACTGCGTCGCGGCCATGCTGATGCCTGCCTGCCAGCCGTTGAGGCTCCGCCCCGCCAGAAAATACTGCTCGGGGCTCGCTCCAGCCTCGCCCCGGTCGCGCAGGCCCACCACCACGACATAGGCGAGAAAGGCCGCCACGATGAGAGCATCAATGATGGTCATGGCGGTCTTCGTTGACCGGCGTTCGTCCCGTTCCAATGTCCGTCATCCAGCCCATTTTACGGACCGGTAACATTGAGGTCTCGGCGGCGATCATTGGAACGGGATTCATCGGCGGTTGCTTGAGACCGCGGTACGTCCCCTGCCGCACCATAGCACGCCTTCTGCGTCCGTATCCTGGAACAACGACCGCCGCGTGTGACTTGCGGCAGTTGCCACCCGCGGGCGAGCGCGCTATAAAAGCACCTGACATACACGCTCTCACATGGTCACTCCCGTCTTCCGCCTCGCCGTTCCCGCAGACGCCTACGAGATCGCGGTAATGTCCCGCTACCTGATCGAGGTCGGGCTTCGCGGCTGGTCGTGGCCGCCCGAGCGCGTTGCAAGTGCGGTGCGCGCCCGAAACACCAATGTCCTGGTCGCGGGAGTGAAGGAAAATCTCGTCGGCTTCGCCATCATGGAATACGGCGACACCGCGGGGCACCTGAGCCTCCTCGCCGTGAAGCCTTCGCATCAGCGTTGCGGGATCGGGCGCCAGTTGATGGCGTGGCTCGAGGACACCGCGCTCACGGCCGGCATCATGACCATCAACCTCGAGCTGCGGGTGAACAACTTCGCGGCGCGCACGTTCTACCGCACGCTCGGATACAAGGAGATCTCCTACCTCCCGGGCTACTACCGCGGCCTTGAGACAGCGGTCAAGATGTCGCGCGATATCCGCCGGGTAATCCCCGACCGGATCAGCTGAGCCGCCGCGGCTGCGCGCGCCTCGCCGCCGCTTCCCGGAAAGCCGCGCGTGAGTCTGCGGCGGTCCGCACCCTTACTTGAAGACGTCGTAAATGAGCTGGTCTGGCAGCCAGAGCGACAGCGCGGGGATGAAGATCACCAAGAGCAGCACCAGGGCGTCCGTGGTGAAGAACGGCATGGCGCCCTTCGTGACCTGCGCAATGGGTATCTTGGACGTGCTGCTGACCGCGAAGAGGTTGAGCCCCACAGGCGGGGTGACCACGCTCATTTCCACGGCGATCGTCAGCATGATGCCGAGGTGGACGGGATCGATCTTGAGCGTGTCGGCAATCGGGAATACGACCGGCATCGTCAGCAGCACGATCGCGACGCCGTCGAGGAACATCCCGAGAAAGAGCGCAGCAAGCATGAATGCGAAAATGAAGGTGAGCGGAGTGAGCCCTATGCCGACCACGGCCTGCGTGATCTGCTGCGGCCAGTAGAGGTTCGCGGCCAGGAACTGGAACACGCCCACGCTCCCCACCAGGAAGAGGACGACCGCCGTCAGGTTCAACGCGCGGCAGGTGGTGGGGAGGAGCTCCCTGATGAACTGCAGGCGGCCGGTGATGAGCCCGTAGAGCAGCGCGTAGCCGCAGGCCGCCGCGGCCGCCTCGGTCGGAGTGAAGAATCCCCCATAGAGTCCGCCGAGGATGACCACCGGCATGCCCAGCGCCGGGATCGCAAGCTTGCCCGCGCGCGCCGCTTCGCGCAGGTCGAGCTTGCCGCGCGGCAGTTTCAGCCACCACGCGAGGAGCAGCATCGCGATGATATTGCTGACGGCCAGGCACAGGCCCGGGATGACCCCGGCGAAGAACAGACGCACGATCGAGGTCTCGGTCACGATACCGTAGAGAATCAGGATGATGCTCGGCGGAATGAGCATCGCGATCCCGCCGCTCGCGGCGACGATGCCGGAGGCGAGCCACGGGGGGTAGCCGCGCTTCAGCATCTCGGGGATCGCGATGATGCTCATCGCGGCCGCCATCGCGACGCTCGATCCGGAGATCGCTGCGAACATGACGCAAGCGAGCACGGTCGCGATCCCGAATCCCCCCGGCATCCAGCCGACCAGCGAGTCGGCGAAGCGGAAGAGCTGCGCGATGAGTCCCGTGCGCTCCATGAGGAAACCCGCGAAGATGAAGAGCGGGATCGCCATCAGCGAGTAGCGCCCGATGAAATTGAAGAAGGCGCGGAAGATCACGGTCGGCTCGAGCAGCGGATCGATGTAGATGTAGACTGCGCTCGCCGCGCTCAACGCAATGCCGATCGGCACGCTCAGCACGAGCAGCACAAGAGCAACGACTCCTACGATATACATCGGCTTGCCTCTTCGCGATTCAGCGCGTCAGTGCGGCATCCCGCCTTCTTCCGGCGGCTCCACGAGCACGGTACGGCCGCGCAGCTTCTGAATTTCCCGGTAGATCTGGAAGAACAGTGAAACCGCCATGAACGCAAAGCCGGCGAGCAGGACCCACAGGAACGGCGCCAGCGGAAACTGCAGGCTCTCGGTGCGGGTGTCGAACTCCTGGCTCTCGAACACTTCCGGGATCCCCCACCAGACGACGGCGAGAAGGAAGAGCATGGAGATGCTGAGGACGACGAGCCGGATGATCTCGGCCACGTAGCGCACGCGCGGCCCCATCTTGTCCATCAGCTCCAGGAAGAGCGTCACCGTGAGGTGCTGCTCGCGCCGCTGCGAAATGCCGAAGTAGAGATAAACGCCGCTCAGGATGAAGAACGTGACGGCGTCCTGCTGCCACTCGAACGAGACGCCGAACACGTAGCGCCGCACGACCTCGAGGATCGCGAGCAGCGTGCTTCCGAGCAGCAGGAGCGCAGCGGCATAGCGGAGGAAACGGTCCTGGAACGCGCGCCAGAGTGCGTAAGCCCATTCCATTTCCGCGATCCGCCTGTCAACGCGATCCACACGAGGGGCGGTCAACGGCAAGACCACCCGCGGATATCAAACAGAACCCGGGACGCCATAGGCTCCCGGCTGCCGGTGCACGCATCCAAACCTGATAAGCGCTCTGCACCGCCCTCGCTCCCCCTTTTCTTGCGAGCGGTATTATTTTAGGAATTTGTCGGACCAAGGGTCCGACAAATTCCTCGGGCTACTTGATGATGATCACCGACGCGTACTTCGCGCAATCAATCTTCTCGATCCAGGACGAACCCACTGGATTATTCTTTGACAGCTCGCGGCCTTCCTTGACGAAGAGATCGATCCACTTGTCCGCCTCCTTCGGAGTCTTGCTCTTCACGTACCGGGTGGGCGAGTCTCCCGCCTTATCCACCATCGCCTTGACTTCGTCCGGGCTCATCCAGTAGATCCCCGGCTTGGACACATCCTTGGTCCCATACTTGTCATAGCTCATCTTGTCGACGCACCAGTTGTACTCTTTCTGGATCTTGATGGTCTCGGCGATGACCTGCTCCAGCGCCTTTTGGGTCGCCGGTGTCAGGCGGCGCCACCAGCGCGCACTCGCGCTGATCATGTAGTAGTCGCCGATGAAGGCGCCCGCGCCGCCCATCGTGTAATAAGGCGCCTGCTCGCGTATTCTCGACCACCCGCCGATGCTCGTCATCAGGCCGTCGATCACGCCCGACTCGAGCGCGCTCGGCACCTCGCCGAATCCCATGACAACGGGGGACGCGTTCCAGGCCAAAAGCGAGGCGTTCTCGACCGGCCCCATGCTGCGCAGCTTCCGGCCCTCGAAATCCGAGGGCTGTGCAAAGCGCTTGTTCCGGCCGCCGATGCCCATGCCGAAGCTCATGTGCCCGATGCCGAACACCTTGACGGCTTGCTTCTTCGCGAGCCGGTCGACCAGCATCTGGTACGTCTGCGTCTTGTCCAACGAGTCGACCGCGCCGACCGTCGTCAGCACGCCCGGCCCGACCACGGTCATCATGTACGGCTCAACCGACGCCCCTTTGCCGATCTGCATCCAGGTCATCTCCAGGTTGCCCTGGCGCATCGCCTCGAAGGCCTCGGGTATGGTGTAGAGCGCGCCGGAGTAGTAGAGGCGCGCCTCGCTGCCGGGGATGACCTGCGGCAGCCGCTCGGCGAAATACTTCATCGCGAGGCCTGCCGGATGCGGCGGCGGCGGGAAGTCCGAGACGAAGCGCAGCACGACCTTCTTCGGCTTGTCCTGCGCGATCGCAGTGCGCTCCGTGATTCCCAGAGACGCAAAAAGTGCGGACAGGAATATTGCGGAAAGAATCGCGGCCCGGATTCGCCGCACACGTTGCAGTGTCATATCTATCTCCTCAGTTCGGGGCGCTTACGGGAGCCGGCCTCCCCTGCCCGGTCTTCATTTGTGAAATCAGAGGCTAACCGTATCCGAACGGCCCCGGACCGTCAAGCGCGGCCAGGACAGGCGCGGGCGGGAATGAATAATCGCCGCAGACTGGGAGGTGCCAAGCGGGAAACCATGGTTGAAACCGGCTACGGCCCGGGCCACTCCGACACGCTGCGGGCGCGGGAGGAGCGGTGCCTCATCGCGCGCGACTTTGACGCGCTGCCGGGTGGGTTTAGACTCGATTAATCCGCCAGTTAGTTGGCACTTCCCGCCCGCCCGTCCGCTCTCGCGACCGCCACAGCAGGTTTTGAAGTGCACCCCGGTACGGAATATACTTTTCGCGCCGCAAGAATAAACGACCGACAACGCGCTATCCAACGGAGGGGGGCAACATGAAACTTGCAAGCCGCTCGGTTCTGATCGCATTAGGCGTGCTGCTGGGATTTCTTCCGGTAGTCCACGCAGCCGATTTCCCCAACAAGCCGATCCGCTGGATCATCCCGTTCCCGCCGGGCGGCAGCAACGACGTTCTCGCCCGCTACATCGGCATCAAGCTCACTCAACGCGTCGGCCAGCAGGTCGTGATCGACAATCGTGGCGGCGCGAACGGGATCATCGGCACCGAACTTGCTTCCCAGGCGCCCGCTGACGGCTACACGATGCTTATCACATCGACGTCGTTCGTGCTCAATGCCGCGGTGCGCAAGCTGCGCTACGATATCCAGAAAGATTTCCAGCCCATCGCCATGATCGCGTCCGCACCAAACTCGATGGTGACCCATCCGCAGAAAGGGTTCACGTCGCTGCAGGACCTGGTCACGAAGGCAAAAGCCAGCCCGGGCTCCATCAATTACGCTCACACTGGCGTCGGCGGGTTCAACCATTTTGGCGGCGAGCTGTTCAAGAAGGTTGCCGGGGTCAACATGGTTCCCGTCCCGTACAAGGGCGGGGGGCCGGCCATGATCGATGTGATAGCGGGCAATGTTCCGCTCATGTTCAGCTCGCTCACGCAGGTGCTGACGCATTCCCGCGCGGGCAGGCTGAAGATCCTCGCAGTCGGCGCAGCCAAACGCCATCCTGTAGTGCCTGACATTCCAACCGTCGCGGAGGCCGGAGTACCGGGCTACGAAATGACGGTGTGGTGGGGAATCGCCGTGCCGGCCGGCGTGCCTCGCGACCGCGCGGAGAAACTGGGCCGCGACATCACGGCCGTTCTTCGCGACCCCGATACACGGAATTGGCTCGCCCACAACGCAGCGGCCGAGGCGCAGATCAGCACTCCTGCCGAGATCCGGAAGATGCTGCGCAGCGAATTGACCAAATGGAGCGAGGTCGCCAAATCAGCGGGAATCAAGGTCAAGTAACGATGAGACTTCGCAGCGTTGAGCTCGAGATGCCGCAGGCGGACGCGGCGGGGGAATTCCTGGGGAGCATCTGGGGCCTCATTGAAGCCGGTCGTTCGAAGCGCACCCGCTATTTTCGCGGCACCAGCGAGCATCCCTGCGTGATGGCGATTTCGGAAGGCGCGCGCCCCGCCGCGCGGTCGATAACCTTCTCCGGTAGCAAAGAGGAGATCGGAAAGGTCCGATCGCGCGCGGAAAAGGCCGGCGGCGCGGTCGAGGCGTGGTCGGGCGAGCTCGATGAGCCGGGTGCGCCGCACGGCTTCCGCGTCACCGGCCCCGAGGCGCAGTGCTTCCGCTTCGTCAGCGACACGAAACCGGCGACGCGCATCGAGGACCCGGAAAAGCCGATCGCGCTGACGCATGTTCCGATCAATGCGAGCGACGCCGACGCGTGCACCCGGTTCGCGCTCGAAGTGCTGGGTTTCAAGCTCTCCGACCGCACGAGACTCATGGACTTTGTCCGCTGCGACGGCACGCATCACGCCCTCGCATTCGTTCGCAGCGGGGTATCCGCGCTGCATCACATGGCGTTCGAGATGAAGGATCTCGACGCTGTGATGCGCAACGTGGGGCGGTTGAAGGACGCAGGACTGGAGCCGGCGTGGGGCCCGGGCCGGCACGGTCCCGGCAACAACGTCTTTGCCTACTACATCGCGCCGTTTGGCGCGGTGCTCGAATACACGTCCGAGATCCAGCAGGTCGACGACAGCTACCGCGTCGGCGGACCGGAAGACTGGAAATGGCCCTCGGGGCGCGTCGATCACTGGGGCCTCTCGAAGCGCGACGACATAAGGCTTCACGCGGCCGAACGCAATTTCCGCTTCCAGCCGCTGGCCTAGCACCAGTCCTGTCGCTTCACTAGGCTGTCTCCAAAACATCCCCTCTCCCCCCATGGGGGAGAGGGGATTTTCGAGATGCCTTCTATTCACTGATCTTGCGGGTCACTGGTTTCGGCTTCTCGTGCTGCGCGAGCGCCCACGCAACATGCTCGCGCACGAGCGCGGAAGGGTGGTCGGCACGGGCGCGCAGTGCCTCGATGACCACGGGTGAGCTCGCTGCGTTTCCAAGGCCCACGGCCAAGTTGCGCAGCCAGCGCTCATAGCCGATGCGATGAATCGCGCTGCCCGCGAGGCGCTCGTGGAAGTCCCGCTCGCTCCAGGAGAAGAGCGTGACCAGTTCTGCATCGTCGAGGCCGTTCCGCGGCGCAAAGTCCGCTTCCGCGGTCGGGGGCGCGAACCGGTTCCACGGACAGACGAGCTGGCAGTCGTCGCAGCCGTAGACGCGGTTGCCGATCAGCGCACGCAGTTCCTCGGGAATCGCGCTCTTGTGCTCGATGGTGAGGTAGGACACGCAGCGCCGGGCATCGAGCTGGTAGGGCGCCACGATCGCCTGCGTCGGGCAGATATCGATGCACTTCCGGCAGGTCCCGCAGTGGTCGTCCTGCGGCCGGTCGATCGGCAAGGGAAGATCGGTGTAGATCTCGCCCAGGAAGAAATACGAGCCCGCCTCGCGATCGAGCAGCAGCGTGTGCTTGCCGCGCCAGCCAAGGCCTGCTTTCCGCGCCAGCTCCACCTCCATGACCGGCGCGCTGTCGGTAAAGGCACGATAATGAAACCCCTCGACAGCGGTGCCGATACGCTCGGCCAGCCGCTGCAGCCGTTTGCGCAGCACCGTGTGATAGTCCCGCCCCGTGGCATAGCGCGACACGAAAGCCCGCGAGCCGTCGCGCACGACCGCCCAGCTCTCGCGCGCCCGCTCCGGTCGGTAGTTCAGGCGCGCCGCGATCACCCTCACGGTCCCGGGCAGGATCGCTGCGGGCCGGGCGCGGCTTGCGCCATGCCGTGCCATATAATCCATCTCGCCGTGGTGGCCGCGGCCGAGCCATTCAAGCAGCCTCGCTTCGGCGTCAGTGAGGTCGGTATCCGTGATGCCGATCCTCTGGAACCCGAGCTCGCGCCCCCAGCCCTTGATCTGGCGCGCAAGCTGCGCGAGATCGGCCGGCGACAGACTTGCGACCGAAGCCCTTTGCATACTTCCGATCATAGCCGCGCGTCCCCGGGCGTTGTCCGTTTTCTTGCCGGTCCGGAGGACACAAGCGCACTCGGGGCGGACCTCGCCCGCTGCCTTGAGCCGGGGCTCGTCATTTTCCTCTCCGGGGAGCTCGGGGCGGGTAAAACCACCCTCGTGCGCGGATTGCTGCAAGCGCTCGGGCATAGCGGCCCGGTAAAGAGCCCCTCCTATGCCCTGGTTGAACTTTACAAACTTTCTAGGTTATACTTGTATCACTTTGATTTTTATCGTTTCAATAACCCGGCTGAGCTGGGCGAGGCAGGCTTCCGGGAGTACTTCACTCCCGATGCCGTTTGCGTTGTCGAGTGGCCGGAAAAGGCGGCCGGTGCGCTGCCTGCAGCCGACCTGACGGTAACGCTGCAGGCCGAGGGATCAGGCAGAATGGCGGGCATTCACGCTGACACGGAGGCTGGGCGGGCGTGCTTAAAGCGCTTGGGTACGCACTGAAATCACGCTGGCGGCAAGCGGCGGGACCGCTCGCCCTGGCGCTTTTCGCGCTTCCGGCAGCGGCACAGAGCCCGGTCGAGATCGCGGCGTCACGGGTCTGGCCCTCGAACGAATATACGCGCGTCACGCTGGAGTCCCAGGCACCCCTTCAGTACAACCTCTTCAGCCTGAGCGACCCTGAGCGCGTCGTGCTCGATCTCGAGGGCGTCGAACTGTCGCCGGCGTTGAGTGGGCTCATCGACAACGTTGGCACGAACGATCCCCACGTCCAGGGCGTTCGCATCGGCCGCTTCAAGCCGGGCGTCGTGCGGCTGGTGTTCGATCTGAAGGTGGAGGTGCGCCCGCAGGCGTTCCGCCTCGTCCCGATCGGCAATTACGGGCACCGGCTCGTGCTCGATCTCTATCCCGCCGAAGCCCATGACCCGTTGCTGGCGTTTCTCGACAAGCTCGATGCCGAGCGCGCGGTGGAGGCGGTCGCCGGCGCTCCGGCCGAGCCCGAGGCCGGTGCTTCTTCCGCGCGCGGGCCCGAAACGGGCGCTGCGGCGCGACCGCAAGGCAAAAAGCCGCCTTCGCCCCGCTTCATCATCGTTGCGATCGACCCCGGCCACGGCGGGGAGGACCCGGGAGCGCTCGGTCGCGGCGGCACCTATGAAAAGAACGTGACGCTCGCGATCGCGCGCAAGCTCAAGCGCCGGATCGACAAGGAGCCCAACATGCGCGCGCTGCTCGTGCGCGACGGCGATTATTTCCTGCCCCTGCGCGCGCGGGTCGAGAAGGCGCGGCGCGTTCGCGCGGACCTTTTCGTCTCCATTCACGCGGATGCCTTCATTCGCCCGAATGCGCGCGGATCATCGGTGTTCGCCCTCTCGGAGCGCGGCGCCACATCCGAGGCGGCGCGCTGGCTCGCGAAGTCGGAAAACGACGCCGATCTCATCGGCGGCGTCAACCTCGACGTGGCCGATCGCTATCTCAAGCAGACGCTGCTCGAGCTCTCACAGACCGCGAGCATCAACGACAGCCTCAAGCTCGGGCGCGCCGTGCTCGACGAGCTCGGCACCATCAACACCTTGCACAAGCCGCAGGTCGAGCAGGCCGGCTTCGCGGTGCTCAAGGCACCCGACATCCCCTCGATCCTGGTGGAAACGGCGTTCATCAGCAATCCTGAGGAAGAGCGCAAGCTGAGAAACCGCGCCTACCAGGAAAAGTTCGCGGAGGCGATTTTCGGCGGCATCAAGCGCTATTTTGCGAAGAACCCGCCCCTCGCCCGTGACCGCCTTGTGTTCAACGAGCGATGACGGCCGCCGACGGAATACCGTTTGATCGCTGCCATTTCTCATCGCCGCCTTCCGTCACCGATAATCACCGCTGTCTCCCGCCGCATTCGCGCGCGATCCGTGCCGAATGAGGGCTGACGGCAACAACGCCAGGAATGTCGTCCCCGCGAACACGGGGACCCAGGGGAGTTTCATCAACTCTGGATGCCCGCCTGTGCGGGCATGACGGCATTGCCCCGCTCCGGACTCCTTCCCGCCGCTCTCTTACTCGCCCTCCTTGCCGCCGCCCTTCCGGCCGGCGCCGACCTCCCGGTGCGCGTGGTCGCGGTCCACGACGGGGACACGTTGACCGTGCTCGCCGATGGCCGCCGCCTGCGGGTGCGGCTGACCGACATCGATGCGCCGGAGCTGGGACAGGCCTTCGGCAAGCGCGCGAAGGTATCGCTCTCTGATCTTTGCTTCGGCAAGGCGGCAGCGCTGGAAGTCCGCGGCCGCGACCGCTACGACCGAACCCTGGCGCGCATCAAATGCGGCGGCCGGGACGCGAACGCGGAGCAGGTACGCCTCGGCTACGCCTGGGTCTACACCCGTTACGCCCCCAAGGACTCGCCCCTTTACGGGTTGCAGCGCGACGCGAGGACTGCCCGCCGCGGGCTATGGATCGACCGCGAGCCCATGCCGCCGTGGGCCTGGCGGCGCCGGGGCACCGCCGCCCGCGGGCTTGCGCCCTCGCAGTCAATGCGCTAAGCCACCGCGGCCCGCGAGCCGGTACGGGCGAGGTTGGATTACCATGGTGCGCATCCCCGGCCTTGACGTGACAGCATGTTGCACCCTTGGAGACTCCTGGCACCGGCCCTGCTTGTCGTCTCCGGCTGCGCCCTCCTGCCGGGGGAACCGCCTGACGACGTCGTGGCGCTGCCCTACGTCACGAGCTTCGCGGCCGGCCGCCACGGGACGGCCGGCGGGCCGGGCTGGCAGGAGTGGTCGTTCTCCCGTTTCAAGAGGCCGACGCGCTACGAGCTCATCGAGGATTCGGGCGCGCGCGTCATAAAGGCAAGCGCTCACAGGTCCGCATCGGGATTGCGGCACGCGGTCAAGGTCGACCCCGCCTCCTATCCCGTGCTCACCTGGCGCTGGAAGGTAAACGAGCTGATCGAGTCGGCCGACAACACACGCAAGCACACTGAGGATTCAGCGGTCCGGGTGCTCGTCACCTTCGACGGGGCGATCGAGAAAGTCCCCTTTCCGGATCGCGTGCTCTTCGACAACGTCTATCTCCTCACCGGCCGGCGCATGCCCTACGCAACACTGGTCTACATCTGGGAGAACCGCGTCCCGAAGAACACGGTCATCCCGAATCTCCACACTTCCCGCATCAAGATGATCGTTGCGGAAAGCGGACGCAAAAACGTCGGGCGCTGGCAGCGGATTACGCGCCATATCGTGGATGACTACAGGAGCGCGTTCGGCGAGGAGCCGGGCATGATCACGTCCGTCGGCATCATGACCGACACGGACAACACCGGCCTGAAAGCCGAAGCGTTCTATGGCGACATCGAGCTTCGCCGCGCGCCCTGAGGACGGGGCGCTGAGCCGTCAAGCGATCAGGTTTTCAGGACGGTCAGCACCTCGTCCAGCATCTTCCTGGCGTCGCCGAACAGCATCCGGTTGTTCTCCTTGTAGAAGAGCGGGTTGTCGACGCCGGCATAGCCGGAAGCCATGCTGCGCTTCATCACGATCGAAGTCCTCGCCTTCCACACTTCCAGCACCGGCATGCCGGCGATCGGGCTTGACGGGTCTTCCTGCGCGGACGGATTGACGATGTCGTTCGCGCCGATGACCATGGCGACCTCGGTGTCGGGGAAATCCTCGTTGACTTCGTCCATCTCGAACACGATGTCGTAGGGCACCCTGGCCTCCGCCAGGAGCACGTTCATGTGGCCCGGCATGCGGCCCGCGACGGGGTGAATCCCGAAACGCACATTAACGCCCTTCTCGCGCAGCACCCTGGTGATCTCGTAGACGGTGTGCTGGGCCTGGGCGACGGCCATCCCATAGCCCGGCACGATGATCACGTTCTTGGCCTCGCGCAGCAGCTCTGCCGCCTCCGCCGCGCTGATCGGCACGACGTCGCCGGCGGGCTCGCCCCCGGCGGCCGCGAGCGCGCCGACCTCGGTACCGAATCCGCCCGCGATCACTGCAAGGAAGCGGCGGTTCATCGCCCGGCACATGATGTAGGAGAGAATGGCGCCGCTGGAGCCCACCAGCGCGCCCGTGACGATGAGAAGGTCGTTCGACAGCATGAACCCGGTCGCCGCAGCCGCCCATCCCGAGTAGCTGTTCAGCATCGAGACGACCACCGGCATGTCGGCACCACCGATCGCCATCACCATGTGCACGCCGAAGGCGAGCGCGATTGCCGTCATCACGATGAGCGGCAGCATGCCATCGGCGACGGAGTGCGAATTGATGAACTGCGCGCCGAACCAGATGACGATCAGCAGCCCGGCGAGGTTCAGCCAGTGGCGGCCCGGCAGCAGCATCGGCCTGCCGCTGATCCTGGCGGAGAGCTTGCCGAACGCGATCACCGATCCGGAGAAGGTGACGGCGCCAATCAGGATGCCGAGGTAGATCTCGATCTCGTGGATCGTCTTCTCCGCGCCCAGGTACTGCCCGGCTGCCGCCGGATCGATATAGTTGGCGAAGCCGACCAGCACCGCCGCGAGCCCGACCAGGCTGTGCATCGCCGCGACCAGCTCGGGCATCTGGGTCATCTTGACCCGGCGCGCCACATACAGCCCGATCGTGGCGCCGAAGAGCAGCGCGAGGATGATCCACGGATAGCCCGCCGCGGTGACGCGCGGCCCCGCCATCGTGGCGACGACGGCGATGATCATGCCGACGATGCCGTAGACGACGCCGCGCCGCGACGTCTCGGGATGCGAGAGGCCGCCGAGGCTCAGGATGAAGAGTATCGTCGCGCCGACGTAGGAGGCGGTGACAAGCGTTGCGGACATCGGTCGCCTCCCCTATTTCCGGAACATTTCCAGCATGCGCCGGGTCACGGCGAAGCCGCCGAACATGTTGATCGCCACGAGGCCGATCGACACGATCGCGAGCCCCACGATCCAGGCCGCCGGCCGCCCGGCGACGTCGGCGACGGGCGGGGCCACCTGCACCAGCGCGCCCACGGCGATGATGCTGCTGATCGCGTTGGTGACGCTCATGAGCGGCGTGTGCAGCGCAGGCGTCACGTTCCAGATCACCATGTAGCCCACGAAACAGGCGAGCACGAACACGGTGAAATGGGCGAGGAAGGCCGGCGGCGCGTAGGCGCCGACGAACCAGAAGAGCACGGCGCCCGCAGGAAAGAAGATGGCGGTTGCCCTGGCCGACATCGGCGCTCCCGCGCCGCCGTGGCCGTGCCCCTTCGGCGCCGGCGGCGCCGCGGGCCGCTTGGCGGGCGCGGGTGGAGCGGCCGAGAGCTTGGGGGCCGGCGGCGGCCAGGTGACTTCGCCCTCCTTGACCACCGTGGTGCCGCGAATCACCTCGTCGTCCATGTTGACATTGATGACGCCGTCTTTCCCCTTGCACAGCTCCTCGGCCAGGCGCAGCAGGTTGGTCGCGTAGAGCGTGCTCGACTGCCTGGAAAGCCTGCTCGGCAGGTCGGTGTAGCCGATGATGGTGACGCCGTGCCTCACGACGACCTCCCCGGGCTCGGTCAGCTCGCAGTTGCCGCCCTGCTCGGCGGCGAGATCGACGACGACGCTGCCCGGCTTCATCGTTTTCACCATCTCCGCGGTGATGAGCTTCGGCGCGGGCTTGCCCGGGATGAGGGCGGTCGTGATGATGATGTCCACTTCCCTTGCCTGCCGCGCAAAGACTTCGGCCTGCGCCTTGAGAAAGCCCTCGCTCATCACCCTGGCATAGCCGCCGACGCCGGTGCCTTCTTCCTGGTAGTCCACCGGGACGAACTCGGCCCCCATCGACTTGACCTGATCGGCTACTTCGGGACGCGTGTCATTGGCGCGCACGATGGCGCCCAGGCCGGATGCCGCGCCAATCGCAGCGAGCCCCGCCACGCCCGCTCCGATGACGAACACCTTGGCCGGCGGCACCTTGCCCGCGGCCGTGATCTGGCCCGTGAAGAAGCGGCCGAAGTGGTGCGCTGCCTCGATGACGGCGCGATAGCCTGCGATGTTGGCCATCGAGGAAAGCGCGTCGAGCTTCTGCGCGCGCGAGATACGCGGCACGCTGTCCATCGCCAGCACCGTGGCCTTCTTCGCCGCAAGTTGTTTCAGAAGCTCCGGGTTCTGCGCCGGCCAGATGAAGCTCACCAGGGTGCTGCCCTCGCGTATCAGGCTCACTTCCTCCGGGCCCGGTGCACGCACCTTGAAAACAATGTCCGATGCCGCCCACAGCTTGTCCGCCGAGTCGACGATCCCGGCGCCGGCGCCGCGATAAGCATCGTCGCTGAAATTGCCCGCCTCGCCGGCGCCCGATTGCACGAGAACCTTGAAGCCCAGCTTGGTGAGCTTCTCCACGGCGTCCGGCACGGTTGCAACGCGCCTTTCGCCGTCCGCCGTCTCTTTGGGCACCCCTATGACCTGAGGCATGAATTCCCCTTCCGCACAGTGACTCGACGTTGATATTGGATTTCAGATCAAGCGGCCAGAACCCTGACTGAACGCAGGAACTCGGAGCGCGCGCGGGCACCGGCCATCATGAAGGACAGATCCGAACCGCTCAGGATAAAGCGCATGCCAAGCTGGATGTATCGCTCCATGACCGGCTGATCGTAGACACCGCCCATGCCGGGATGCTTTCCATGCTTGTGGCACGCAGCGATCACTTTGCGGTACGCGTCCTCGACCTTCGGGTCAGTGAACTTTCCCGGTATGCCCAGCTCGGCGCACAAGTCGTTGGTGCCGATCAGGACCACATCGACGCCGTTGACCGCGGCCATCTCCTCGGCATTGGCGATCGCCCTCGGCGTTTCAAGCATGACGATGACGAGGGTCTCCTCGTTCACCAGCGCCATGGCCTCTCCGACCGGCATCGCCCGGAACCCGAGCTGCGGCTGCGGCCCGCCGATCGAGCGGTGCCCGATTGGCGGGTACTTGCAGTGCGCCACGGCGCGCGCGGCTTCGTCAGGCGTGTCCACATGCGGCAGCACGATGCCTTGCGCGCCGGTGTCGAGGATGCGCGAGGCGTGGTGATGTTCCGGTCCCGGAACGCGCACGAGCGGCGTGATTCCGGCCCCGAGCGCCGCCATGGCAATCTGGGCGGCCGTATCGAGGTTCGCCGAGCTGTGCTCCATGTCGATGAAGAGCCAATCGAAATCGCAACCGCGGGCGATCGCCGCGACGTCGACGGTGCGCGACTGGCGCACGCCCATCCCGAGCGCGAGGCCGCCCGCCGCGAGCCGGCGCTTCGTGTGGTTGGGAATGACGTCCATGCCGGATCCTTCCTGGTGCGTCGGGGGGAGGCCGAATTGTAGCAGCCATCGAACGGCGTGATCGGTGCGCTTTATAATCCGGGAATGAGCGGCATCCGCGTTCTTCCCGATCTTCTCATCAGCCAGATCGCGGCCGGCGAAGTCGTGGAGCGCCCGGCAGCCGCGCTGAAGGAGCTCATCGAGAACAGCCTCGATGCACAGGCGCGCGAGATCTCGGTCGAGCTCGCCGGCGGCGGCATCAAGCTGATCAAGGTCACGGACGACGGCCGCGGCATCCCGCAGAACGAGCTGGCGCTTGCGCTGGCACGCCACGCGACGAGCAAGATCGCCGCACTCGAGGATCTCGAGCGGGTTGCCAGCCTCGGGTTCCGCGGCGAAGCGCTGGCGAGCATCGCGGCCGTCTCGCGCGTAAGTCTCTCGAGTCGCACCGCGGGGGACCGTCACGCGTGGACGGTGATGGCCAGCGGCGCAGAGGTGTCCCCACCATCGCCAGCCGCGCTTGGCACCGGAACGAGCGTGGAAGTGCGTGACCTCTATTTCAATACCCCCGCCCGCCGGAAATTCCTCAAGACGGAGTCGACCGAGTTCGCGCATTGCGAGGAGGCGTTCAGGCGTGTTGCGCTTTCGCGTCCCGGGACCGCTTTCACCCTCAAGCACAACAACCGGGTCCAGTGGCGCCTCAAGGGGAAGTCGCTCGAGGAGCGGATGGGCGCCCTCTTCGGTGAAGCGTTTCACGCCTCATCCCTCCCCGTGGATGCGGCAAGCGGAACCCTGCGCCTCTCGGGAGCGATCGGAATGCCCGCGCACGCCGGCGCGGCGCGCGACACGCAGTATTTCTTCGTGAATGGCCGTTTCGTCAGGGACAAGCTCGCCGCGCACGCCATCCGCCAGGCCTACCAGGACGTGCTCCATCACGAGCGGCATCCCGCTTATGTGCTTTTTCTCGATATCGACCCGTCCCAGGTGGACGTGAACGTCCACCCCACCAAGACGGAAGTGCGGTTTCGAGACCCCCGGGCCCTGCATCAGTTCATCTTTCATGCGTTGAATCGCACCCTCGCGCAATCACTTGCGGGCGCCACTGCCGGCGCCCAGCCTGCCGCGGCGGTATTGCCGCGCACCGCCGCCGGGGAAACGCGCCCCTATGCCGCCAGGCTGCCGCTCGCGATCGAGCAGCCGGTCGCGCTCTACGAGACGCTGTTCGGCCGGGCGGCGGCGCCCGTGCGCGAGAGGGACGATCCCCGACCCCAGGCGTCGGATCATCCGCTGGGTTTTGCGCTCGCGCAGCTCTCGGGCGTGTACGTGCTGGCGCAGAACGAGCATGGGCTCGTGATCGTGGACATGCACGCCGCGCACGAGCGCATCATGTACGAGCGGCTGAAGACCTCGCTCGATGCGCAGGCAATCCCGATGCAGCCGCTGCTGGTGCCTGTCACCTTTGCCGCAGAAGCGCTCGATGTCGCGACGGTGGAGGAGCACGGCGAGACCTTGCACACGATCGGCTTCGACGTCGCCGCCTCCTCGCCCACGTCACTCATCGTGCGCGCGATCCCGGCCCTGCTTGCCGATGCCGATGCGCGCGAGCTCGCGCGCGACGTGCTGAGGGACATCCGCGAGTACGGCGCAAGCCGGGTGCTGACCGAGCGGCGAAACGAGCTGCTCGGCACCATGGCCTGCCACGCGGCCGTGCGAGCCAGCCGGAAGCTCTCGCTGCCCGAGATGGATGCGCTGCTGCGTGACATGGAGGCCACCGAGCGTTCGGGACAGTGCAACCACGGCCGTCCCACCTGGCACCAGGTCTCCCTCGCGGAACTGGACAAGCTATTCATGCGGGGCCGCTGAAAGCGTGATTCGTGATTTGTGATTCGACTCCCACCACCCCGCGCCCGGTCGGGCGCACCCCTCCTCGGGCAGGAGGGGAGTTGAATGCGTGGTAGCCGGTGGCACGCAAACGGGGTACCAGGTCGACGCCACGGAGGGCCGCCGCACCGCGGCGCACCGCCCGCGCGAAACGGCGCACGGTCGCGCCCAAGCCGGCCCGGTCATCCTTCATCCTTCATCCTTCATCCTTGGCGACTGATAAGTCGTCGCCGACGCCGCGTCAGTCGCAGAAATTGCCGCCGGCCATCCTGCTGATGGGACCGACTGCGAGCGGCAAGTCGGCGCTTGCTCTGCGGCTTGCTGCCGAGCTGCCGTGCGAGATCGTCAGTGTCGACTCTGCGCAGATCTACCAGGGCATGAACATCGGAACGGCGAAGCCCGGAACGGATGTCCGGAGCACGGTGCCGCACCATCTTCTCGACATCGTCGAGCCGCACGAGAGCTATTCCGCCGCGCGTTTCCGCGACGATGCCCTGACCGCAATGCGCGAGATCACCGAGCGTGACCGCATCCCCCTCCTCGTCGGGGGCACGATGCTCTACTTCAGGGCGCTGGTCGAGGGCTTGAACGACCTCCCTGAAGCGGACCCCGTGGTGCGCCTGATGATCGATACCATGGCCGGGCAGGACGGATGGCCCGCGGTGCACGCCAGGCTGCGCGAGGTGGATCCGGAGACCGCGGCGAGGCTCGATCCGAACGACTCGCAGCGGATCGAGCGTGCGCTCGAGGTGTACTACCTCACGAACAAGCCGTTGTCGGAGTTGCTGCGCAAACCCAAGTACGTCTATTTCCCGTACTCGCCCATCAAGATCGCCCTTGTCCCGGGCAACCGCGAAGTGCTGCACGAGCGCATCGCCCGGCGTTTCGACGCGATGATCGAGCAGGGGCTGATCGGGGAGCTCAAAACCCTGCGCGAGGAATACGGTCTGGAGCCGGGCATGCCGTCCATGCGTTGCGTCGGCTATCGCCAGGCGTGGGATTACCTGGACGGCCGGCTCGACCCGGGAGGCCTGCGCGAGCAGGGAATCGCGGCGACGCGCCAGCTCGCGAAGCGCCAGCTCACGTGGCTGCGATCCATGGATGACGTGACCGAATTCGACTGCCTCGCAGACGATCTTGACGCGCTCGTGCTCGAGTACGTGCGCCGCGAGCTCGAGGCCATGCTCGTCTCTTAGGACCGTTAATGGAAAGAAAAGCGTAGACACGAAGGACACCAAGGACACGAAGGGAATTCAGCATCGTTTCTCCTCTGTGTCCTTTGTGTCCTTTGTGTCTGCGCTTTTGAGATCGCGTGAGGAGGAGCGATGTCAGGAGGGAAACTCTCGGCTTACTTGTAGCCGGTATCCATGTGCCGCAGCCGATCGGCCACGGCCCGCAGCAGCGACATGGCGATGTCCGGCTTCTCCTTCACGACGTCGAGGAGATCATTGCGGTTGACGGGCAGCAGCACGCAGTCGGTCTCCGCGATCGCACTGGCGGCGCGGGTCGACTGGTCGATCAACGCCATTACGCCGAACACACCGCCGGGGCCCACCCTTTCGACGACCTGTGATCCCACGGAGATCGCCGCCCGCCCCTTGAGGACGACGTACATGAAGACTCCGCCCTCATTCTCTTTCATGATGGTCTTGCGCGCCGGATAGTGCAGCGTGGCGCGCCCCTCGAGGGCGCGCGTCAGCACCGCGAGGAGCCTGTCATCGAACACCCGCGTCTCGGCAGCCCCCTTCCAGTCCGGAAGGCTTCTCGTCATGCTCAGCATGGATACGGTCACCCGCAGGCGGGTGATCATGACGTTGAGCAGCATGAGCCCGAATTCGGGCGTCTGCTCGATCGCGCGCCGCAACTGCCGCGGGTCGAGCGACAGCACGCGGCACGGCGTACGCGCCACCGCGCTTGCGCTGCGCGCCTCGCCGGTGATCGCGGCCATTTCCCCGAAGATCTCGTCGCGCTTGAAGACATCGAGGCTCCTGCTGCCGCGGCGAAGGTTCACCTCGCCCTCGATGAGCAGATACATCTTGCTGCTCATTTCCTTTTCGGCGAAGAAGAATTGGCCTTCGGGAATCGCCTCCTCGGTGCCGAATGACTCAAAACACATCCGGGCCAGGATCGGGTTGTAGCCCCCGGTGCGGCGCGGAGGCTTCGTGAAATCCAGATCGTTGGCGTCCGTATCGGCCATGGCCCCGCCCGTCCTTAGGAACCGCTATTAGCCGCCGATGAACGCCGATGAACGTTGATCACGAGTCGGACCTCGCTTTTTGGGTAACAGGAATCTGTGTTTATCGGCGTTTGTTTATATGCGGTTGCGGTAGGGGTTAGCTGCCCGTGCGCTTCACCCGCGCATCGGCCCAGCCCCGCGACAGCGTAATTCTAACGTCCTGCCCAGTTGCCAGCCGCGCCGCATCGCGCACAATGGTCCCGTCCGCCATTTCGGTGATGCTATACCCACGCTCCAGAACCTGGCGCGGGTCGAGGTGCCTGAGGTGCGCCTCGACGCGCGTCAACACGGCCGACCTCGAGTCGAGCACCCGTATTGCGCCGTCGCGCAGGCGGCGCGCCAGATCGTCCCGCGCCCTGATGAACATCGCGACGTCGGGCACGGCTCCACGCAGGCCAAGCCCCGCCTCGCGGAACCGCCAGCCCGCAGCATCCAGTTCGCGCCGCGCCGCGCCGCGAAGCCGACTCGCCAGATGATGAAGCTCGCTCTGCTGGATGCGGACCCGCTCTCCCGGGTGAATCACCCGGCGCGAGAGATAGTCGAGCCGCTGCATGCGGTCTTCCAGTGAGCGCCGGCCGACGCGGCGCAACCGGTCACGGACGTGCATCAGGGTCCGGCCCAGCTCCTCGCGGCTTGGAGTCGCGAGCTCCGCGGCTCCCGTAGGGGTCGGCGCGCGCACATCCGCGGCGAAATCCGCGATCGTGAAATCGGTTTCGTGACCGACCCCGCACACCACGGGCACGGGGCAGGCGCAAATCGCGCGCGCGACCGCTTCCTCGTTGAACGCCCACAGGTCCTCGATGCTGCCGCCTCCGCGGCAGAGGATCAGCACGTCGCATTCGCCGCGCGCCCCCGCCAGAGCGATTGCCGCGGCCACTCGCGCGCCGGCCCCCTCGCCCTGCACCGGCGTGGGATAAATGATCACCGGCAGGCGCGGCATCCTGCGGCGCAGCGTAGTGAGGACATCGCGCAGCGCCGCGGCCTGCGGCGAGGTGACGATGCCGATCCGCTGCGGGAAGCGCGGCAACGACCGCTTGCGCGCGGCGTCGAACATCCCTTCACGCTCGAGCCGCAGCTTGAGCTTCTCGAAAGCCTCGTAGAGTGCGCCCAGGCCCGCGCGGCGCATCGACTCGACATTGAGCTGGAACTTCCCGCGCGCTTCGTAAAGTGTCGGCTGGGCCCGCACCTCGACGTGGCCTCCGTCCTGGGGCCGCCAGCCGAGGAGCTGCGCGCGGTGCCGGAAAAGTACGCAGTCGACCTGCGCGTGCTCGTCCTTCAATGTGAAGTAGCAGTGCCCGGAGTCATAGCGCTTGAAGTTGGAAATCTCGCCCGCGACCCAGACGGCCGGCAGGGCCCGCTCGAGGGACTCCTTCGCGAGCCGGTTGAGTTCGGCGACCGAAATAACGGGTGCGGGCGGCCGCTCTGCAGTGAGATCAGGCATGAACCGATTCCAGGATAAGTGTGACTTTTCCCCGCTTTTGCGGCGGCGGGCCTGCCGCGCTTCGTCCACAGGGACACCGCATTCCGCAGGCGGCCGCCCCGAATCCCCCGTCCGACGGGGCTTTCCGGTTAACTTCTTGAAATTCAGATACTAACCTCAGCGCAAGAATTAGTCGAAACAACAAATTTCCATACGGAGAACCGGGTTAGGTTTTTTGTGCACGAACTATGCACATGCTTGTCCACAGACTCTGTGGACAGTTGAAAAAGCGCCGCGCGGCAAGCCCGTTACGTGAGAGTGCTCAGAAACTTGCTTAACGATCGCTTGCTGAAAATTCATTGCCCGATTAAAGTGACGCCGAAGTTCTAGGAGTCCTGTTTGCTCGCCCTTGTCGAAGCTGCCGGCTGGCCCATCTGGTTCCTGATCGTCGCATCCGTCATCGCCCTTGCCATCATCGGCGAGCGCCTTTGGTCGCTGCGGGCGGCCGTCGTGATGCCGCGCAATCTGCTGACGCAAACGGTTCATGAATTTCGCCATAACGGCGTGACCGCCCAGCTGCTCTCGCGCCTCGCCAATGGCTCGCCGTTGGGGCAGGTTTTCGCCGCGGGACTGCGCAACGTCAAGAGCTCGCCCGCGATCATGAAGGAAGCAATCGAGGAGTCCGGCCGCTCGGTTGCGATCGATCTGGAGCGGTTCCTCACCAGTCTTGGCACCATCGCAGCCATTGCTCCGCTGCTCGGTCTCTTCGGGACCGTGGTCGGCATGATCGAGATTTTCGGCTCTCAGACACCGGAAGGCGGCAACCCCATCGTCCTGGCCCGCGGCATCTCCATCGCGCTCTACAACACCGCGTTCGGCCTGGTCGTGGCGGTCCCGGCCATGATTTTCTACCGCTACTTCCGCGCCAGGGTTGACGAGATGCTGGTCGACATGGAGATGCAGGCGATCAAGCTGGTCGAGATCATTCACGGCGAGCGGCAATGAGGTTCCGGCCGCGCGCGATCCGCGACGAGCCGGAGATCAACTTCATCCCGTTGATTGACGTGCTGCTGGTGATCCTGATCTTCCTCATGGTGACGACCACCTACTCGCGCTACGCCGAGCTCCAGATCAACCTGCCGTCCGCCGATGCGGAGAGCCCGCCGGAGCACCCGAACCGGATCGACGTTTCAGTCGACGCCCAGGGCAACTATGCGGTGAACCGCGTCGTCACCCCGTTCGCGGATCCTGCCGCCTTCGGCGATGCGCTGCGCCGCGCAGCCGC
>Ga0256864_1000159_pt1 | contig 27011 bp, 32 predicted proteins | sample RVTome_11_FD_187336 | JGI IMG/M metagenome (GOLD analysis project Ga0256864, IMG submission 187336) | Soil microbial communities from uranium-contaminated site in the Upper Colorado River Basin, Wyoming, United States - RVT147D111 HiSeq ... | reverse complement strand
AACTCAGGCCTGAGTCACCTCGACTCAGGCCAAAGTCGCCGCGAATTGGCTCTGAAACGGGTCGCCTTGGGCCGCAGGTGAGACGAATCGGGCCCGAGTCAGGGCATCTGAGGCCCCGGACACCGCGCCCGAGGCCTTAGCCGAGGCGAATCGGGCCCGATTTACTACGGATTGGGCCCGAGTTGCGGCGACTTTGGCCTGAGTTGCCTCGACTTCGGCCTGAGTCGAGGCATCTCAGGTGGCTCCGAAACTGCGTAAGTCTAGGTGGGGTTGTCGCTTACGGCGCTGGAACGGATAGAATCCGCCTCGAGGGCCTGCGCGGTGCTCGGAGGCCTTGTCTACCTCATGTGAGCTGGACGAACTGACACGACGCGCGGTTGTGATCAGAGGCGACGCGGGAGCGGGGCGCACTCGCGCACGGCCCAGATTACATTCTTCCTGTGCCAGCCGATCGTCGTCGCGCCATGACTGCCCGCGTCGTCCCCCTGCGGAGTGCCGAGGCCGGCGAGCCGCCGTGCCCGCCGACGGCGGCGGAACGGATCGCGCTCGTGACGCAGCTCTCCCGCGAGGCGTGGCAGCTGGCGGGCCGCCCCGTTCCGTCGTACACGCGCGGCACCATGCCGGTCGCCCTGACGACCCTGCGCGAACAGGGTCGCGACTGAGCGTGGACGCGGACCTCCGCGACCTCCTCGCCGCCTTCCTCGCGCACCGCGTCCGGTTCCTCGTCGTCGGCGCCCACGCGCTGGCCGTGCACGGGGTGCCGCGAGCGACGGGCGACCTCGACGTGTGGGTCGAACCCACGGCGGCGAACGCGCAGTGCATCTGGCAGGCCCTGGCGGCGTTCGGCGCACCGCTGGACGCGCTCCGCATCGGCCCCGATGACTTTACGCGGCCCGACGTGGTCGTGCAGCTCGGCCTCCCGCCACGGCGCGTCGACGTCCTGACCAGCGCGAGCGGGCTGACTTTCGCGGCCGCTTGGGAAGACCGCGTCGAAGCCACGATCGACGACCTCGTGGTCCCGTTTCTGGGTCGCGCGTCGCTCATTCGGAACAAGCGGGCGAGCGGGCGACCGAAAGACCTGCGGGATCTCGACGCGCTGGGCGAAGTCTAAGGCGGCCCCAACCCCTGCACGAACTCCCCCGCCGTCCGCGGGCGATCCTTGGGCTTCTTGGCGAGCGCCCGGTGGATCGCCCGCTCGGTCTTTTCGGAGACGTCCGGCCGCACGACGCGCAACGACGGCGGCGGCGCCTTGAGCTGCCGGGCCATCACCGTCTGCGGGTTGGGACCGGTGAACGGCGGCTCGCCGATCAGCATCTCGTACGTGACGCAGGCCAGGGAATAGACGTCCGTGCGCCCATCCAGCTCGGACTCGCCGCGGGCCTGCTCGGGACTCATGTAGCTCGGCGTGCCGATGACGAGGCCGGTGGAGGAGAGCCGCTCGCCGCCCGCCCGCACCAGCGCCCGCGCCACACCGAAGTCGCACAGCATGACCCGGCCCTCCACGAACACGATGTTCTCGGGCTTGATGTCGCGGTGGAGCACGTTCCGCCCGTGCGCATAGTCGAGCGCCGCGGCGACGTCGCGCGTGACGGCGATTGTGTCGCCGAGCGGGAGCTGGCGCACGGCGTCGAGCCGGTCGCGCAGCGACCCGCCCTCGGCCAGCGGCATTGCGTAGTACACCAGCTTGCCCGACTCCTCGGTGGCGATCAGCGGCAGGACGTTGGGGTGGTTCAGCTCCGCCAGCAGCGCGATCTCGTTGCGGAACCGCGTGGCCTGGATGGCGACCGCCAGCTCGGGCCGGAGGACCTTGATGGCCACCGGACGGCCCGTCGTGCGGTCGCGCCCGGCGTATACCGTGGACGCACCCCCCCTCCCCAGCTCGCGCTCCACCTCGAAGCGCTCGCCCAGGGCGGACGCGACCGCGTCTAGCGGCGACGGCACGCGCGCGTCGCGATGGCGGAATGGAGGGGCATGTTTTCTCCGGAGGGAGGGGGGAGAAGGGACAACCGTCTCGCTTCTCCCTAAATCCGTGCCGTCTCTTCCAGCTCCCGGCGGCTCGTTTCCGGTATCAGCCACAGTATGAGCCCCAGGGCGGCGGCCAGGAAGACGGCGGTGGCCGAGGTGGCGTTGCCCCAGCCGACCGTGGCCGCGGCGGCCCCCACGATCGCCGGTGCGATGACGTACCCGATCCGGCCCAGGAGATTGTTCGCCCAGGCGAACGCGTCGCCCCGCATCTCGGTCGGGAACAGCTCCGTGGTGAGCGTATTGAGCAACGTCAGGAGGGCCACCGCCGCGAAGATGGCGCCCGTCAAGCTGGCCGTCAGCAGCCAGAACCCGTGCAGGTGGTACGCCCCCGTCACGAACACGACCCCGGTGCCGTAGATCAGCATGGCGCCACGCCGCCGGCCCCAGGCGTCGAGTCCCTTCCCCACGAAAAACGCCAGCGGGAGGCTCACCAGCGACGCCACCGCGATCGCGAGCCCCACCTGGCCGTCCGTGAAGCCGCGCTCGGCCACGGCGAACTCCTTCCAGAAGATCACCGCGGGCTGCGTGCACATGTACGTGAACCCCCAGATGAGGGCGATCTGGAGCACGCGCTTGCGGTATGGCGAGCGCAGGATGTCGAACAGGCTGCGCTTCCGCTCCGGCGCCTTGGAGCGCATCTCCTCGAACCGGCGTGTCTCGCGCAGGCCGCGCCGCGCGTACGCGAGCAGGAGCAACGGGATCACGCCCACGAAATACACCGACCGCCAGCCGTACGGCGTGTTGAGCAGCAGCGGCACCACGGCCGCGCACACGATCGAGCCGAGCGCGTTGAACGCCTGGATCACCCCGATGAGGAACCCGCGCCGCGCCGCCGGAAACTCCTCGGCGGCGTACACCATGCTCAGCGCCCATTCGGCGATGAGGAAGATCCGCGCCAGGAGCTGGTACGCGGTGAAGTCGAACGCGGTCTGCGAGACGCCGGTGAGGAACGTGAACAACGCGTAGGCGAGGATGGTGATCGCCAGCACGCGGCGGCGGCCCCACTTGTCGGCCAGGCGGACCACGGCGTACGACAGCATCGTGCCGATCCCGATGATCCCCACCATCGTGCCGCCCTGCGCCTCCGACAGCCCCATCTCGGCGCGCATGTTGGGGAGGATCTGCCCCAGCGCGAAGAAGTCGTACCCCTCGAAGAAGGTGGCGACGCTGAGAAAGACGAACAGCCGCCGGTGGTACGGCGACAGCGGGGGTGCGGGCGGCGCGGGTGCGCTCAAAAGCCGGGCGTCGGGAACGCGACGGCGCTCTCGTTGCCGTCGGGCGCGACGGCGGCGACGCCGAAGAAGTAGTTGTCGATGATCAGCCCGTCGAACGTATGCTCGGTGACGCTCCCCACCCACTTGGAATGATCCCACGTGGGGGAGTCCGTCAGACGCCAGTAGACGCGATACCCCGCGACGTTGGCGGGGTCGGCCGGCGGCTCCCACCGCATGGTGGCCTCCGGCCGCACTGCGCCGCGGATGGTCGCGCCCTGCGGCGGCCCCGGCGCCCACGCCAGCGCGGCGAGGGTGGCGGCGTTGAGACCCGTCAGCTTCCGCGCGTAGTCGAACTCCACGCCCTCGATCACGTCGCCGTAGGCGATCCCGTCCTCCACGCGGATATCCTGATGCTGGCGCGTGTAATTCTCGTGCGCCTCCATGATGCGGACGGCGGGGAAGCCCTCGTTGGCGAACGGCGTGTGGTGCCCGCCACGGCCGAACCGGTCCAGCCGGTAGACCATCAGGATGTCGAGGTTGGGAACGTATCGGTCCGCGATCACGTCCACGTAACGCGCCAGTTGCCGCGAGGCGCCGTCCACGTCGCCGCCGGTGCGGCGCCGGAGGCCGATCTGGCGCATGACGCGGGAAAAGCCCTGGCGGTCTACCGCGATCGTCACCGTGTCGGCGGGCGTGGACGCTGCGGCCGGACCGTCCATGACCAGCTCCTGGAGGTCGACCTCGAGCGGCGGGACGCCGTCGGAGAATACGCGCGCGGTGGTGTTGTCGATCACGCCGTCCACGCCCTCGATGTTGCCTATCATGTCGTTGTTGAGCACGGCCTGGATGTTCCACGCGCTGTCCACCGCCATGCGTGCCACCGTGCCGCCCCCGTACAGGCCCTGCTCTTCGCCCGAGAGGCCCATGTAGACGACGGTACCGCCAAACCGGTACTCGCTCAGCACGCGGGCGGCCTCGATCGCCCCCGCCATGCCGCTCGCGTTGTCGTTGGCGCCCGGCGAGGAATCGACCGCGTTTGAGCCGTTGCTCACCCGACTGTCGATGTCGCCGCTCATGATCACCATGCGGTTGCGGTCGCTCGTTCCCCACTGGATCGCGACGACGTTCACGACGTTGGTCTCGTTGGGAAGGCGGCGGGAGGCCGGGAACACCTCCGAGACGTACCGCACGTCGAGACACCCGCCGCACGCCGCGGAGATGCGGTCGAACTCCGCCTTGATCCAGCGCCGGGCGGCGCCGATGCCGCGCGTGGGCGACAGCGTGTCGGACATGGTATTGCGGGTGCCGAAGCTCACGAGCGTGCGGATGTCGGCTTCGATCCGGTCGGCGGACACCGCGGCGACGATCTCGTGGAGACGCGGGTCCTCACCCGGTGGCACGTCCTGGGCGAGCAGCGGCACGGTGGCGATCGCGCTGAGCACGAGGGTCGACGTGAGACGCATACAGAGGACCTCGTTCCGGAAGGGGTGATGCGGCGGTAGGGTACCTCCGCGGGCCGGATTGACGCAAGGGTAGCGGCCGGTAGGTTACACCGCGGACCCCTTCAACCAGAGGGAGTTGCCATGCGACCGTCTCGAATGCTCGTGCTGCTGGGGTGCGTCGCCGCGCTCGGTTGCGAGTCGGAGTTGACGACGCGCGAACGAGCGGTGGAGGAGCAGGTGGTGACCGAGCGCCTGAACGCCTGGGCCAAGGCGATGAACAACGCCCGACAGGACAGCATCGCCGCGTTCTACCTCCACGATCCCAGCCTCCAGGTGCTCTGGGCGAACGGCACCCACGACAACGGGTGGGAGGAGGCCCAGCAATCGCTCCGCGACTTCTACAACAGCATCCAGTACATGAACTTCGTGCTCCAGAACCCCGAAGTGGACGTGCTGGCCAAGGGCGTCGCCGTCTCGACGTTCCGCCACTCGACCGACGTCGTGGAGCGCGGCGGCCTGCGCCAGCCCGTCACGTCGGGCCGGGGCGTGGTGGTCTGGATCAAGGATTCCGCGGACGGGTTGTGGAGGATCTATCTGCAGCAGACGGCGGCGACCCAGGTGGTTGAGTAAGGAGCTCCTCGGGCGGAGAGCGTATGGCACATAGCGTATGGCAGATGGTGGTCGCGGCCCGATCCCCATTCGCCATTTGCCAAGACAGCTTGCCATACGCCGTACGCCATACGCCATACGCCATACGCCATACGCCATCAGCTCTATGCCCCCCAGCACTCACCCCCATGACATAGTGATCATCGGCGGCGGCGTCATGGGGCTGTCGATTGCCCACGCCCTCGCCGCCGCCGGCACCAGGCCGCTCGTGCTGGAGCGCCGGTTCCTGGGCGCCGGTTCGACGGGCAAGTCCGGCGCCATCATCCGCCAGCACTACTCGCTCGAGCTCACCGCCACCATGGCGCGGGACAGCCTGCGTGCGTACTCCCGATTCGAGGACGAGATTGGCGGCGGCGCGGGGTTCGTGCGGTGCGGCATGGCGATCGTCATCGCGGCCAGGCATCGCGAAGGGCTGCGCCGCAACCTCGAGATGCAGCGACGCCTGGGGATCCGCACCGACGAGCTCGACGCCAGGCAGATTCGGGACGCGGTGCCCGGCGCGGTGACCGACGACGAGAGTGTGGGCTGCTACGAGCCCGATGCGGGATATGCGGATCCCCTGCGCACGCTCCAGTCATTGGCCGCCGCGGTCCGCCGGCTGGGCGGCGAGATTCGCGAGGAGGTGGAAGTCACGGGGTTCGTCGGCGAGTCGCGCGTTACCGGGGTGCGGACCGCCGGCGGCGTGATCGAGGCCGATCACGTCGTCGTCGCCGCGGGGCCGTGGGCCGCGCGCGTGATGACGTGGGTGGGTTGGAAGGCCGACATCGAGGCCGTGCGCGTCCAGTCCGCCGTGTTGCGGCGCCCGCTCGACTTCGCCGCCGGTCCCGTCGTCATCGACTTTCAGAACGAGATGTACGCGAAGCACGCCGCCGAGACGCACGTGGGGTCGATCTCGGCGAGCGAGGTGGATCCCGCAGACCCCGACGCGTACGACGAGACGGCGGACCACGCGTATCTGGAGACGGCGCACGACCGCGTGGCGCGGCGTCTCCCCGCCATGCGCCGCGCCGTGCGTCACGGTGGCTACGGTGCCCTCTACGCCGTCACGCCCGACTGGCACCCGCTCGTGGGCCGCGCCGGACCCGACGGCCTCTACCTCTGCGCCGGCTTCTCCGGACACGGCTTCAAGCTCGCGCCGTCGATCGGCAAGACCGTGGCCGCCGAGCTGCTGGGCGAGACGCCGCCGTACGACTTCGGTGTGCTGAGACCGGATCGGTTCGCCGAGCAGATGCCGGTCGTAAGTCAGTACGAGTATTCGATACTGGGATAGCGGATGGCAGGTGGCGTATGGCAGATGGTGGCTTATGGCGTATGGCCTATGGCAAACGCACCATACGTCATACGCCACCTACCATCCGCCAACTACCATCCGGTACCTATTGCCCTATCTCCTTGGGCCCCTTATTGTTGCCCAACCACCACGGGAGGCACGGCTGATGTCGGATGCGTTCTGGAGTTCCGACGACTTCGCCGAACGCGCTCATCAGCTCTACAACGACGGAAACTACGACGAGGCACTCGCCGTGTTACGCGAGGGTCTCGCGGTCTATCCCTACAGCACGGAGCTCCACGTCGGCAGCGGGTACGCCCAGCTCGCGCGCGAGGAGTACGCATGGTCCCGCGCGGCGTTCGTGGAGGCGCTCACGCTCGACGCGGAGAACGAGGAAGCCCTCGCGGGGCTCGGCGAGACGCTGCTCAAGCTCGGCGACAAGGGCGGCGCGGTGAACTGCTTCCAGAAGGTCCTCGAGCTCGGGTACAGCGAGGACCACGATTTGATGCTGCAGGTTGGGCGCGCGCTGTTCCGGGAAGGGATGATCCGCCACGCCCGCGGATTCTTCGAGCTGGGGGTCACGCACCACGAGGAGTCCTCCGAGGCCGCCGCGTGCCTCGGCTACGCCACCCACCGGTTGGGCGACGAGGACGCGGCGCTGTACTGGCTACGCCGGGCGCTCGACCTCGACGGAACGCACGCGGAAGCCCGCATCTACCTCGGTAACCTCCTGTACGACCGCGGCGAGTACGAGGCCGCGCTGTTCCATTACGAGCGCACCGAGCCCGCCGACCACATCGACGAGCTGGCGGTCTGGCGGTTCATCGAGCTGAAGAAGTCGATCTACAAGCTGCCCGCCAACGATCCCGAGCTGAAGCCGTGGCACGAGCACCTCGCCGCGGTCGCCGAGCCGCCCGATCCCGAGGAGCGCGTCATCGCCGAGGTCGAGGCGATCCAGGCCGACGGCACCGTCAGGGACCCCCACCAGCTCGAGCTGTTCGGCACACTCCTCACCGAGCTGAAGGCCGTCCACCGCCGCGCCGCCGGTGAGGTGCATCGCATCCGCACGGTCACCGGCGTCACCTATGCCGGGACGTGGGAGGAGATCGTCCTCCAGATGAAGATGGACGACCGCGACGGCATCGACGTCACCCTCTCCCAGTACATGGAGCGCGTCGCCCGCCGCCGCCGCGCGGAAACCGGCGTCGTGATTCCCGTGTCGGACGCGGAGAGTTTTCTCATGGGGGTGGTGGCGGCGGGGTTGGCGAGGATGTTGAGATAGGGGTTAGGGGTTAGGGGTTCGTGTCGTGGTCCGTCGATCGTTCGAGTCGAGCAGTATTGGGTGGGGAGCGAGAAACCAAGCCCTAACCCCTAACCCCTAGTCCCTAGCCCCTCCCATTACTTTCCCGCATGCCGCGCTGGACCGAGAACACCCTCAAGCACGTCCTCGCCAACGGCCTCACCGTCCTCGTGCAGCGGGACGCATCGGCCCCGGTGGTGGCGGTGGTCACGCACGTGAAGGCCGGCTACTTCGACGAGCCGGACGAGTGGGTGGGGATCGCGCACGTCCTGGAGCACATGTACTTCAAGGGCACGACGCGGCGCGGGCCGGGCGCCGTCGCGCAGGAGACGCAGCTGCTCGGCGGGTACGTCAACGCGGGGACGATCTACGACAAGACGATCTACTATACCGTCCTCCCGTCAGCGGGCGACGGCCTCACGAAGGCGCTCGACATCCAGGCGGACGCGCTCATGCACCTGGCGCTGGATCCGGACGAGCTACGGCGCGAGCTGCAGGTGATCATCGAGGAGGCCAAGCGCAAGCTCGACTCGCCGGGGGCGGTGGCGGGCGAGGCCCTGTACGAGCTGCTGTTCCGCGTCCATCGCATGCGCCGCTGGCGGATCGGTACCGAGGAAGGGCTGCGTCGCCTCACCGCGCAGGATCTCCGCGCGTACTACGAGTCCCGCTACACGCCGGATCGCGTCATCCTCGGCATCGCCGGGGACCTCGATCCGCAGGTGGCGCTCGCGCACGCGGAGGTGCTATACGGAGCGTGGACACCCCCATCCGCGACGGTGGAGCCGTCGCCGCCGGAACCCGACGGCACGCGGCCGCAGGTGAAGGTGTTGCACGGCGACGTGAAGCGCCCCATCGCCGTCGTCGGCTGGCGGACCGTCGACGCACTCCATCCCGACGCCGGGCCGCTCGACACCGCGTCCGCCGTGCTCTCCGCCGGCCGCGGCTCGCACCTGTACCGCGCCGTCCGCATGCCGGGGCTCGCGAGCGGAGCGGCCGCCGTGCACTACACGCCCACGGAGGTGGGCGTCTTCGGGGTCTCGCTCGAGGGTGAGGCGGGCAAGATCGACGAAGCGGTGGAGCGGGCCGCCGGCCTGGTGCGCCGCCTCGCGTCGCGCGGCCCGGACGCGGACGATCTCGAGCGCGTCAAGGCTCTCACCGTCACGCAGTGGGCGCGGCGGTTCGAGTCGAGCGACGGCCGCGCGGCATCCCTGTGCGAAGCGGAGGCGCTGGGCGATTTCCGCCTGTTGGACGAGATGTACGACCGCGCGTTGAGCATGACCGCCGACGAGGTGCAGGGCGCCGCCGCGCGCCGTCTCGACACAGTGGACGCCAGCGGCGTCTTCTACCTGCCGCACGAGGTCGACACGCGCTGGACGAACGGCGCCTGGCCGCCGAGCGGCGCCGTGCAGCTGGAGTTGAGCGGGAATGGGGAAGTCGCCCGCGCGTCCCGCACGCCGCGCCCCGCGGGCAGGTCACCCTCCGACGAGACCTATCCGGGCGGCATCACCGCGCGCCGCCACGCGGGAGTCGACCACGTCGTCCGCCCAAAGCGGGGGGCGGGACTCGTGAACGTGAGCCTCCAGATCCCGGGCGTGCGGGTTCGGGAAACCACCTCGAGCGCGGGCGTGTCGTGGCTCACCGCCCGCTGCGCCGTGCGCGGGGCGGGCGGACTGAGCGCCGAGCAGCTCGCGCGCGCCGTCGAGCGTCTGGGCGGCGGCATCGCGCCGTCGGTGACGTCGGAGACGGTGGGCTGGTGGATCACGGTGCGGGCGGACGCGCTGCACGCAGCGGCCGAACTGCTGAAGCTCGTGGCGCTCGAGCCGACGCTGGCGCCCGACGACGTGGCGGTGGAGCGCGACCTCCTCGTGAGCGACGCGATGAGCGTGCGTGACGACATGCTGCGCCATCCCATTCAGCAAGTGAAGGCCCTGGCATTCCGCGGGCACGCGTACGCGCTGCCGGCGCTGGGCGAGCCGGAGTCGGTCGCCGCGCTCGACGCCGCGGCGGTTGCGGACTGGACCCGCCGCCTCGCCGCCCGGCGCGCGGTCGTCGTGGCCGTCGGCGACCTCGATACGGCAAACCTGCTGGCCGGCCTCGAGCCGTTGGCCGCCTGGCCGGGCGGCGCGGATGGCGGGCCGGACGTGCAGGCGCCCATATGGAGGGCGGACTGCGGGCATGAAGACCGGCAGAAAGCGCAGACCGCGCTCGCGATGGCGTTCCCGGCTTCGCCGTTCGGATCCCCGGACCGGTATCCCACGAGCATCCTCTCCGCGGTGATGAGCGGGCTGGCCGGCCGCCTGTTCGACGAGCTGCGCGAGAAGCGGTCGCTCGCGTACACGGTCGCGACGATGCCGTGGCTCGCCGAGCACGCCGGCGCGATGCTCGCCTACATTGCGACGTCGCCGGAGCGGGAAGACGAGGCGCGGGAGGCGATGATTGCCGAGTTGGCGCGTGCCGCCACGGACATCACGGCGGAGGAGCTGGAGCGGGCGCGACAGTACGCCGCCGGCTCCGTCGAGGTGGGCCGCCAGAGTGGGCGGGCGGTGGCCGAGGAGATCCTCGCCGGCTGGGTTCACGGCGTCGTCGAGGACTTCGCGATCGTGTCCGATCGCCTCCGATCAGTGACGCTCGACGACGTGCGGCGTGTGGCGGGGGCGATCTTCCAGCCCGAGCGGCGGGCGGAGTATGTGGTGCATGGGCGGAAGGGTGAGTGAGGGGGTCAATGGCTCATGGTATCTGGGCCTGGCATCTCGCCGCGCGCCATACCATACGCCATACGCTATTCGCCATACGCCAACTCAAAACATCCCCATGCTCAAGAAACTCCGCAGGCTCTCGTTGGTGGCGCGCAGGCGTTGACACAAGAGACGCACCACCGACCGGAGGACCTTCGTGGCCAACTCGTGATCGAAGTCGAGCAGGATCTCGAAGTCGGGGCGGGCGATGGTCACGAGCACGCAGTCGGTGTTGGCGATGGCATCCGTGGAGCGTTCGAAGCGGTCGAACACCGACATCTCGCCGAAGCACGCGCCCGGCTTCAGGATGCTGAGGGCCTCTTCGCCGGAACCCGGGACCTGGCGCGAGATCCGAACGTCGCCCTCCGCCACGATGTAGAGGCGGTTGCCCGGCTCGCCTTCCTTGAAGATCGTTTGGCCTGACGGAAAGCGCTGCTCCTTGCAGATTTCGGCCACGCGCAGCAACTCCTCCGCGTCCAGCTCGGAGAAGATGGCCGCCTGTTTGAGGAGGTCGCGATCCATCGTGGCCGGGTCCCGTGAGAGGCTATGCAAGCTACCGGCGTGAGAGGGGTGCAGCAAGCGAAACCGCTGGTGCGCCCGCCCGATGCGCTCACGGTCCTGCGGATCCCGCTGGCAGTGGCGTTCGTGGCCGTGGAGCAGCCGTGGGGCAGGCTCGGCATCGTGCTCGCGGCGGCGGCGAGCGACTTCATCGACGGCGTTTGGGCGCGCCGCATCGGGGGCTCGCGCGTGGGCGCCGTGCTCGATCCCGTCTGCGACAAGCTGTTCATGCTGGCCGCGTTCGTCACCGTCCTCCAGAGCGGTGTGCTCTCGATCGTGGAGGTGGCGGCCGTGCTGCTGCGGGACATCCTGGCGGCGATCGGTTTCCTGGGAACGCTGGTCCTGCGCCGCCCAACCACCTTGCCGGCGCGGGCCGGCGGGAAGATCGTGACGGTGGTGCAGCTGCTGACACTCGTGGCTTTCGTGCTCGGATCCGATCTCGTGCGCCCGCTGGCGTGGGCCACGGCGGGGATCTCCGTGTACGCCGCCATCGACTACGCGCGCGCCGCCAGGAGGTCTCGATGACGCAAGAACGCGCCGTACGGCTGGAATGGACGGGAGAAGGGCTTCGCTTCGAGGGGCGCGGGACGGATCCTGCGTCGCCGGCCATCACTCTCGACGGCGACGGCGAGGCCGGTCCCAGCCCGATGCTGGCCCTGCTCCTCGCCGCCGCCAGCTGCAGCGGATCCGACGTGGTCGTGATTCTCCGCAAGATGCGCATCGATCTGCGGGAGGTGACGGTGGAGGTGCGCGGCACGCGGCGGGACGAGGAGCCGCGGCGGTACATCGCGATCCGGTTTCGCTACCGGCTGTCGGGTGAGGGGCTGGATCGGGCCAAGGCGGAACGGGCCGTGTCGCTATCCCTCGAGAAATACTGTTCCGTCGTGCACTCGCTGGCACCGGACATTCGCATCGATCACGACGTCGAGCTTGCGTAGCGTCGCCGCGCTCGTGTTGCTCGGCTGCGTCACCGCGGCCCCGGCCGTCGCGCAACAGGGTGTCGAATGGCAGGGGCAGGCCGTCGGGGTCGTCACCGCCGACCGGTTTGCGGGGGCGGGCCCGGGGGTCGCGTGGCGAACCACCCGCCGACTGCGCTTCGCGGCGGCGGTGAGCGCGGGCGGCACCGCGGCGGGCGCGGCCGTGCGGGCCGAGGGAACGGCTACCTTTCATGTGACGACAGCCCGCCCCAACCGGCTCGCGCCTTATGCCGGCGGTGGAGCCGCGGTCACCGCCGATGCGGAGGGTGTGCGCGAGCGGCTCGTGGTGCTGATCGGCGTGGAGGGCCGGCCCGGACATCGCGTCGGTTGGTTCGTCGACGTCGGAGTGGGTGGCGGGTTACGGTTCTCGCTGGGATTCCGCTTCCGGCCAGGAGGGGACTGAGCCGCCCGGTGTGAGATGCGGTGACCCCGAAGACGCGCCGTGGGCGCGGCTCAGGTCGTCGCCCCCGCAGTCTGGCCGTGCGGGATGACGGGCTCGCAGTACCGCTCGCCCAACTGCCGGAGATTCGCCATCTCTTCGTCCGTCAGTGTGGGGTACCGCTCGCCGAGATACTCCATGGTGTCGTCAAACCAGTCCTTCCGGTGCTCGCGTTGCGCTTCCATGACTTTGCACCGGAGCACATGGCTGTACAGCTCGTCGCGGGCCTTGTCGAAAAGGGTGTCGTTTGCCTGCCGTGGTTTCTTGCCCATTCGCATCTCCTCCTTTTGCCGGTTGTGTTTACAGCGTAGCAAAACTAAGGGCGGACCCCCCGTGATGCAAACCGCGCGCCGTTGGGGAGCGGTTACATTCAATATGAAGAACGGCCCCGGGCGAACCCGCCCCGGAATGGCGGGTAGCTATCTGAGGACCGAGCCTTGCAAATGTCGGACCGTTGGGAGCATGGAATGACCGAGCCCGTGTACGACGAAGGCGCGCGCAAGCATCGACTGGTGGAGCTGCTCAGGACGCTCGCCGCGCGGATCGAAGGGCTCCGGAGCGACGATGCGTTGCTCGCGGCCGGCCCCGAGCTGCTCAAGATGATGGGGGATGCGCGCAGCGAGCTGTTCCACTATGAGGTCCGGAGCACGTACGATTCGCCCGAAGTCGCCGAGAGCCGGCGGATCGTCGATCAGGCCCGCCGCCAGGCGGACCGCGTCGACTTCGGCGAAGGGGACCTCGACCTGGGAGATTCGGAGGAGGATACGTCGTGGCGCAATCCGTGAGCATGAAGCTCTTTTACGGCGTGCTGGCCGTCATCGTGCTGGTGGGCGTGGGGGCTATCTGGAAGGCGCGTGGTGGGGGCGGCGGCGCGATCGCGGCGACGCCCGTCTCGGCCGCGGCGATCGCGGCGGCGTCCGATTTCGGCGGCTACGTCATGGGCAGCGATTCGGCACCCGTCGAGATCGTCGAGTACGCCGACTTTCAGTGCCCCGCGTGTTCCCGGTTCGCGCTGGTCACCGGGCCCGACGTAAAGCGGCGGATCGTGGATCAGGGGCTCGCCCGCTGGCGATTCCGCGACTTTCCGTTGTCGCAGCACCAGAACGCCGTGCCCGCCCACCACGCCGCCGCGTGCGCGGGGGAGCAAGGGAAGTTCTGGCCGATGCACGACCAGCTGTTCTTCTACCAGAATGAGTGGGCGTTCGACCGCCGGCCCGAGCGCCGGTTCGAGGACTACGCCGAAGCCGTGGCCGTCGACATCGGCAGGTACCGAGAGTGTATGCAAGAGGGCCGCTACCTGGCCCAGATCGAGGCATCCAGGCAGCAGGGCGTCAACGTTGGCGTGCCATCGACACCGACCTTCATCATCGGCGGCCGCATGATCCCCGGCGCGCTGGCGTACGACAGCATCAAGGCCTTCGTGGAGCGGGCGGCGGCGCAGTGACCCACCGGATGGCGAGCGCCGCCCTGTCGCTGACGGGCTTTTTCCTGGCGCTCTATCTCTGGTTGTGGAAGATCGGGTTTCTCGGAGGCACGCTCGCGTGCGGTGAAGGATCGTGCGAAACCGTGCAGCTCTCCAGCTACGCCGTGTTCCTCGGCCAGCCCGTCGCGTTCTGGGGCGTGGTCGGGTATCTGGGGCTGTTTCTCGTCAGTCTCAGGGGGCTACAGCCGTCCTGGAGCGCCCGCCGGGAACCCACCGTCGTGCTCGCCATTCTCGCGGGACTTGGCGTTGCGTTCACCGCGTACCTCACCTACCTCGAAGCCTTCGTGATCCGCGCCTGGTGCCGGTGGTGCCTCGTTTCCGCGGGCATTATCTCCGCGATTCTCATTGTCTCGCTTCTTGGGCTCAGACACCGCGGCGAACCAAGTGACGAGTGACGAGTGAGGAGTGAGGAGTGAGGAGTGAGGAGTGGGGAGTGCGACTGTTCACCTGACCCCACTCCTGACTCCTCACTCCTTATCCTCGTATTTCTCTTTGAGCGCGGATACGACGGCCGGATCGGCCAGGGTCGTGACGTCTCCCAGCGCCCGGCCTTCGGCGATGTCCCGCAGCAGGCGTCGCATGATCTTCCCGCTGCGCGTCTTGGGGAGGTCGGCGCTCACGAGGATCTCCTCGGGCCGCGCGATGGCGCCGATCTTCTTCGCCACGTGCTCGCGCAGCTCCGCCCGCAGGCCGTCTGAGGCGTCGTGGCCGGAGCGGAGGATGACGAACGCGACGATGGCCTGCCCCTTCAACTCGTGCGGGCGGGCCACCACCGCCGCTTCGGCGACCGCGGGGTGCGACACCAGCGCGCTCTCGACCTCCATGGTGCCGAGGCGGTGCCCCGCCACGTTCAGCACGTCGTCCACACGGCCAAGGATCCAGTAGTAGCCGCGCTTGTCGCGCTTGGCACCGTCGCCGGGGAAGTACCGGCCCGGAAACCGCTTCCAATACTGTTCCTGGTAGCGCTCGTCGTCACCGTAGATAGTGCGCAACATCCCCGGCCATGGTTTGGTGATCACGAGGAACCCGCCGCCCGTCTCGATCGGATTGCCGGCGCCGTCCACCAGCTCCGCGGAGATGCCAGGGAACGGCACGGTGGCCGAGCCCGGCGTGGTGCGGGTCACGCCGGGAAGGGGGGTGATCATGATCCCGCCGGTTTCGGTCTGCCACCACGTGTCGACGATGGGGCACTTCTTGTTACCGATGTGCTGGTGATACCAGATCCACGCCGCCGGGTTGATCGGCTCGCCGACGGTCCCGAGAAGGCGAAGCGACGAGAGATCGTGCCGCTTCGGGTACTGGCTACCCCATTTCATGAACGCGCGGATGGCGGTCGGCGCCGTGTAGAACACCGTGACGCCGTAGCGCTCGACGATGTCCCAGAAGCGATCCATATCTGGATAATTGGGAGCGCCTTCGTACATGACGACCGTCGCGCCGAGGGCGAGCGGCCCGTACACGATGTACGTGTGACCCGTCACCCAGCCCACGTCCGCCGTGCACCAGTATACGTCCTCTTCCTTCAGGTCGAACACCCATTTGGTGGTCGCCACGGCGTGCGTGAGATAGCCGCCGGTCGTATGCACGATCCCTTTGGGCTTTCCGGTGGTGCCCGACGTGTACAGGATGTACAGCATGTGCTCGGCATCCAGCGCAGCGGGCTTGCAAGAGGCATCGGCTTTGGCGAGGAGGTCGTGGTACCAGTGATCGCGGCCGGCCCGCATCGACACCTTCACGCTCGCGCCCTTCTCCCGCCGCACGACGACCACGTGCTCGATCGACGGGGTCTCGGCCACGGCGTCATCGGCGTTGTCCTTCAGCGCGACCACCTGCCCGCGCCGGTACCCGAAGTCGCCGGTGATCAGCACCTTGGCTTTGGCGTCGTTGATGCGGTCGCGCAGGGATTCGGCCGAGAATCCCCCGAACACGACCGAATGCGGCGCGCCGATTCGCGCGCACGCCAGCATCGCCACGGCGGCTTCCGGGACCATGGGGAGATAGATCGCCACGCGGTCGCCCTTCGCGACGCCGAGGTCCTTGAGCGCGTTGGCGAGCTTACTCACTTCCCGGTGCAGCTCCCAGTACGTGATGGCCCGCCGGTCGCCGGGCTCGCCCTCCCAGAGTATCGCGACCTTGTTGCGCCGGGCCGTTTGCACGTGGCGGTCGAGGCAGTTGAACGACGCGTTGAGCTTCCCGCCCACAAACCATTTGGCGTGCGGCGCCTTCCATTCGAGGACCTTCCTCCACGGCCGGAACCACTCGAGCGCCTTCGCCTGCCGGGCCCAGAACCGCTCCGGGCTCCGGCCGGCCTCGCGATACACGGACGCGTTGCGCACGTGCGCCGAGCGCTTGAAGGCGGGAGGCGGCGCAAAGCTGCGTTGCTCCTTGAGCAGGGTATCGAGTCGTTCGCTCATCGCGTGGGCATTCCCTCGAAAGACAGGCGTGCGGCTGGTTGACGAGTCGTGTCCGGCGACCTAATTTGGCGCCGCTTCGGGTGGACGCCGGTCGGGCCGGCGGAAGGCCGGATCGCCGAGCGCCGGAGCGCCTTTCGTCAGGGTGCTCATCCAGCAGGAGTGTGTAAGCATATGTCCCGCATGAACGGCAGAGTCAAGTGGTTCAACGACGCCAAAGGGTACGGCTTCATCGAACGCGACGATGGTCCCGACGTCTTTGTCCATTACTCTGTCATCCAGGCCGAGGGGTTCCGAACGCTCAAGCCGAACGAACACGTCGAGTTCGAGCTCCAAGACGGTGCGAAAGGACTGCACGCGAGCAACGTCGTCCGCGTCTGACTCCCCGAGCCCCGCACCCCTCCTGAGGCCCGGCCCCATGGTCGGGCCTCACTGTTTGCTCCCCGGTCCCGCCCCGCGCCTATGGCATGTGGCACATGGCTCATGGTCGCAGCACCGTGGACGGCTCTGCCGCTCTGCCGCTCTGCCGCTCTGCCGCTCTGCCGCTCTGCCGCTCTGCCGTCACAATCCATGCCGTACGACCGTTGCATAAAACGGGATGCGCGGCGGAGTGCGAGAAGTCCCACGCGTGAGCCGGGTCACCATGGACCACCTAACATGTTGAGGGATAATGGGTTCGTCGATTGGTACCGAGTCTTGCTTAGAGGCCCGGGCGGGACCGAAAGGGTGGCGGCTCGATGAAACCGTTGGGTGTGGAGCACTTGGTGACCGGAATCGATATGCAGGCGGACGAGACAATTGTCGTGGCCCCGGAAGAGTTGGGGCTGGAAACCCGATCGGACTTTCGGCGGGCCGCGATGAAGGCGCTCGCGGACATGCCCGAGGGGAACGGTCGCCTCATCGTCGACCTGTCCACGACGCGGACCGTCGACAGCGCGGGTCTCAGCTCGCTGATCCTGGTGCAGCGACGGGCGGCCTCGCGGCGCCAAGTGGTCCGGCTGCGGGGCGTGAGCGAAGAGCTCCGCTTCCTGCTGGTGCTCACCAAGCTGGAAGATCTGTTCGAGGTGGAAGGACCGACCGGGAGCGAATAGCCACCCTACCTGCCACCGCCCCCCCTCGCTGATGGCACGTGGCGCATGGCGCGGGGTTGCGCAAGCCGGTTCGCTCTGCCGCTCTGCCGCTCTGCCGCTCTGCCGCTCTGCCGCTCTGCCGCTCTGCCGCTCTGCCGCTCCCTCCCGCCAATCCGCTTCTCCGCTGCTATATTAGCCCCCGGTGCGCCGAGCCCGACCTTTCGAACCGCAGCCCCGAAAACGATGACCCCGCGACGCAAGGTCCTGTTCGTCGAGGACGAACCCGATCTCCGCAAGGCCTATCGTCGGTTCTTCGCGGAGCGCTACGACGTGGCCCTCGCCGGCACGGGGGCCGAGGCCCTCGTGGAGTTCGACCGGTTCAAGCCCGACGTCGTCGTGCTCGACATGCGCCTCCCGGACACCGACGGCATCGACGTTCTGCGGCATTTCCGGAGCGCCCGTCCAGACCTTCCCGTGGTGATCACCACCGCGTACACGAGCATGCAGCCGCTCGTCGAGGTGCTGGGCATGGACTACAGCGGATACCTCGTCAAGCCATACGAGCTGAGCGATCTCGCCGAACGTATCGATGCCACCGGCTGAGCCGGCGCTCGCGGTCGAAGGCGTTTCCCGGCGGTTCGGTCACCGCTCCGTTCTCAGCGACATCAGCTTCGATGTCTCCCCCGGAGAGACCCTGATCCTCATGGGGCAGAATGGGGCCGGGAAGACCACGCTCTTGCGGGTCATCGCCGGCCTGCTGCGCCCATCGGCGGGCGCGGTCCGGCGGCTCGGCACGGTCGGCATGGTCAGCCATCACTCGATGATGTACGACGCGCTGTCCGCCCGGGAGAACCTGGCGTTCTTCGCCAGGCTCTACGGGCTCGAGCCGGGGAAACGGTTGGAGGAGACGCTGGAGCGCGTCGGGCTCGGCCGTGCGATGGACCAGCGAGTGGGGACCTTCAGCCGCGGGATGGTGCAACGACTCGCGATCGCACGGGCTCTGCTCCCGGAGCCGGCCATCGTGCTCCTCGACGAGCCGCTCAGCGGTCTCGACGACGCCGGAGCGCGCCTGCTCGGCGGACTCCTGGGCGAATGGGCGGCGGGCGGGCGGGCGGTGGTCGTCGCCTCGCACCAGCTGGCCCAGCTGGTGCCGGTCGCGACCAGGGTGGGGTTTCTGGTGCGCGGCCGGTTGGCCGCGCTCGAGCCGCTCGCCGGACGGTCGGGGGACGACGTGTTGCGGCGGTACCGCGAGCTGGTGGCCGATGAGCGGTAGCGGGTTGTGGCGCGCGAGCCTCGCCATCGCCGCCAAGGACATCGCGATCGAGTGGCGGACGAAAACCGCGTTCGTCTCGTCGATGGTGTTCGCCGTGCTCGTCCTCGCGGTGCTCTACTTTGCGCGGGATCCCACGGCCGTTGCCTCGATCGACATCGCGCCGGGGGCGCTGTGGGTCACGTTCACGTTCGCGGCCATGGTGGGGTTGAATCGCGCGTTCCTGCTCGAGCGCGAGAACCACGCGCTCGACGGGCTCCTGCTGACGCCGGCCCCTCCAACGGCGATCTTTCTCGGCAAGGTTCTCGCCAATCTGGCGTTCGTCGGCGCGGTGGAGGCGGTCTCGCTGCCGTTGTTCACCCTGTTCTACGACGTGCCGGTGTGGCGCCAGCTTCCCCAGCTCGTTCTCGTCGTCGTGATGGCCACTCTCGCGTTCGTTCCCGTGGGCACGCTGCTCAGCTCGATGGTGGTGCGCACGCGCTTCTCCGAATCGATGCTCCCGGTGCTCCTCCTGCCGTTCCTGGTGCCGCCGCTGGTCGGAGCCGTCCAGCTCACGTCCCGGTTGCTGGCCGGTCGCCCGCTGAGCGACCTTCCCGAGTGGGTGAGGTTGCTCGCCGTCTTCGACGTCGTTTTCTTCATACTGCCGTTCCTCCTGTTCGAGGCCACGCTCGACGAATGATCGACAAGGCGCGCGCCCTCAAGACCGCCCGGTACGGGCAGACGATCACCGTCCTGGCGATGGTGGGCCTGGCCAGCGTGTACGTGCGCGCGCTCGGCTTCACGCCGATCGAGCGGTTTCAGGGGCCGGCCCAGAAGATCCTCTACGTGCACGCGCCGGCCGCGTGGGCCGCCCTGATGGCGTTCGGCATCACCGGCCTGCTCAGCCTGCTGTACCTGATGATGAAGGACCGCCGGCTCGACCGCGTGGCCGCCGCGTCGGCCGAAGTCGGGCTTGCGTTCTCGGTCGTCATGCTCACCACGGGTCCGATCTGGGGCAAACCCATCTGGGGGACGTGGTGGACATGGGACGCACGCCTCACGTCGACGCTCTTCATCTTCCTGCTTTTCATCGGCTACCTCGCGCTCCGGAACGCGGTCATCGACCCTGTGGTGCGGGCCAACTACTCCTCCGTCATCGGCATCATGGCGCTCGTGCTCGTTCCGTTCATTCACCTCACCGTGTACTTCTTCCGCACGCTCCACCCGCAGCCCGTGCTGCTCAAGCCCAGCTCGCCGTCGATGCCCGGCGTGATGGTCGTGACGCTCCTCCTCTCCATCGCGGTGTTCACCGTTCTGTACGTCGGCTTCACCATGCAGCGCTACGCCCTCGGGCTGTTACGCGAAGCTCGCGAAGAGGAGGCGGCACATGCCGGTGCCTGACAACGGTGCCTACATGGTGGCGGCATACGTGATCGCGGCGGTGGTGGTTGTGGTGTATGGGATTGGGTTGTTGTGGAGGGTTCGGGGGGTGAAGTAGCGGCAGCGCGGCAGGGGCGGCAGAGGCGGCAGAGTGGCAGAGTGGTACGCTGGGATTCCAACGTTGTCCGACCTTCGAGCGAGATGCATCCCCATACCCACAAATCGCCGATCTGCAATCTGCAATCTGCAATCCCATGACCAATCCGCCGCTCCGAATCGGAACCCGCGCGAGCGCGCTCGCCCGTTGGCAGGCGGAGCGCGTGCGGGATCTGCTCGCGGCGCGAGGGGTGGCGGCGGAGCTGGTGGCCATCACCACATCGGGCGATGAGGGCGCGCGACCGCGGCCGGCCGGCGTGCCGGGCAAGGGGACGTTCACGAAGGAGATCGAGGACGCGTTGCTGGGCGGCCGCGTGGACCTGGCCGTTCACTCCCTGAAGGACCTGTGGGTGGAGCCGCCGGCCGGCCTCGTGCTCGCGGCGGTGCCGGAGCGCGAAGACCCGCGGGACGCGCTCGTGGGGCCGCCCGGCGTGGGATTGGCGGATCTTCCGCCCGGCGCGCGGATCGGTACCTCGAGCCTCAGGCGACGCTACGCGCTCCTCGCCGCGCGTCCCGACTTGGAGGTCGTCACGCTCCGCGGCAACGTCCCGACCCGCGTCCGGCGAGTCGACGACGGCACGGTCCACGCCGCCGTGCTGGCGCTGGCAGGGCTCAGGCGGCTCGGACTCGCCGGCCGTGCGCTGGCGCTCCATCCGGACATCGTTCTTCCGGCCGCCGGTCAGGGGGCGATCGCGATCGAAGCGCGCGACGGCGACCGGGCCACGCTGAACGCCGTATTGCCGCTCGAGTCTCGTGATCTCCGGCTTGCCGTGGACGCCGAACGGGCCGCCCTCGCTGCCCTTGGGGCGGGCTGCAACGTTCCCATCGGGGCTCTCTGCGAAGCGGCGCACGGGGACCAGGTTCTCACGGTCGCCGTGTACGCCTCCGACGGCCGGTCGCCAATGGTCGCGCGGGTGGCAGTGAGGGGTGACCCGGTTGCCGCGGGGAGGGAAGCGGCGGCGGAGCTGCGGCGGCAAGGAGCAGACGGGCGTTGAGGACGAGCGAAGAGCACGTCGGTCTTTGCCCCTTGGTGGTTCCAGACTATAACTTTCTCCCATCTCGATGTCCTTCCCAACCACCCGCATGCGCCGTCTCCGCCGCTCGGCCGGCTTGCGTCGCCTCGTGCAGGAGGCCCGCCTCCATCCGGCGCAGCTGGTGTGGCCGCTCTTCTTCTGGACGGGCGACCGAGCGGGCCCCATCGAGTCGATGCCCCGCGTATCGCGTCATCCCCTCGAGGAAGCGCCCTCGCTCGCCCGCCGGGCCGCCGATCTCGGTCTGGGCGGCGTGCTGTTGTTCGGCATCCCCGCGTCGAAGGACGACGCGGGGACCGGCGCGTACGACGACGCGGGCGTCGTGCAGCAGGCGGTGCGGGCCATGAAAGACGCCGCGCCGGATCTCGTCGTGATCACGGATCTCTGTCTCTGCGAGTACACTTCCCACGGACATTGCGGCGTGGTCGAGAACGGGGCCGTGCTGAACGATCCCACCCTCGAGCTGCTAGCGCGCACCGCCGTCTCCCAGGCACGCGCCGGCGCCGATATCGTGGCGCCGAGCGACATGATGGACGGTCGCGTCGCGGCGATCCGCCGCGGCCTCGATGCGGAGGACCTCCCGGACACGCCCATCCTATCCTACGCCGCCAAGTACGCGTCGGCGTTCTACGGGCCGTTCCGCGAGGCCGCCGGGAGCGCGCCGCTGTTCGGTGACCGCCGCGGCTATCAGATGGACCCCGCCAACGGCGACGAGGCGATGGCAGAGATCGCGCTCGATCTCGAGGAAGGGGCGGACATCGTGATGGTGAAGCCCGGCCTGCCGTGCCTCGACATCATTCGACGCGCCAAGGAGCGCTTCGGCGGCCCGATCGCCGCGTATCAGGTGAGCGGGGAGTACGCGATGATCGAGCTGGCGGGCAAGGCCGGCGCCGTAGACGGCGACCGGGTCATGCTGGAGTCCCTGTTGGCCCTGCGGCGGGCGGGCGCGGATATCCTTATTACATACGCGGCGCCGGAGGTGGTGGCGGGGTTAGGCTGAGGGTGGATTGCGCTCTGTCTACCCTGTCTTGGATTCCCTCGGGAGCAGAATCCCTCCCCACAGCAACGCGGCCGCGGCCGCTCCGACCAATGGTCCTGCCCAGTATGCGAAATGCCCGTGCCACTCCTGTGCGACGAGGGCCGGGCCGAAGGCGCGCGCGGGGTTCATCGCGGCGCCGGTGAGCGGGCCACCTGCCAGGATGTCGAACAGCAGCACCAGACCGATGCCGAAGCCGCCCACCTTCGGAGCCTCCGGCGAGACGGCCGTCCCGAATACGGCGCTCACCAGGAACAGCGTCAGGAGCGCCTCGATCACCACCGCCTCGAACGCCGTGACGGTGCCGGATATTCTCGGGACCCCATACCCCGTGACCTCGCCCGCCGCGGCCGGGAACAGCCAGCGCACCAGGAGCGCGGCGAGGACCGCCGCCGCGAGCTGCGCCACGATGTAGAGCGCGCCCATACGGGTGTCGATCTTCTTCGTGAGCCACAGCGCGAACGTGACGGCCGGGTTGATGTGCCCGCCCGAGATGTTCATCGTGGCGGTGATCATGATGCCGAGCACCAGCGCATGCGCCAGCGCCACGCCCACCAGGCCGAGCGCGCCGGCGGTGTGGGAGTCTACCACGACGGCGCCGGCGCCGATGAATACCAGGGCGAACGTGCCGAAGAACTCGGCGGTGAGCGGGCGGATGGTTTTCATAGCAGGCGACAGGTGACAGGGGATAGGGGACCGGTGACCGGTTCGCACGGGCGCCATGCGGGACGGAAGGGACATACTCCGGTGGGAGGCGATGTCAAGCCCAGGTAGCCTGCCCCAAGACCTGTCACCGGTGACCGGTCACCTCTCCCCATGCGCCGGCACCCCCTGCCGCGAAAGGCCCCGCCAGGCGCACCTACACTCGCCTCAAAACCACCACCGCATTCACCCCGCCGAAGCCGAACGAGTTGGACACCACGACCTCGGGGGACGCGTCGAGACCGCCGTTCGTCAGGTAGTCGAGGTCGCAGTCTGGATCGGGCTCACGATAGTTGATGGTGGGAGGGAGCCACCCGCGGTGCATGCCGAGCGCGCAGATCGCGGCTTCGATGGCGCCGCTGGCACCCAGCGCGTGACCGTAGTACGGCTTCGTGCCGCTCACCGCGAGGCGGTACGCGTGCTCGCCGAACACCGTCCGGATGGCCAGCGACTCGGTGCTGTCGTTGAGCGGCGTCGAGGAGCCGTGGGCGTTGACGTATCCGACGTCGCGCGGCGCGACGTGAGCGTCCTCGAGCGCCAAACGGATCGCGCGGGCGGCCTCTCGGCCGTCCGGCTTCGGGGCGGTCATGTGGTGCGCGTCGTTGGTGAGGGCGTATCCCACGACCTCGGCGTAGATCGGCGCGCCGCGCGCCACGGCGCGATCCTTCCGCTCCAGCACGAGCACGGCCGCTCCCTCGCCCATCACGAAGCCGTCGCGGTCGCGATCGAACGGGCGGCACGCCCCGCCGGGATCGTCGTTGCGCGTGGACATCGCCCGGATGATCGAGAACGCGCCGAAGCAGAGCGGGGCGAGGGGCGCCTCCGAGCCGCCGGCCAGCATCACGTCGGCGCGGCCGGACCGGATGGTGTGGAACGCGTCGCCGACGGCCACGGTCCCGGACGCGCAGGACATGGAATTGGTGGCGTTCGGGCCCGTCCAGCCGAACTCGATAGCGATGTTGCACGAGACGGCGCCGCCGAACACCGTCAGCGCGAGTCCCGGGTTCACGGCGCGAATCCCCTCGCGCATGTAGGTGCTCGCCTCACCCTCGGCGAACGAGACGCCCCCTAACGCGGACCCCATCATCACGCCAACGCGGTCCCGGTCTTCGCGCGCCGGGACGATCCCGGCGTCGTCCAGCGCCAAACGCGCGGAGGCCACGCCGATGTGCGAGAAGCGGTCGAGCCGCTTGACGGCGCGCCGGCTCAGATGATCGGCGGGGTCGAAGTCCTCGATCTCGGCGGCGATGTGGCTGCGGAACGGCGAAGGATCGAACCGCGTGATGGTGCGCACCCTCGAGCGGCGCGACCGGAGACCCTCCCACAGTCCCTCGACCGCCGTACCCACCGGCGTCACGCACCCGATCCCCGTGATCACGACGTCGGTCACGACCCCTCCGCTTCTCGCTTCACCCCGGCCAGGGTGTGGGACGCGATATGATGAATGAATACCGGCCCGATCACCATGTTGGCAGCCGCCGCACCGATGAGGGGCCAGGCCGGCCCGCGCCACACGTGTTCGATCGTGACGTCGACCGCGCCCGCCCGCTCGTCCAGCCGCCACTCCACGTCCATGCCGCTGGTGATACCCCGTACATGGCGATACCGCACGACATGCCGCTCCCACACGACCTCCATCTCGGAGACCCACCACGTGGGGTAGGGGAGCGGTCCAAAGCGGCGCCACGCGGCCATCTCCACGAGGCCCCCGCCCGTCCTCCGCTCGAGCATCCTGACGTAGCGGTAATGGTCGAGGAACGCCGGCCACCGCTCCACCTCCGCCGCGACCCGGAACACGCGGTCGAGCGGCGCCCGGACCGCGATCCTATCGAGCGTCCGCACCGCGGGCCTGCCAGATTCCCACCACCCGATACCCGGGCCGGCGGTATACCTGCGCATCCATGCCGGCGTGGTCGAGGACGGCGGCGAGCTCCCACGCCCGGAAGCCGCGCCGCACCGAGAGCACACCGTCGTGCCGACTCACCGGATGGAAGCCGAGCGGGAACGACGCGGCCCAGATGCCGAGGGCGGCCGCCCGGCGCCGCTCCAGATCCGCGATCACCACACCGATCCGCGCTACGCGATCCAGCTCCCGCGCCAGGCGGGCGGCCGCGTCGTGGGGGAAGTGGTGCAGCAGCTGGCTGGCGACGACCACGTCGAACGCGCGGTCGTGAAACGGCAGCGTTGCGGCGTCCGCGACGGTGGCGGGGATCCGCCGCACGCAGCACTGTCGGGCTGCCTCCGCGTGCCAGTCGACGGCCACCGGGTGAATGGTCGCTCCCGCCCGCCACGGCCGCCGCGCGAGAAACGCCGCCACGTCGCCCAGCCCGGCGCCGACGTCCAGCAGCGTGATCGGCCCCGAGGCACGGGCGCGCTCCAGGAGCCGGTCCACTCCGAACGCCACCGCCGCGCGCCCGCCGAACAGCTTGTTGGCGAGTTGGACGTCTCGGAGCGTCGCCCTCACGATGCCGGCGTCGCACGTACGCGAGTCGAGCGCCTCGACGCCGAGGGCACGGGGCTCGGGGCGCGGAGCGCGGGGTGGTGGGGCGGCCTCCGTGCGCCGGGCCCCGTGCTCCGCGCGTCCTCCCGAGCCGCTCACGCCCCATCCTCCGTCGTGGTATAGCCTCCACGAAAGTGCACCAGCGGCGCCCGTTCGGTTGCCGTGCCGCCCAGGACGCGGCCGATGAACAGGGTGTGGTCGCCCGCGGGAACCGCGTGCCAGCGTTCGCACAGGATCGACGCCACCACCCCGTCGAGCACCGGGACGCCGTTGGGTCCGATGCGGTACGCCACACCGTCGAACCGCGCCGCGGCGTCGCCGGCGAACCGCCGCGACACGACCTCCTGGTCGCTGGCGAGCACGTTGAGGCCGAACGTCCCGGCCCGCTCGAGCGCGCCATGCAGCGCGTCGCCGTGGTTCACGCACACGAGGACCAACGGTGGGTCGAGCGACACGGCCGCCACCGCGGTCGCGGTCATGCCCACGGGCCGGCCATCTCCGTCGACCGCGGTCGCCACCGTCACGCCTGACGCGAACCGCCCCATGAGCGCGCGAAACTCCTCGGCGGTTGCCGCGGGGAGCGCGGTCATCGCAGGAGCTGCCACGCGAACGACGGCCGCAGGACCCGGGACGGCGGCACGAAGTCGCCGGTGACGCCCACGAGCAGATCGGCGAGGCCCGCGCGAATGCCAAGCCGGTGCGCGACGTGGTTCATCACGGCGGGGCGGGCGACGGCCCAACTCACCAGCCGCTCCACGATCCACTTCCCGCGGAACGCCCGCCGGCGCGCGGCATCGTACGGGGCGAGGCCGGCCGCCGAGAGCCTCCCGGTGGCGAGGGCGGGCGCGAGCGCGGCGGCGGCCAGCTCGGCGCCGTGGAGCGCGGCGTAGATGCCCTCTCCCGTGAACGGGTCGCAGAACTCGGCCGCATCCCCCACAAGCAGGACCCGGTCGGCCGTGGCGCGCGATACCCAACGGTCGAACGGCCCCACCGCGCGCACCGGGCCCACGCGGCGGCTGCCGGCGAGGCGGTCGCGCACGGCAGGGTAGTGCTCGAGGAGTCCGTCGAGCCAGGCGCCCGGAGCGCCCCGCCGGCCGGCGCGCGCGAGATCGGTCACGGCCGCGACGTTGGTGAGGCCGCCGCCCACGGGCGCCAGCCCGACGTATCCGGCCGGACCCACGTGCATCTCGCCCACGTCCGCCATGCCGGCCACGCCGACAGCATGCGTGACGAGCGCGAGGCGGCGGCGCCGGCCGCGGCGGCGCACGCCGAGCCGGCTCGCGATCCGGGAGTTGAGCCCGTCCGCGCCAACGAGCGCGCGTGCGCGGAGGCACGCGGCGCCCCCCGGCGTCCGCAGCGCGAGG
>Ga0256864_1000157_pt1 | contig 27197 bp, 25 predicted proteins | sample RVTome_11_FD_187336 | JGI IMG/M metagenome (GOLD analysis project Ga0256864, IMG submission 187336) | Soil microbial communities from uranium-contaminated site in the Upper Colorado River Basin, Wyoming, United States - RVT147D111 HiSeq ... | reverse complement strand
ACCTGGGCCGGGACCGCTTCGGTCTCGACGAGGAGGCCTACGGCGCGTTCTGCCGCCGGGTCGACCGGCTGGTGGCGAGCGCCGCCACGGTGACCTTCGACGAGCGCCTCGACCGCGCCGTCGAGCTGAACGCGCGCGGCGCCCTGCGCGCGCTGGACCTGGCGCGCGACGCCGGCGGAGTGCCGCTGGTCCACGTCTCGACCTGCTTCGTCAGCGGCCGCCGGTGCGGGCCGGTACCCGAGCGCCTGGAGGCGGCCGCCCCGGACGGCGGCGGCGCGCTCGAGGATCCCGAGGCGACCCTGGCGGCGCTCGACGAGGCGTGCCGGCGGCTGCGCGCCGAACCCGGCGGCGACGCGGACGCCGGCGCCCGGCTCGTCGCCGCGGGCGCCGAGCAGGCCGCACGGTTCGGCTTCCACGACGTCTACACCCTGACCAAGGCGCTCGGCGAGCGGCTGGTGGCGCGCGGGCGGGGCGCGCTGCCGGTGGCGATCGTCCGGCCGGCGATCGTCGAGAGCGCGCTCGCCGAGCCGATCCCGGGCTGGCTCGAGACGATTAGGGTCGCCGACCCGCTGCTGGTCGCCTACGGCCGCGGGCGCACCCACGAGATCCCCGGCACGCCCGACGTGCCGCTCGAGCTGGTGCCGGTCGACTTGGTGGTCAACGCCCTGCTCGCCGCGCTCGCCGAGCTGCGCCGGGGCGGGGACGGGGGCGGCGGCGGCATCCGCGTCTACCAGGTCGGCTCGAGCCGCAACCCGATCACCCTCGGCGAGCTGATCGCCCACGCCCGCGAGGGCTTCGCGCGGACACCGCTGCGCGGCGAACGGGACGAGCCGATCGCCCCGGGCGAGCCCCGGTTCACCGAGCCCGACCGCCTGCGCCGCCGGCTGGCGGCGCGCCGCAGGCGGCTAGGCCGCCTCGACCGCACGCTGGCGCGGCTCGGAGCGACCCGCTTCGCTGCGCGGCTGGGCGTGGCCGACCGCACCCTCGAGCACTTCGGCCGCCTGATCGAGGTCTACCGGCCCTACCTGAGCCGCGGCGCGAGCTACCAGGACGAGGCCACCCGCGGGCTGTGGAGCCGGCTGACCCCGGCCGCGCGGGCGGCGTTCCCCTTCGACGTCGCGGCGATCGACTGGCGCGGCTACGTCGCCCGAGTCCACGTCCCCGGGATCGTCCGCTTCGCGCTGAAGGCCGAGAGCGGCGCCCCGCCCCCGGCCACGGAGCCTCCGGCGCCGCACGCCGAGCGCCGGGCCGAGGCCGAGGCGCACGCGGAAGCCGCGACCACCCTCTTCGGCCTGTTCGCCGGCGTCGCCCGGGCGCACCCCGAGGTCGTCGCGTTCCAGACCTTCCGCGACGGACGCTGGCTGCGCTACACCTACGGCCAGGCGCTGACCGCGACCGCCAACGTCGCCCGGCGCCTGGCAGCGGACTGCGGGATCGGCCGCGGAGACCGCGTGGTCCTGTGGGCGGGCGGCTGCCCGGAGTGGGCGATCGCGGCGTTCGCGGTCCACCGCCTGGGGGCGGCGATCGTCCCCCTCGACCCGCAGTGGCCCGCCGCCGAGGTCGCGCAGGCGGCGCGGCTGGTCGGGGCGAAGCTGATCTGCGCCGCGCCGCGGCTGCTCGCGGAGGCGCGCCCGGCGCTCGCGGAGGCGGGCTGTCCGGCGGTGGCGCTCGGCGCCCCGTTCGTGCCCGAACCCGACGTCGGCCTCCTGCCCGGCGCGGACGGCGCGGGCGACGCGGGCGGCCCCGACGACCTCGCGAGCATCCTCTTCACCAGCGGCACGACCGTCTCCCCGAAAGCGGTGCCGCTGACCCACGCCAACTACCTCGCCAACGTCAGGGACCTGGTGCCGCTGATGGATCTGTCCCGCGAGCGCCTGCTTTCGGTGCTGCCGATCCACCACGCCTTCGAGCAGACGGTCGGGCTGCTGGTGCCGCTCGCCGGCGCGAGCACGATCAGCTACGTCGCCGAGATCCGCCCGGCGGAGATCTCGTGGATGATGGCGACCACCCGGCCGACGGTGATGGTGGCGGTGCCGCGGCTGCTCGAGCTGCTGCACGGCGGGATCTTCGCCAGCGTCGAGGCCGGAGGGCCGGCGCTCAGAGCTCTGTTCAGGGTCCTGTTCGCGCTGTCGCGGGTGACCGGCGCCCGCTGGGGGCACCGGCTGTTCGGCAAGGTCCACCGGCGCTTCGGCGGCTCGCTGCGGCGCATCGCCACCGGCGGCTCGGCGCTCGAACCGGGCCTCGGGCGGAGCTTCCAGCTCATGGGCTTCGCGGTCGCCGAGGGCTACGGCATGACCGAGACCGCCCCGGTGCTGACCGTCAACCCATGGCGGGCGATCCGCTTCGGCTCCGCCGGCCGGCCGCTGCCGGGGGTCGAGTTCGAGCTGCGGCCGCCGGCGGAGGCGGCGGGCCTGGCCTGGGATCGCGATGTCGGCGCGCCTGCGGCGCGACGGACAGGCGAGATCTGGGTGCGCGGCGCCAACGTCATGGCCGGCTACCATGACAACCCCGAGGCGACCGCCGAGGTGCTGCGCGACGGCTGGCTCAACACCGGCGACCTCGGCTGGTTCGACGCCGACGGCTACCTCCACCTCGCCGGCCGGACCAAGGACGTGATCGTCACCGACGCCGGCAAGAACGTCTATCCCGAGGAGGTCGAGCTGCGCTACCGCGGCCTCCCCGGCGTTGCCGAGCTGGTAGTCCTCGGCCTGCCGCCGCCCGGCGGCGAGCCCGGCACAGCGAGCGGCGAGCGGGTCGCGGCCGTGATCGTGCCGCGGCAGGGCACCGGCGACGAGGAGGTCGAGCGGATCCGCGACGCGATCGCAGCCCGCTCCGCCGAGGTCCCGAGCTACCAGCGGATCTCGCGGCTCGAGATCTGGCGCGGCGAGCTGCCGAAGACGACCACCCTCAAGGTCAGGCGCGGCCTGCTCCGCGACGCGGTCCTCGCCGGCGAGCGCAGTGGCGGGGAGAAGCCGGCACCGCCCGCACCCGCGGCCGACCGGCCCCCGCCCAGCCCGGCCGAGGCCTGGGCGATCGCCACCCTCGCCCGGCTCACCCGGACCCGCCCCGACCAGCTCCGCCCCGGCGACCGCCTCGCCGACCTCGGCATCGACTCGCTGACCCGCGTCGAGCTGATCGGCACCCTCGAAGCCCGCCGCGGCCGCCGCCTCGACGACGCCACCGCCGGCGCGCTCGAGCGCGTGCAGGATCTCTTCGACCTGGCATAGGTCATCCCGGGCCAGCCTTGCATCCCTCGCCGCTGCATGACAATCAAACCCAGCGTGAGTGATAATCATACACCTGATGGAGGCCGCGTCCCGTGAACGGCGCCCGCTCGCTCCCCAGGCTCCTCGCCCCGCTGGTCGAGAAGGCGCTGGCGACCTTTCCGGTCGTCGCGATCACCGGCGCCCGCCAGACCGGCAAGAGTACCCTCGCGCGGTTGATCGGCGGTTCCTCGGGGCGCGTCTACCGCACCCTCGATGACCTGGAGACTCTCGAGCGGAGCCGCCTGGAGCCCGACGCCCTGGTCCGCAGCGCCCCCCGCCTGACCCTCGACGAGGTCCAGCGCTCTCCGGACCTGCTCCTGGCGATCAAGCGCGCCGTCGACGAGGATCGCGTCGCCGGCCGGTACCTGCTGACCGGCTCCACCAACCTCCTGCTGATGCGGCGGATCGCCGAGACCCTGGCCGGCCGGGCGGTCTATCTGACCCTGTGACCGCTGACCCGGCGCGAACAACTCGGTCTCGGCGAGGCCGGTGCATGGGGCCGGCTGTTCGCGGCCCCCGACCGGGAGTGGCCGGACCTTCTGGCAGCCGAGCGAACCGAGCCGGAAGACTGGCGGGCCCTCGCCCGGCGCGGCGGTTTTCCGCAGCCGGCGCACCATCTCCTCGAGCCCGACGAGAGGGCGCTCTGGTTCGCCGGCTACGCTCAGACCTACCTCGAGCGCGACCTGCGCGAGCTGTCCGAGGTCGGTTCGATCGTCGATTTCCGGCGCCTCATGCAGGCGGTCTGCCTGCACCTGGGCAACCTGATCAACCAGACCGAGCTGGGCCGGGACAACGGGGTCTCCCAGCCGACGGTCGAGGGTAACATCCTCCACCGGCCCAAGACCATGACGACGACCCCGGGAACCTCGCCATCCGGCACCGGTGTGCCGACCGCGCCGAGGGGAGAAAGGCGACCATGACGCTTGCTGAGCCCACTCCGCTCGACCGCTTCGCCCTGCGCTGCACCGAGCGCGTGCAGAGGCGGCCGTGGTGGGTGGTCGCCGCCACCCTCGCGGTCGTCGCGGCCGCGGCGGCGGGCATACCCCGGCTGCGGTTCTCGGACGACTTCCGGACCTACTTCGGCCCCGACAACCCGGAGCTGCTCGCGTTCGAGGAGCTGGAGGCGACGTACGCGAAGAGCGACAATGTCCTGTTCGTGGTGCGCCCGGAGGGCGGGGAGGTGTTCGCGCCGCGGGTGCTCGGGGCGCTCGAGACGCTGACCGCGGAGGGCTGGAAGCTGCCCTACGCCTCGCGGGTCGATTCGGTCACCAACTTCCAGCACAGTTGGGCCGACGGCGACGAGCTGACGGTCGAGGATCTGGTGCGCGGCGGCGCCGGGCTCGGTCCCGAGGAGATGGCGGAGAAGCGGGCGATCGCGCTCGCCGAGCCGGCGCTGCGCGGCCTGCTGCTCTCGCCCGACGCCGACACCGCGGGGGTCAACGTCGTCTTCCAGTTCCCGGGCGAGAGCCCGACCGAGGTGGCGGAGGCGGTGGCCGGGGCGCGCGAGCTGGCCCGGCGGGTCGAGCGCGAGCTGCCGGGATCGCGGGTGGCGCTCTCCGGGGTCGCCATGCTCGACAACGCCTTCAGCGAGTCGGGCCAGCAGGACGCGGCGACGCTGATGCCGGTGATGTTCGCGGTGCTGATCCTGTTCATGGTCGTGACCCTGCGCAGCGTCTCGGCCTCGCTCGCGACCCTGGCGGTGATCGCGCTGTCGGCGACGGCGGCGCTCGGGCTCGCCGGCTGGCTGGGGATCGAGCTGAGCCCGGTGGCGGTGACCGCGCCGACGATCATCATGACGCTCGCCATCGCCGACAGCGTGCACATCCTGGTGTCGATGCTCGCCGCCCTGCGCGAGGGCGCGGACAAGGCGTCGGCGCTCTCCGAGAGCGTGCGGATCAACCTCGCCGCGGTGCTGGTCACCAGCCTGACCACGATCGTCGGTTTCCTGGCGCTCAACTTCGCCGACGCGCCGCCGTTCCACGACCTCGGCAACATCACCGCCCTGGGGATCGCCGCCGCGCTGGTCCTCTCGCTGACCTTCCTGCCGGCGCTGGTGACCGTGCTGCCGTTCCGCGTCCGCGCGGGCACAGGTGTCGCTCTCACGGGAGGCGCCGCCGGGGGCGGGCTGCCCGAGCTGCTCGACCGCTTCGGCGGCTGGATCGTCCACCGCCGCCGCCGGGTGCTCGCGGTGACGGTGCTCGCCGCGGTCGCGGTGATCGCCCTGGTGCCGACGCTCGACCTCAACGACCAGTGGGTGCACTACTTCGACGAGCGGGTCGAGTTCCGCCGCGACGCCGACTTCACCGACGGGCACCTGACCGGCCTCTACCTGGTCGAGTACTCGCTGCCCGCCGGCGAGCCGGAGGGGATCGGCGAGCCGGCGTACCTCGCGGTGCTCGAGGGCTTCACGACCTGGCTGCGCGCCCAGGAGGGGGTACGCCACGTCGCGAGCTACGCCGACGTCGTCAAGCGGCTCAACCAGAACCTCCACGGCGACGACCCGGCCTTCTACGCCCTGCCCTCCGGGCGCGAGCAGGCGGCCCAGTACCTCCTGCTCTACGAGCTGTCGCTCCCCTACGGCCTCGACCTGGGCGACCGCATCGCGGTCGACAAGTCCGCGACCCGGGTGACCGCGACCCTCGACGGCGACCTCACGACGCGCGAGACCCGGGCGCTGCTCGACCGCGCCTCCGGCTGGTTCGAGGAGCACGCGCCGCCGCGGATGCGCCCGGTCGCCTCCGGCCTCGGGGTGATGTTCGCGCACATCTCGGAGCGCAACATCGCGAGCATGCTGCGCGGCAACCTCCTGGCGGTGGCGCTGATCGCCGGGATCATGATCCTCGCCCTGCGCAGCGTCGGGCTCGGCCTGCTCAGCCTGATCCCCAACGCCGTGCCGGTGCTGATGACCTTCGGCATCTGGGCGCTGGCCTCGGGCACCGTCGGCATGGCCGCGGCGACGGTCTCGGCCTCCTCGCTCGGCATCGTGGTCGACGACACCGTACACTTCCTGACCAAGTACCAGCGGGCGCGGCGCGAGCGCGGCCTCGACCGCGCCGGGGCGGTCCGCCACGCCTTCCGCACCGTCGGCAGCGCCATCGTCACGACCACGGTGATCCTCACCGCCGGCTTCCTGGTCCTGGCGCTCTCGACCTTCCGCATCAACTTCGAGCTGGGGCTGCTGACCGCCGTCGCCCTGGTGCTGGCGCTGGGGATGGACTTCTTCCTGCTGCCGGCGCTGCTGCTGTTCGGGCATCGCGGCGCGGAAACGGAGATCGCGCGTGACGAGCTGGTTCCTGCACAGGGTTGATCGACGCGGCGCGGCGGAGCTCGCCCTTGCCGTCGCCGCCGCCCTCGCGACGCTGTCCCCGGTGCCAGCTCTCTTCGCCGAGACCCCCGAGGAGAGGGGCTTCGCCGTCGCCGCCCGCTCGGACCGTAGCGACCGCGGCTTCGGCGACAGCACCGTGAGCCTCGAGATGGTGCTGCGCAACGAGGCCGGCAAGGAGGCGCGGCGGGCGCTGACCATCCGCACCCTCGAGGTCCCCGACGAGGAGCGCGGCGACCTCTCGCTGGTCGTCTTCGACACCCCACCCGACGTCGCCGGCACGGGCCTGCTCTCCCACGCGAAGATCCTCGAGCCCGACGACCAGTGGCTCTACCTGCCGGCGTTGAAACGCGTCAAGCGGATCTCTTCGGTCAACAAGTCGGGGCCGTTCGTCGGCAGCGAGTTCGCGTTCGAGGACTTCACCGCCCTCGAGCTGGGCAAGTTCGGCTACCGCCACCTCGGCGAGGAGCCGTGCGGCGAGCTGACGTGCGACATCGTCGAGCGCGTCCCGCGCTACGAGCACTCCGGCTACAGCCGCCAGAAGGCGTGGGTCGACCAGGAGGTCTACCAGGTGCGCAAGGTCGAGTTCTACGACCGCAAGGACGCGTTGCTGAAGACCCTGACGCTCGACGACTACCGGCGCCACGACGGCGGCTGGTGGCGCGCCCACCGGCTGGCGATGGTCAACCACGTCACCGGCAAGAGCACCGACCTGCGCTACGGCGACTTCGCCTTCGGCCTCGGCCTCGACGAGGACGACTTCTCGACTGGAGCGCTGCAGCGGCTGCGCTAGGCGGGCCGGGGCGATCGCTTCTCCGTCGCTGATGAGCGTTCCGAACCGGGTCCGCGGCGCACGCCGGCCGGCCGCCTCGCGCGGCCGGACCGCCGCGCCGACGCGCCGTGATTCCAGCCCGGACCGCGGCGTGCTCCCGCGGCTTCTCTGTGGCGCCGCCCTGGTCGGAGCCTCGATCGGCGCCGCGCCGCCCCCAGCCGCCGCCGCACCAACCGGCGGCGCCTGGACCGCCTCGGGCTCGATCGCCTTCGAGCTGCGCTGGTTTCCCCAGAGCCCGGCCTTCGCCGGCCAGCTCGACACCCGGCAGCCCTCCGGCCTCCTCGAGCCCGAGCTGCGCTGGCGCAGCGCCGATCGCCGGCACCAGGTCGACCTCGCCGGGTTCGGCCGCTGGGACGGCGGTGACGGGGAGCGCAGCCACCTCGACCTGCGCGAGGGCTCCTACCGCTTCGTCGGCGACTCGTTCGAGCTGCTCGCCGGGGTCAGCCGGGTGTTCTGGGGGGTCGCCGAGTCGCGCCACCTGATCGACGCGATCAACCAGGTCGACGCGGTCGAGGACCTCGACGAGGAGGACCGGCTCGGCCAGCCGATGGTCCGCCTCGCCCTCGACCGCGACTGGGGCCGGCTCGAGGTCTACTCGTTGATCGGCTTCCGCGAGCGCACCTTCCCCGGCCGCGAGGGGAGGCTGCGGCCGCCGCTGCCGGTCGCGGAACGGGCGCTCTACGCCGACGACGCGGGACTCGACTGGGCGCTGCGCTGGAGCCGGGTCGCCGGCGACTGGGACCTGGCGGCCCACGTCTTCACCGGTCTCGGCCGTGAGCCCGAGCTGGTCCCGGCCGCCTCCGGCGCTGCGTTCACCCCGGCCGCCTCCGGCGGCGCGCTCGTCCCGGCCGCCGGCGGCACCGCTCTGATCCCGGTCTACCGGGCGATCGACCAGGCCGGCGTCGAGGTCCAGTACACCGTCGGCGCCTGGTTGTGGAAGCTCGAGGCGCTCGCGCGCGCGGGGCACGGCGAGACCTTCGGCGCCGCGGTCTTCGGCTTCGAGCGGACCTTCTACCAGGTGGGCGGCTCGGCGGCCGATCTCGGGGTGCTCGTCGAGGGGCTGTGGGACGGCCGCGACGCCGCCGCCCCGCCGACCATCTACGACGACGACGTCTTCGCCGGCCTCCGCCTGGCGCTCAACGACGTCCAGGACACGCGCCTCCTCGCCGGTGCGGTGATCGACCGCGACGACCGCTCGGCCCTCGTCCTGGTCGAGGCCGCCCGCCGCCTCGGCCACCGCCTCACCCTCGAGCTCGAGGCCCGCTTCTTCCCCGGCGCCGATCCCGCGAGCGACCTTGCCGCCTTCGAGCGCGACGGCTTCGTCGTTCTGCGCGCGGCCTGGCACTGGTGAGGGACACTGCCCGCCGAACGGCCGCGCGTCTCGGTTATTACTAGTGAACAGCCCTTGACAGGTGAGACCTGCCCTGCTGTAATCTCACCTATGAAATGCCATTCATCAGTGAGAATCAGGTGAGATCGGACTCCGCCGAGCCTTTCGAGATCGCCGTACCCGACGAGGTCCTCGACGACCTCCGCGAGCGCTTGGTGCGCACCCGCTGGCCGGACGAGATCCCCGGCCGCGGCTGGGACTACGGCACGAACCTGAGCTACCTCCGCGGCCTCGTCGACGACTGGCGTCGGCGGTACGACTGGCGTGCCGCGGAGCGCGAGCTGAACCGCCTGCCCCACTTCCGCGCCGAGGTCGGCGGCCTGGGCGTCCACTTCCTCCACCAGCGCGGCAACGGGCCGCGTCCGCTGCCGATCGTGCTCAGCCACGGCTGGCCGGGGAGCTTCATCGAGCTGCTGCCGCTGGTGCCCCGGCTCGCCGACCCCGAGCGCTGGGGCGGTCGCGCCGAGGACGCCTTCGACGTCGTCGTCCCGTCGCTCCCCGGCTTCGCCTTCTCCGACCGCCCCACCGAGCCAGGCATGACCAAGACCCGGATCGCCGGGCTCTGGCTGCGGCTGATGCGCGACGTCCTCGGCTACCACCGGTTCGCGGCGCGCGGCGGCGACATCGGCTCCGGGATCACGGCGTTCCTCGGCCTCGACCATCCCGAGGCGGTGGTCGGCATCCACGTCTCCGACGTCGTCGAGCCGTACCTCGGGCCGGGCTCGCGGCCGCTCACCGCCGCCGAGAAGCGTTTCCGCGAGGAGGAGCGGCGCTGGATGGCCGCCGAGGGCGCCTACGACCACGTCCAGGCGACCAAGCCCCAGACCCTCGCCTACGGCCTCAACGACTCGCCCGCCGGGATGGCGGCGTGGATCGTCGAGAAGCTCCGCTCCTGGAGCGACTGCGGCGGCGACCTCGACGGCCGCTTTGCGCGCGACGACGTGCTCACCCACCTGACGATCTACTGGGCGACCGAGACCATCAACTCGGCGAACCGGCTCTACTTCGAGCGCGACCGCGAGCCCCGGCCGCTGCTGCCCGGCCAGCGGGTCGAAGTGCCCTGCGCCGTGGCGCTCTTCCCCGCCGACATCGACCACCCGCCGCGCGAGTGGGCCGAGCGCGCCTACCGGCTCGAGCGCTGGACCGAGATGCCCCGCGGCGGCCACTTCGCGGCGTGGGAGGAGCCCGACCTGCTCGCCGAGGACCTCCGCGCCTTCTTCCGGCCGCTGCGGGCGGGCGAGGGTTGAGCCCGGGTGGAGGACGACCCCGTGGTGAACGGCGTGATCCAAGGACCGCGTCGAGAGCAGCCTGGTCCTCTTGCCCGGTGGCTCGGTAGTCCGCCTCGTCCTCGGAGGACGCGCCGGTGAGCGGTTCTCTCGCCGACCGCGGCAGGGCGCGGGGGGCCTCGGGGTTCGAGTGGCTCGGCGGCAGCCTCTGCCTGGACTTCGTCAACACCGTGAGCTGGGGCGCGGAGGGCCCGAGGGAGGAGCGCCTCGAGAGCGATCGGGACCTGTTCGCCTGGGCCGCGGCTGCCGGCTTGCCGCCGAGCCCGGCGATGCGCGAGGAGATCTCCAGCGCCGAGGCGGACGCGCCGGCCCGCACTCTGAGGCGGGCCCTGGAGCTGCGCGCCGCGCTCCACCAGGTCTTTCTCGCCGAGGCGGAGGGCCGGCGCGCCCCCGCGGCCGCCGCCGCGACGCTCGGCGCCTTCGTCGAGCAGGCGGCGGCACACCTCACGCTCACCCCCGAGGGCGACACCTGGAGCTTTCGCTTCGCCCGGGCCGAGCACCCGGAGAGCCCGCTCTGGCCCATCGCCTGGGACGCCGCGCGCCTGCTCACCTCAGAGGCCCGCCCCCCCGTCCGCCGCTGCGCAAACGACCGCTGCCGCTGGCTCTTCCTCGACGAGAGCCGCCGCGGCAACCGCCGCTGGTGCGACATGGCCGTCTGCGGCAGCCGCGCCAAGGCGCGGACGTACTACCGGCGCCGCAAGGCGAAGGGCAAGATCCCCTGAACAACAGCGCTGTCTTGCCGGGACGAGCGGAGCTGCTCGGCCGCGCCCGTGCTGGCGTATGTGCTAGCATCTGTCGGTGCGCGTGGTCATCGACACGAGCGTCTTCGTGAGCGCCATCCTTGGCCATGCGGGCGGTCCGAGCCGCCGAGTGCTCCGAAGCTGTCTACTCCGGGAGGTGCGTCCACTCATGGGGACTGCGCTCTTCCTGGAATACGAGGAAGTTGTCCGGCGTCCATCGATCGTCGAGCGGTCTCCCCTCTCGGAGAGCGAGATCGATGAGCTTCTCGATGCCTTCGCCAGCGTGTGCGAGTGGACCACGGTCTACTACCGATGGCGACCGAATCTCGCCGATGAGGCCGACCATCACCTCTTGGAGCTGGCCATCGCCGGCGGCGCTGAAGCGATCGTGACCCAGGACGTGAGACACCTTCGGAGCGGGGAGCTGCGATTCCCGCAGATCCGGATCCTGAAGCCCGAGGAGCTGATCAAGGAGCTGTGAGCATGGCGACCGTCACCGTCCGACTGCCCGACGAGAAGCACGAACGGCTCAAGCTGATGGCGAGACGCCATGGCATCAGCCTCAACAAGCTCTTCGAGGAGCTGTCGACGACCGCGCTCGCCGAGTTCGACGTCGAGACGCGCTTTCGCGTGCGCGCCGGCCGCGGGTCGATCGACCGAGGCCTGGCGATCCTGGACAAGCTCGAGCACGCCGAGGAACCGGGGGCGAGAGCAGGCGAGTAGCCTCCCCTAGCCCGGCAACGTCTGCGACGCGAGGGGATGACGCGATCCGTGCGGACGCTCAGGGAAAGGTCCAGAGCAGATAGCCCGCGAGCAAGGTCAGGACGGTCGCGCCGCCGTAGGTGATGGTCGCGATCAGGCCGTAGAGGTGGCTGAGCTGCAGGCCGTCGTAGAGGGTGAAGCGGAAGCGGTGGGCCCAGTGGAAGAACGCCAACGTGATGAACCCGAAGAGCGCGAGCTTGACCAGCGGGTGACCGACCTTGGCCGCCAGCTCGGCGTGCGACGGCGCCTCGACCCAGCCGAGCGGCCACGCGAACCACAGCACCAGCGCGAGCGCCGGCAGGACGAGGGCCGCGAGCATCCCGCCGGCGCTGAAGAGCGCCCAGAAGAACGGCTCCCGGGAACGTCTCGCCTTGGCCATCAGCGCCCCACGAGGAACCAAACGACCAGCGCCGTCGCGACCAGCCACGCCGCATAGTGGCCGAGGAGCACGAGCCGGTCCGGGAGGCGCCGGCGGCCCAGGCGCACGACCAGCGCCTTGGGCGCCAGGTTGAGCCAGGTCACCGAGTGGAAGAGCAGCAACGCCAGCAACACGCCGTGAAACACCAGCACCGGGACCGATCCGAGCAGATCGTGGAAGCGGTGGGAGGCCTCCTCCCCCCGGCCGAGCGCCCAGACCTCGACCATCAGCAGCACCGCCGCGTAGCCGACCGCCAGGCTGGTCAGCTCCCGGGTGATGAACCTCAGGTAGGCGATCTTCTCGACCCACCAGAAGATCGGATACCGCGGCCGGTACCACTTGGGGTGGAACAACTGGTAGCGGGGGTTGGCCGCCTTGCGCGACGCCACTTCCGAGGGGATCAGCTTGCCGGACTGGCTCACCGGTTCCCCCACGGCAGGAGCGACTTGAACCACTCGGCGGTAGCCGCCACCTTGTAGCGCTGGATCGCCCCGGCGGGATCGACGTGCTTCGGGCAGACCTCCGAGCACTCGCCGACGAACGTGCAGCACCAGAGCCCCTCGTGCTGCGACAGCACGTCCATCCGCTCCTCGGCCCCCTGGTCGCGCGAGTCGAGGTTGTAGCGCTGGGCGAGCGCGATCGCGGCGGGGCCGATGAAGGTGGGCTCGAGCGAGTAGATCGGGCACGCCGAATAGCACAACAGGCAGTTGATGCACATCGAGTACTGCTTGTAGGCGGCCAGCTCGTCGGGCGTCTGCAGGTACTCGCCCTCCGACAGCGGCCGCTCCTCGTCGCGGATGATCCATGGCTTGACGCTCTTGAGCTTGTCGACGAAGTCCTGGAGGTCGACCACCAGGTCCCTGATCACCGGGAAGCCCTTGAGCGGCTCGACGCGGACCGGCCCGGGCGCGAACGACGAAAGATAGGTCGCGCAGGTCAGCACCGGCTCGCCGTTGACCACCATCCCGCAGCTCCCGCACACGCCCATCCGGCAGGCCCAGCGGTAGGAGAGGCTGCCGTCCAGCTCGTCCTTGATGTAGTTCAGGCCGTCGAGCACCATCCATTCGTCGCGGCACGGTACCTCGAAGCTCTGCCACACCGGCTCGTCCTCCTGCTCGGGCCGGTAGCGGCGGATCTCGATCGTGATCGACTGGGCCATCCCCTCACCCTCACCTTCCATAGACGCGCTCGCCCGGAGGCCAGCGGGTGATGGTCACCGGCAGGTAGTCGATGCGCGGCGCGGCGCCCGCGCTCCAGTGCGCGAGCGAGTGGGCGAGGAAGCGCTCGTCGTCGCGCTCCGGATGGTCCGTCCGCTGATGGGCGCCGCGCGACTCCGTCCGGTGGAGCGCGGAGTGGATCATCGCGTCGCCCACCTCGAGCATGTTCGACAGCTCCAGGCACGCGGTCAGCTCGGTGTTGAACGTCCGGCTGCGGTCGTCGAGCGCGACGTCGCCGAACCGCTCCTTGACCGCCGCGATCGTGTCCGCGGCGGCCTGGAGCCCCTTCGCCTCGCGGTAGATGCCGGCGCCCTTCTCCATCGCCTCCTGCATCTCGGTGCGCAGCGGGGCGACCCGCTCGGAGCCGCCGCTCTTCTCCAGGAACTCCCGGTTGAGCCGCCGCTCCTCGTCGAGCGCCTGGGCGAGCACGCCCCGGGTGGGCTCCGACTGTGCGGCGGCGAAGCGCGCGGCGGCCGTGCCGGCGCGGGCGCCGAACACCACCAGCTCGGTCAGCGAGTTGCTGCCCAGGCGGTTGGCGCCGTTGATGTTGACGCACGCCACCTCGCCGGCGGCGAAGAGGCCGGGCACCGGCGTCGCGCCCTCGATGTCGGTGTGGACGCCCCCCATCATGTAGTGGACCACCGGCCGTACCGGGATCAGCTCGGTGACCGGGTCGAGGTTCTCATACTTCAGGCACAGCTCCCGGACGAACGGGAGCTTCGCGTCGATCACCTTCTCGCCGACGTGCCGGATGTCGAGGTGGACCACGTGCCCGTGCGGGGTCTCGATCGTCCGCCCCTTCTCCATCTCCTTGACGAACGCCTGGGACAGCCGGTCCCGGGGCCCCAGCTCCATCGATTTCTTGACCGGCTTGGGCTCGGGCCGGCCGAGGTCGTAGTCCTGCAGGTAGCGGTAGCCGTCCTTGTTGAGCATCCAGCCGCCCTCCGAGCGCGCCGCCTCGGTGATCAGGATGCCGGTGAACGGCAGGCCGGTCGGGTGGTACTGGATGAACTCCATGTCCTTGAGAGGCGCGCCCGCGCGGTAGGCGAGCGCCATGCCGTCGCCGGTCTTGATGTTGGCGTTGGTGGTGTAGGGGAACACCTTGCCACACCCGCCGGTGCACAGGATCACCGCCTTGGCGAGCAGCGCGTAGACCTTGCCGGTGGCGAGCTGGATCGCCACCGCTCCCTGGCAGCGCCCGTCGTCGACCAGCAGGCTGGTGACGAACCACTCGTCGTAGGTGGTGATCGACGTGTACTTGAGGCAGGTCTGGTAGAGCGTGTGCAGCATGTGGAAGCCGGTCTTGTCGGCGGCGTACCACGTGCGCTCGATCTTCATGCCGCCGAACGGCCGCACGGCGATGTGCCCGTCGAGCTCGCGGTTCCACGGGCAGCCCCAGTGCTCGAGGCGGAGCATCTCCTCGGGCGCCTCGCGGACGAACGCCTCGACCGCGTCCTGGTCGCACATCCAGTCGCCGCCGCTGATCGTGTCGTAGGCGTGGGCGTCGAGGCTGTCGTCGGCCTTGACGACCGCCGCCGCCCCGCCCTCGGCGGAGACCGTGTGGCTGCGCATCGGATAGACCTTCGACGCCACGGCCACGCTCAGCGCCGGCGCGGCCTCGGCGACCGCGATCGCCGCCCTCAGCCCGGCGCCGCCGCCGCCGACCAGGAGCACGTCGTGCAGTACGGTTTCCATCGCCTGCCGTAGGTCTCTCGGGATCTGGCCCGGAGGATTCGGGGCATACTAGCCCAATCCGGGGACTGGCGGGCGTTGGTCAAGCGCGGTCGTGCGTTCCCGGAGTACAGGATCTCCTGGCCTGACCCGGGGGCCGCTCTGAATCTACAGAGCCGCTTCAGCGTGGAGCCGTAGACCGAGAGCACGCGCCACCTTGAGGATCGTCGCGAAGCTCGGGTTGCCGTTCTCGCTGAGGGCCTTGTACAGACTCTCCCGGCTGAGGCCGGCTTCTCGGGCGACCTGGGTCATGCCCTTCGCGCGCGCGATGTCTCCCAGCGCGCGCGCAATGCCCGCCGCGTCATCGGGCGCTTCAGCGAGCCAGGCGTCGAGGTAGGCGGCCATCTCCTCGGGGGAGCGGAGCTGCTCCGCCACGTCGTAGGGCACCGTCCGGGTCTTGGTGGGGGCATTCCTGGAGGTCTTGGGCATTTCGACTTGACTCCTACAGGTTCTTGGCCAGCGCAATGGCCACCTCGATGTCCTGCTGCTGGCTCGACTTGTCGCCACCGGCAAGGAGCACGATGAGCTCGCCGGCTCTTTCGGTGTAGTAGACGCGATACCCAGGGCCGACGTCGATCTTCAACTCGGACACGCCGTGAGTGAGATTGCGACGCTGTCCCGGATTACCGTGAACGAGCCGATCAACCCGCACTTGGATGCGGGCGCGAGCCGCGCGGTCTTTGAGGGCGTTGATCCACTCTCGATAGACCTCGGTCATCCGCACCCGCATACACAGAGTGTAGCCCGCGGGATACAAATGTCAAGCGCCGCCGTACAGGGGTCTCGCCGGGTCCAGCCCAATTGAAAACCCCGTGCGTCCAGCAGGGGTCGTGGTCGTTGGTCGCCTGGGCGAGGTCGAACCAGAGATCCCACGCGGCGGCGAGCTCCTCGTCCGAACATCCCCGCGAGGTCGAGGTCGCGGCTCAGGCGGCGAGGCGCCGGCCCCTCACCTGGCTTGAACCTTCGGCGGCAACGCCCAACTCTCGGGGTCGTGCTCGGTCTTCCGTTTGCCGTCGATCAGCTCTTGCCACTCCTGCTCGGTGAGCTCGCGGAATTCGCCCCGCTCGAACGGGCCGAACACTTGCTCGTAGGCGTGCTCTTCGCTGACGATTCGGTTGCGCACGGCGGGTGGGAGTTGGCTGGGAGGCAGGGATTCGAACCCCGATTCTGCGGTCCAGAGCCGCATGTCTTGCCGTTAGACGACCTCCCAGTCGGACCACCTAGGCTAGCGAACGCGCCGAACGCGGTCAAGATTCTCGACGATCTCGACAGAGCCTCCAGCGCGGCGTCGGTCCCCGCCGCGCCGGGGCATCAGAACGACCCGTCCACCAGCACGATGTCGCTCTCGACCCCGTGGGCTTGGGAGTAGATCAGCCACCGCGCGCCGGGGGCGAGGGCGAGGCTGCGGCTGATCGGCCAGTCTTCGAGCACCGCGACCTGGCGCGGCTCGCCGCTGGCGTCGGAGAGGTAGAGCACGGAGTCGTGCTCGGGGCTCTTGGCGACGAAGTAGACGCCGCCGGGGCCGACCGCCCAGTTGCCGGACTGGCCGGGTCCGAGGCGGACCGGCACCGGCTCCACCGGGCCGCCGGCGGCGGGCAGCCGCCAGAGCCCCGGCTCGCCCCGCCGGTCGAAGTAGATCCAGCGGCGGTCGGGGGACTCGACGGCCCGGTGGCCGCCGCCGCGGGTGACCTGCTCGGCCTGCCGCTCGCCGCCCGCGGCCGGCGCCGCCGGCTGCCGCCACAGCTCCCAAGCGCCGGTGCGGTCGGAAGAGTAGTAGAGCCAGCGCCCGTCGCCCGACCACCACGGCGCCACCTCGTGCGAGGTCGCCGAGGTCAGCCGCTCGGGCAGGCCGCCGTTGGTTGCGACCCGCCAGACGTCGGCGTCGCCGCCGGCGGTCGCGGTGAACACGATCCACTCGCCGCCGGGCGACCAGGAAGGCTGGCCGGTGTAGGGTCCACCGAAGTCGGTCAGGCGGCGGGCGCCGCGCCAGTCGTCGCCCGAGATCCAGATCTCGAAGGCGCCGGAGCGGGTGGAGGCGAAGGCCAGGCGGCGGCCATCGGGCGAAACGCTCGGCTCGCCGTCGAGACGGGTCGACGAAAGCGCCGGGATCGGGCGGCTCTCGCCGCTGGCGAGATCGAGCCGCAGGAGCCGAAAGTGGAACGTGTAGCGGCTGTAGGCCAGCCGCCCCGGGCCGGCGTCGCGGGTCAGGGTCATCGCGCCCTCGCCGCCGACCGGCGCCGGCGCCGGCTCACCTCCGGCCGCCGGCACGGTCCACAAGCGGTGGTCGCCGGCGTCGTAGAGGGTGAACACCAGCTCGGAGCCGTCCCCCGACCACTCGACGTCGCGGATCTTGCGCGGCGACGCGGTGATCCGGCGCTCCGGTCCGCCCGCGGCCGGAACGGTGTAGAGGTCCTGGATCAGCGGATAGACGTTGCGCAGGAAGGCGATTCGGGTGCCGTCCGGCGACCATGCCGGCTCGCCGTCGCCGGAGATCGCCGGCGGCGGCTCGGTCAGCCGGCGACGCTCGCCGGTCGCCGGGTCGAGGAGGAAGATCGAGTAGGGCTCACCGTCCCGCTCGGCCCAGCCGAGCGCCAGGCTGGCGCCGTCGGGCGACCACGCCAGCCCGTACGGCCGCCGGCTCCCGAGCGCGGCGAGCGGCTGCGCCGGGCCACCGAGGGCCGGCACGCGGCGGATCTCCCAGCGGGGCTCGCCGTTCTGCTCGCCGGGGGCGCCGTTGGCCTTGGCGACGAAGGCGAGGAAACGGCCGTCGGGCGACCAGGTCGGGCTCTCGGCGGCGTCGGCCAGGCGCAGCAGCGACTCGCTCCCCACCACCTTGACCCAGAGCGCCGTCTCCCTGCCGTCCGAGCGGCTGCGGATGAAGGCGACCCGGTCGCCGCCGGGCGACAGGGCCGGGTCGAACTCGAGGCCGGGGTAGGAGGTCAACGGGACGACGCGGGGGGTCTGCGGTGAGCGTTGGCCGGAGATCCAGAGGATCGAGACGACCACCGCCAGCGCGGCGGCCGCCCCGGCCAGCCAGAGGGTGCCGCGGCGGGTGCGGGCGATGGGCTCGCCCTCGATCGCCGACACCGGCGCCACCAGCCGGTAGCCGGCGCGCGGGATGGTCTCGATGAAGCGCGCCTCGCCGGCGCGCCCGCCGAGGATCTTGCGCAGCTCGTAGATCGCCCGCCGCACCACCTCGTCGGAGACGTGCGGCGTGCCCCAGACCGCCTGCCGCAGCTCCTCCTGCGAGCGAACTCTCCCCGGCTCGCGCGCCAGTTCGACCAGGACGCCCATCATCTTGGGCTCGATCTGGACCGCGCCTTCCGGCCCGGTGAGCCGGTGCAGTGAGGGCTCCACCCGCCACCCCTCGCCCAGCCGGAAGCTCGTGTTCGGGCGGGTCTCCATCCTTCACGGAGCCTACACCGCGGCCTCACCGCGCCCTCATGGACTGCCGCCGGCGGGCCGCGCCAGGGTCACCTCGCAACCGACGCCGCCGGAGCCGTGGAGGGCAGGGGCGGCCGACGCCAACAACCAAGACCGTGGAGGAACCGAGATGAGGAAACAGACGTTCGGCCGGATGATGATCTGGTCCATGCTGCTCGTCGCCGGTGCCCTCGCCGCCGCGACCGCCGCCGCCGGCGAAGCCGAGAACCGGGCGCTGATCACCGAGTACGTGGAGGACTGCCTCAACGACGCGGACGACCGCTGCCTCGATCGCTATCTGCTCGCCGAGAAGGTGGCGGCCATACGCAAGTCCGAACAGCTTCGACACCACTACTTCCCTGACCTTCACTACCGCGTGATCGAGGTGGTCGCCGACGAGGACCGCGTGGTCGCGATGCTCGAGGTCACCGGCCACCGCGAAGGGACCGAGCCGGCTGCCGGTGGGGAAGGAGAGTCCGCTGCTTCCGGCGACGGCGACGGAAGGCTTCGGCTGCGGGAAGCGCTCTTCTACTCGGTGCGCGATGGCAAGCTCTACGACGGCGAGCTGATCAGCGACCGGCTCGCGGTCGCCCAGGCGCTCGGCTACAGCACCGAGCCGCCACCGCAGGAGTGAGAGCCCGGACTTGGCGGCCGTCCTCAGCTCCCCGGCGCCTCCTGCCGCAGGTGGTCGAGGAAATGCCCGAGGTGCCGGGCGGTCGCCTCGCGGCCCATCGCCGCTACCAGGTCGAACACCGGCGGGCCGGCGGTGCTTCCCGTGAGCGCCAGGCGCAGGGGGTGGATGAGGTGGCCGGCCTTGACGCCCAGTTCGTCGGCGAGGGCGCGCAGCTCGGCCTCCAGCGACTCCACGGCCCAAGGATCGGCGGCGGCGTAGCGGGCGCGGAGGCGGTCGAGGTGGGCCGGCAGGTCGGGCTCGGCGCGGTACTTGGCGGTCAGCTCGGGGTCGTAGTCGAGGCGGTCGCGGAGGTAGGGGAGCAGGGTCTCGGCCAGCTCGGCGAGGGTCTTGGCGCGGGTGCGCTGGAGGTCGGCGGCGGCCTCGAGGCGGGCGCGGCCGGCGGCGGCGAGGGCGCCGGGGTCGATCCCCACGCGGGCGAGGAACGGCGCGAGGTGGGGCATCAGCTCGGCGAGCGGCAGGCCGCTCATGGTCTGGGCGTTCATCCACGCCAGCTTGTCGGGATCGAAGACCGCGGCCGAGGCGTTGAGGCGCTCGACGGTGAAGAGGTCGACCATCTCGTCGCGGGTCATCAGCTCGCGGTCGCCGCCCGGCGCCCAGCCGAGGAGCGCCAGGTAGTTGTAGAGCGCCGGCGGCAGGATCCCCTGCGCGCGGAACTCCTCGACCGAGGTCGCGCCGGTGCGCTTGGACAGGCGCTTTTTGTCCGGGCCGAGGATCAGCGGCAGGTGGCCGAAGCGCGGCGCGGGCGCGCCGAACGCGCGGAAGAGCGCGACGTGCTTGGGGGTGTTCGACAGGTGGTCGTCGCCGCGTAGGACGATCGTCACCCCCATGTCGACGTCGTCGACGACCACCGAGAGGTGGTAGGTCGGCGAGCGGTCGGAGCGCAGGAGGACGAAGTCGTCGAGCATCTCGGGCGGGAACTCGACCGCCCCGCGCACCAGGTCGTCGATTGAGATCGTCTCCTCCGGCATCGCCAGGCGCACCGCGTGCGGCTCGCCGGCGGCGCCGCGGCGCTCGGCGTCCGCGGGCGGTAGCCGCCGGCACGTGCCCGGGTAGCGGAAGCGCTCGCCGCGCTTCTCGGCCGCGCGGCGCTCGGCGTCGAGCGCCTCGGGGGCGCAGAAGCAGCGGTAGGCGCGGCCGGCGGCGACCAGCTCGGCGGCGCGCTCGCGGTGGCGCTCGACGCGCGCGCTCTGGAGCACCGGCCCCTCGTCCCAGCGCGCGCCGATCCACTCGAGCGCGTCGACGATCTGCCGGGTCATCGCCTCGTCGGAGCGCGCGCGGTCGGTGTCCTCGATGCGCAGGATGAAGCGGCCGCCGAGGCCGGCGCGCAGCAGGTCGTTGTAGATCGCGGTGCGCGCGCCGCCGACGTGGAGGAAGCCGGTCGGCGAGGGCGCGAAGCGCACCACGACCGGACCGGTGAGCTGGGTCTTCGCCATCGCGGGTCGCGGACGCTATCACGCGGCCCGCACCGGCCCGGCCCACCCGCCGGGGTCGGCCGCGGGCCGCCCCGCCGCGCGGCGCGGCGTGCGCGGCCCTCTGGTAGGCTCCGCGCGAATCGCGAACAAGGGAACGAGAGAGGGGAGACTCCGCCATGACCGTCGAGATCGCGCCCGGCCTACGCAAGGTCCTGGTCGCCACCGACTTCTCCGCCACCGCCGGCGCCGCGGTCGCCTGGGCGGTCGAGGTCGCCCGCCCGCACGGCGCCACGGTGCGCCTGGTGCACGCGCTGACCCTGCCCACCCCGGTGCCCGGCTACGTGGTCGCCGACGGCCTCGACTTCGGCCAGGAGCTGCGCGCCGCGGCGCAGGCGCGGCTCGACCAGGCGGCCGACGAGCTGGCCGGCGGCGGCACGCCGGTCGAGACCGACCTGCGCATGGGCATCCCGTCGCAGGCGATCCTCGGCGCCGCCGAGGAGTGGCAGCCCGACCTGCTGGTGATCGGCACCCGCGGCCTGACCGGGCTCGCCCACCTGCTGCTCGGCTCGACCGCCGAGCGGGTGGTCCAGAAGGCGCCCTGCCCGGTGCTCTCGGTCCATCCCGAGGACGCCGAGCGCCACCGCCCGATCAAGACCGTGCTCGTGCCGACCGACTTCTCGGCCGACGCCGACCGCGCGCTCGACACCGTGCTTCACCTCTTCCCGGCGCCGCACGGCGCGATCAAGCTGATCCTCGTCCACGCCTTCCATCTGCCGGTCGAGTACACCGCCTATGGGCCGATCCCGACCTCGGTCCACTACCTCGAGGACGTCGCGGGCGAGGCCGAGCAGCGGCTGCGCGAGGTGGCGAAGGGCTACGAGCGCGAGGGGCTGGAGGTCGAGGCGGTGTGCCGCGAGGGGTTCGCGCCCGACGTCATCGTCGACGAGGCCGGGGCGCGCAACGCCGACCTGATCGCGATGGGCACCCACGGCCGCTCCGGGCTCGCCCACCTGCTGCTCGGCTCGACCGCCGAGCGGGTGGTCCAGAAGGCGCCCTGCCCGGTGATGACGATCCGGCGGCCGAAGGACGAGGCCGAGGGGTAGGGGTTACTCGAGCAGCTCGACCGCCTGCGCCGCCGGCTCGTCGCGCAGCAACGGGTTGCCGTTGAGCAGCCGCGCGCAGGCGTTCCAGCGCAGCACCGCCTCGTCGTTGCCGGGCTCGCGCAGCTCGATCGCGCGCTCGAACCGCTCCATCGCCTGGACCAGGCCGCGGTAGGCGTTGTGCGGCGCCGCCGGCCCACCGCGCGCCAGCGCCGCCTTGGCCCGCCGCTCGAGCAGGATGCCGCCGTAGTAGGCGCGGTCGTAGTCGCCGGTCAGCTTCTCCAGCGCCTCCTGGGCGGCGCGGAACGCCGCCCCCGGCCGGCGGGCGAACTGGTCGGTGAGCGCCAGCAGCAGGGTGGTCAGCGCGTCGCGGTTGTCCGGGTCGACCGCGAGCACGTCGTGGCAGATCGACTCGGCCTCGCCCGGCTCGTTGAGCAGGCGGTAGCGGCGGCCGCGCTCGAGCGCGGCCGGCACCGCCTCGGCGGTCAGGTGCTTGAGCTCGATCATGCTCGCCTCCGCATCAGCCCGGCTCGGTCCGGTCTGGCTCGGTCTCGGTCATCATGGTCATGCGTCGAGCGTCGCCGTGGCGGGATGGCGGAGAGGGAGGGATTCGAACCCTCGGCCCGGGGGTTAACCCCGAGCAACTGCTTAGCAGGCAGCCCTGTTCGACCACTCCAGCACCTCTCCGCGGGGTCGCGCACGATGCGCACAGGGCAAGTCGATTCTACCTCCGAATCGCGGGGTAGACTAGCCGCCCGATGACCGAGCCGAGCCCCGGGCCGTCCGCCCCCGACCCCCGCACCGCCCGGACGGCCGGCGAGCCGCAGCCGGGCGACGCCTCCGCCTTCCCCACCGGCCGCCCGGGGAGCGATCCCGCAACCGACCTGCTGGCGATCAACACCCTGCGCTTCCTCGCCGCCGACATGGTCGAGCGGGCGCGGAGCGGCCATCCGGGAGCGCCGATGGGCCAGGCGCCGCTCGCCTACTGGCTGTGGACGCGCCACCTGCGCCACGACCCGGCGGACCCGGAGTGGCCGAACCGCGACCGCTTCGTGCTCTCGTGCGGCCACGCCTCGGCGCTCCTCTACGGGCTGCTCCACCTCTCCGGCTACGCGCTGCCGCTCGAGGAGCTGGCCAACTTCCGCCAGCTCGGCTCGCGCACCCCCGGCCACCCCGAGCGCGACCTGGCGCCCGGGGTCGAGACCACCACCGGTCCGCTCGGCCAGGGGTTCGGCAACGCGGTCGGCATGGCGCTCGCCGAGCGGATCCTCGCCGCCCGCTTCAACCGCGAGGGCCTCCCGCTGATCGACCACCGGGTGTGGGTGATCGCCAGCGACGGCGACCTGATGGAGGGGGTCTCCGCCGAGGCCTCCTCGCTCGCCGGCCACCAGCGGCTCGGCCGGCTCAACGTCTTCTGGGACGACAACCGGGTGACCATCGACGGCCGCACCGATCTCGCCTTCTCCGAGGACGTCGCGGCGCGCTACGAGGCCTACGGCTGGCACGTCGAGACCATCGACGAAGGCATCGACCTCGCCGCGATCGACCGCGCCGCGATGGCCTGCCGCGCCGAGACCGAGCGGCCGTCGCTGGTGGTGGTGCGGACCGTCATCGGTTATGGCGCGCCGCACAAGCAGGGCACCGAGAAGGCCCACGGCGAGCCGCTCGGCGCCGAGGAGGCGCGGGCGGCCAAGCGCGCGCTCGGCTGGCCCGAGGACTCGGACATGCTGATCCCGGAGGGGGCGCGGGCGCCGTTCGAGGCCGCCGCCGCCCGCGGCGCCCGCCTCAACGCCGAGTGGCGGCGCCTCCTCGAGCGCTACCGCGAGGCCGACGTCGAGGCCGCGGCCGAGTTCGAGCGCCGGCTCGCTGGCCGCCTCCCCGACGGCGTCTTCGACGCGCTCCCCCGCTTCGCCCCCGAGGACGGCCCGATCGCCACCCGCAAGGCCTCGGGCAAGGTGCTCGCCGCGCTCTCTCCACGGATGCCCGAGCTGGTCGGCGGCTCGGCCGACCTCACCGGCTCGAACAACACCCAGCTCCCCGGCGCCGGCGTCCAGACCGCGGACGAGCCCGGCGGCCGCTACCTCTACTACGGGGTGCGCGAGCACGCGATGGGCTCGATCATGAACGGCATGGCGCTGTCGCGGATGCTGATCCCGTACGGCGGCACCTTCCTGATCTTCTCCGACTACATGCGGCCGGCGACCCGGCTCGCCGCGCTGATGGAGCTGGGGGTCGTCTACGTCTTCACTCACGACTCGATCTTCCTCGGCGAGGACGGCCCGACCCACCAGCCGATCGGCCAGCTCGCCGCCCTGCGCGCGATCCCCCAGCTCACCGTCATCCGCCCCGCCGACGCCAACGAGACCGCCGCCGCCTGGCGGGTGGCGCTCGAGAACCGCGAGGGCCCGACCGCGCTCGCCCTCACCCGCCAGGGGCTGCCGGTGCTCGAGGACACCGCCGAGCTGGCGGCCGAGGGCGTGGCGCGCGGCGGCTACGTGCTCGCCGACCCCGAGTGGCCGGGCGCCGGGCCGCCGGAGCTGATCCTGATCGCCACCGGCTCCGAGGTGGCGCTGGCGCTGGCCGGTCACCGCAAGCTCGCCGAGGAACGCATCCCCAGCCGGGTGGTCAGCCTGCCGTCGTGGGAGCTGTTCGACCGCCAGCCGCGCGAGTACCGCGACGCCGTGCTGCCGCCGTCGATCACCGCCCGGCTGGCGATCGAGGCGGCGAGCCCGCTCGGCTGGCACAAGTACGTCGGCCCCCAGGGCGACGTCCTGGCGATGGAGCGCTTCGGCGCCTCGGCGCCGTACCAGGACCTCGCGGTCGCCTTCGGCTTCACCGCCGAGGAGGTCGAGCGGCGGGCCAAGTGGCTGCTCGGGCTGGCCGGCTGAGCCGCGGCGCGCCTAGCCGAACCCGCCGGGGTCGTCCGCGGTTGGCCCGTAGATCGACGGCAACGGCACGCCGAGCAGGCGGAGGTAGACCGAGAGCTGGCCACGGTGGTGGATCAGGTGGTTCATGACGAAGCTGCGTAGCGCCGCCGTCCGCGTCAGGTCGAGCAGGACCTTGCCGCCCCCGACCATCCGCCAGTGCCCGCGGAGGTGCTCGTCGGTGACCCCCTCGGCAACGGCGTGGTACACGGCGACGTTCTCGTCGTGGACCCGCAGCAGCTCGGCGGTCGTCTCCGGCCGGTGGGCGCGGTACCCGTGCCGGCTCTCCCGGTCCATGTGGAACTCGTCGTCGGCGAGGATGGTCTTCGACCAGCCCGGCAGCTCGGCGACGTGGCCGGACAGTCTCGACAGGGTCATCGACTTCTCGTGCGGCTTCCAGCCCATCTGCTCTTCGGGTACCCGCTCGAGCAGCCGGCGGGTGGTCGCGGACTCGTGCTCCAGCTCGGCGAGGAAGGCGTTGATGATCGGCATGGGTAGAGGTCTCCTCCGGTGATGAGCGGCGGGCCCCAGGATAGCAACCCCGGCGCGCCGCGCTGCCCACGGTGCGGCGAGGGCTTCGACTGCGGCGCGGCGGCCGGCGAGACCGAGTGTTGGTGCTTCGAGGCGCCGCCGGTCGCTCCCGACCCAGCGGCCGAAGGCTGCCTCTGCCCGAACTGCCTGCGGGCCGCGGCGGCTCAGGGCGGCGGGGCGGTCGAGCCGGCCGGCGGCGGCGAGCCGGTCAGCCCCGGTGCCGGCGCCGCAGCACGTGGGCGAAATCCTGGAAGCCGATGAACTTCACCCCCCAAAAGAGCGTCAGCAGGATGAACAGCCAAGTGTCGAACAGCCACAGAAACAGCGGCGAAGCCGAGAACAGGCACCGGGTGGCCAGCGTGTAGCGGTTCGAGGCGCGGTTGATCAGGGTCGCGAAATACTCGACCGCCGACCCTTCCTCGGCGTCGATCAGCTTCGGGTCGGTGCCGATCACCAGGTTGAAGTGGCCAAGGTGGCGCAGCGAGGTCATGCAGTAGGCGAACGCGACGCCGAACGAGATGATCAGCAACAGGAGTTTCGCCGCGGTCGCCTCCGGCGTCGCCTGCAACGCCTGCGCCTGGGGCAGCGCCTCGACCCCCGGCAACTGGATCAGGATGTTCGCCGAGACGCCCATCAGGATCAGCGTCGAGGAGGCGAGCAGGGTGTTGACCATGGTCAGGTTGCGGGTGAGCTGCGCCGCGGCCACCACGTCGTCGCGCGCCAGGAGCCGCTCGATCCACGACCGCCGGTAGAGGTCGAACCGCGACTTCGCGGCCTGGTTCGGGAACACCCGCATCAGCAGCGGGTAGACGGTGTGGTAGATCGGGAAGACCAGCACGAAGAGAGCGAACCCGATCGCGTCCTCCGGGCGCTGGAAGAGGGCGAGCCACTGGTCGAGGGTCATCGGGTGGGCTCCTGAGGGGCGATCCTATCGCCATGGAGAACGCCGCCCACCGGCAGGCCCTCCGCCCGCGCCTGGAGGTACTCCCCGGAAACCGCGCGGGTCGCCCGACTTTCCGTTTGCCGAGAACGCCTGCCTGGTGCTCCCGCCGGCCCCGGCGCCGGCTCGTCGAGCCGCAGCAGCAGCTCGGCGTAGCTCTCCACCCACTCCCACCGCCTCGACGACCCCGGCGAGCGGTGGAGCGCCGGCAGCGCTGCGCACGCTCTCGCCGGGCCGCGCCCCGGCCATGCCCAGGGCGCCGGTGAACGCGGCCCAGGCCTCGGCACGGGGCGCGGGTGCCATGCCCATAAGCTGAAAAGCGAGGACGGCTGACCGGGGAAGTGCTGGAGGTAGGGACGCAGGATGCGGAAGAAGCAGGGCCAGCCATGCTCCCAGCCCTCGAGCTCGGCCACTCCTTGCGCCGCTTTTCGTCTCGTTCGTGCTCAGGACGGCACTTCGGTCCGGGGTTCGAGCGGCAAGGGGTGGGCCACCACCACCAGGCGATGGGAGCGGCCGCCCGGGGCTTCCGGGTGGTGGTAGCGCGCGACGAGCCGGGTAACGGCGTCGGTCAGCTCGCGGGTGAAGGCGGCGCGGTCGGCCGCCGACCGGAAGCGCACCTCGGTGTCGAGCGACAGCGTCGGCAGGCGCTTGCCCGCCTCTCTCGCGCGGCGCACGAGGCCGCTCACCTCGCGGACGATGCGCGCGGCGAGCGCGATCAAGTAGCCCGCGGAGAGCCGGTCCGCGGTACGGCCGGGGTCCGCGGCCACGGGGCCGAGCGCGCTCGGCGAGACGACGTACGACGCTGCGCTCGCCACCATCAGGCGCTCCGTCAGGCCTCCCCACCGGCGCTCCTCGGCCACCTCGACGAGGCCGTGCGCCTCGAGCGCGCGCAGGTGGTAGTTGATCTTTTGGCGGGCGATCCCGACGCGCGCCGCGAGGGCCGCCGCCGAGGCGGGCTCGGCCAGCTCCGCGAGCAGCCGGCTGCGGAGCGGGTCGAGCGCGACGGTCGCGGCAGCCGGGTGGTCGATGACCTCGACGTCCTGCATGGAGGCCATTCCACCATTGACAGGCTTTGTTGTCAATGGGCAAAGGCGCGTTCAGAAGGGGCGGGCTTGGCTCGGCTTCCTGGCGGAGGGGGTGGGATTCGAACCCACGGACGGCGTGAACCGTCGACGGTTTTCAAGACCGCTGCTTTCGACCACTCAGCCA
>Ga0256864_1000154_pt1 | contig 27620 bp, 20 predicted proteins | sample RVTome_11_FD_187336 | JGI IMG/M metagenome (GOLD analysis project Ga0256864, IMG submission 187336) | Soil microbial communities from uranium-contaminated site in the Upper Colorado River Basin, Wyoming, United States - RVT147D111 HiSeq ... | reverse complement strand
CATCTTCCGCGACCGGCAGATCGTGTCGGAGAAGCTCCAGACCGTCGCGGCCGCCCTGCCGGCCGGCGTTTCGGCACCCGTGCTGGCGCCGGTCTCGTCCATCATGGGCGAGATCATGATGATCGGCCTGACTGGCCCGCAGTCACCGATGGAGCTACGCACGGTCGCCGATTGGACGATCCGCCGCCGCTTGCTCGCGGTGCCGGGCGTGGCGCAGGTGATCCCGATCGGCGGCGAGGTGCGGCAGTACCAGGTGCTGGCCGATCCCGCGCGCATGCTCGCGACCGGGGTGACGCTGGGGGACGTGCTCGCCGCGGCCGAGGGGTCGAACGCCAACGCGGCCGGCGGCGTGTACATGGATCGCGGGCAGGAGTACGTCATCCGCGGCATCGGGCGGATCCAGAGCGCCGACGACGTGGCGCGGACCGTGGTGGCCGTGCGGGCCGGCGTGCCCGTGCTGCTGGCGCAGGTCGCGGACGTGGTGGTCGGCCCCGCACCCAAGTACGGCGACGGCTCCGTGGACGGAAAGCCTGGTGTGGTGCTCGCCGTCCTCAAGCAGCCGGGGGCAAATACGCTGGAGCTGACCCGCCGCATCGAGCGCGAGCTGGCCGACGTTCAGCGCACCCTCCCGGCGGAGATGGAGATCCACGCCGACCTCTTTCGGCAGGCCAGCTTCATCCGGGTCGCCATCGACAACGTCGTGGCCGCGCTGCGGGACGGCGCGATCCTCGTCGTGGTCATCATCTTCTTGTTTCTCTGGAACGTCCGCGCCACCGCGATCTCGGTGCTCGCGATCCCGCTCTCGCTCGTCGTGGCGATCTTCGCCATGCGCCTGCTCGGCATCACGATCAATACCATGACCTTGGGAGGCATGGCGATCGCGATCGGCGCGCTGGTGGACGACGCCATCATCTACGTGGAGAACGCATTCCGCCGGCTGAAGGAGAACCACCACCGCCCGGAGCCGGAGCGCCGGCCGTCGCTCCGTGTGATCTACGACGCCTCGCGCGAGATCCGGGCGCCGATCGTGAACGCCACGTTGATCATCATCGTGGTGTTCCTTCCGCTGTTTTTCTTGAGCGGCGTGGAAGGGCGGCTGCTCCGCCCCCTTGGCTTCGCCTACGTCGTGTCCATCCTGGCGTCCCTGCTCGTGGCGCTGACCGTTACCCCGGCGTTGTGCGCCTATCTCTTGCCGCAGGCGCGGGCGGTGATCGAGGAGCGGGAGAGCGCGCTCGTCCGATGGCTCAAGGCCCGCTATGCGCGGACGCTCGACGCGGTGCTCGCTCGCCCCAAGCACATCCTCGCCGCCGCCGTCCTCGCCCTCGCGGCCACGCTGGCCGTCGTGCCGTTCCTCGGCACCGCGTTCCTGCCCGAGTTCAACGAAGGGGCGCTGACCGTGTCGGTCGTGACCGTGCCGGGGACCTCGCTCGACGAAGCGAACCGAATCGGGCAGCGCGTGGAAGAAATTCTGCTGGCGAATTCGGACGTGCGGAATACCGACCGCCGGCAGGGTCGCGCCGAGCTGGACGAGCACGCGCAGGGGGTGAACGCCGCCGAGATCGACGTCACCTTGCGCGAGGGCGTGGACAAGGAGGGGCTGCTGGAAGATCTGCGGCGGGAGATGGCCGCCATTCCGGGCACGAACGTCACCCTCGGCCAGCCGATCGGTCACCGCATCGACCACATGCTCTCGGGCACGCGGGCGAACATCGCCGTCAAGATCTTCGGACCGGATCTCTACCGGCTGCGTCAACTAGGCGCCCGGGTGCGGGACGCCATCGCCGAAGTGCCGGGCGTAGCGGACCTCCAGGTCGAGCAGCAGACGGACGTGCCGCAGCTGCGCATCCGGGCCGACCGGGTTGCGATGGCGCGCTACGGCCTGACGGCCGGCGGGCTCGCCGAGGGCATCGACGTCGCGTTCAACGGGGAAGTGGTCTCGCAGGTGCTGGAGGAGGGCAAGACCTTCGATCTCGTGGTGCGGTTCCCGGCGGCGCTGCGGTCCAGCGCCGAGGCCATCGCCCACGTACCCTTCGACACGCCGACCGGCTCGCGCGTGCCGCTGGGGCAGCTCGCGCGGGTCACCGTGGAGCGGGGGCCGAACACGATCTCGCGAGAGAACGTCCAGCGCAAGATCGTGGTGCAAGCCAACGTCGCCGGACGAGACCTGGGCGGCACGGTGGCGGATATCCAGCGGCGCGTCCGCGAGGCCGTCACGCTGCCGGCCGGGTACTATGTCGAGTACGGCGGCCAGTTCGAGAGCCAGGCCGAGGCCACCCGAACGATCGCCGTGCTGTCGTTGCTCTCCATCGCGGCGATCTTCCTCATTCTGTTCGCCGACTTCCGTTCGGCGCGCGTGGCGATCCTGATCATGGCGAACCTGCCGCTGGCGCTGATCGGCGGCGTGCTGGCGGTGCTCGTCACCTCGCGCATCGTGAGCATCGCGTCGCTCGTGGGGTTCGTGACCCTTTTCGGCATTGCCGTGCGCAACGGCATCCTGCTCATCGCGCACTACCGGACTCTCCTGCTCGACGGCGTGCCGTTCCGCGAGGCGATCGTCCGCGGCTCGCTCGAACGCCTGTCGCCCATCTTCATGACGGCGTTGTGCGCTGGCCTGGCGCTCATCCCGCTCGCACTCGGCGGCGGCGAGCCGGGCAAGGAGTTGCAGACGCCGATGGCGATCGTGATCCTGGGCGGGCTGCTGTCGTCGCTGGCGCTCAACATGGTGGTGCTGCCGGCGCTGTACTGGCTGTACGGAGAGCGGGAGATCCGGGTGGGAGCCGGAGACGAAGGTCTGGTGGAGGGTGTTGCGCCGTGAAGCGGTTTGTTGCGCCTACCCTGCCGCCCGATTAGCATGACGGTTCGATGATGCGCCGGCTGCGTCTCACCCACCCGTTCGCCCTCGTGGCGTTCCTCGCCCTCGCCATCGGCTCGCAGCTCGAGCCGATCCTCGGCGCGCTGCGCGACGGCGTCGTCCATCACGAGTCGGTCGCCCAGGCCGACATGCATCGGGCGGCCGACGTATTCGGCGATCACGGCCATGAAGACGGCGCCGCGCGCTCCTCGGAGCACCGGCACGGCGCACAGCACGAACACGGCAGCGGCACGGATCACTGCACGCACGCCCACGGCGCCGGCCTGCCGGCGGCCGTCGAGCCGGCGGTCGACGTGATGGTATCGAGTATCGAGTCGGCGCCTGTACACTTGCCCAGCACCCGCATCATCGAAGCCCATAGTCCGCCTCCCCGAGTCTAGCAGGGCCTCCACTACAAGTTGACGCGCGGTCGCATGCCGGAACGCACCGGCATGGATGTTTCGACTCGCGCCTGACCTGACACATCCCGCGCCACCCGGCGCCGGAGGTCCGTTGATGCTTGTTCTCATGTTGAGCGCCGCGCTCGCCGCGGCGCCGCAGGATACCGTCAGGCTGACGCTCGAGGAGGCCGTCACCCGGGCGCTGGTCGTGAGCCCCGCCGTGAGCGCCGCCGAGGGAGCCGTGCACGCGCCTCGGGGGGCGCGCGCCGAAGCATGGTGGCCGTTCCCCGAAAACCCGACGCTCGAGTATGGCCGCGTGCGACGCCGGTCGACGTCGGGAACCGTCTACGACCGCGAGTGGGTGCTGAGCCAGGAGATCGAAATCGCGGGTCAATGGGCGTGGCGCGGGAGCGCGGCCTCGGCGCTGGTCGGGTCGGCGGAGGCCGGTGTGGAGGACGCTCGGCGACTGGCGGCGCTCGAGGCGCGGCGCGTGTACGCCGCGCTCGCGGTCGCGGAGCGCCGGGCCGGCCTCACCGACTCGGCGGCGGCCTTCGCCGAGCGACTGGCCGAGTTCGCGCGACGGCAGTTCGATGCGGGCGAGGTGAACCGGCTCGAGTGGAACGCGGCGGTACTCGAAGCCGCGCGGACGCGGAGCGCCGCCGAGCGGGCGCGGGCTGAAGCCGCGGCGGCCGCCGCGGATCTCGCGCGGCTGCTGGCCCTGCCGGCCGACTCCACGCCCGGAACGACGGCCCTGCCGGCGATTCCCGCCCTCCGGTGGGACTCCGACACCGTGCTCCTGGGGCTCGCGCGCGCCCGGCGGCCCGACCTTCAGGCGAGTGCGGTGCTGCGCCGGAGCGCGGATCGGAACCTGACGGCCGCGAGGCTTGCGTTCATCCCGAACCTCACAATCTCCGCCTTCGACGGGCGCGAGGAAGGCACCGACCGGCTGTTGGGGTTTGCCGTGGGGGTGAAGATCCCCCTGTTCCATCGCCGGCAAGCAGGCGTCGGCGCGGCGCGGGCGGAGCGGGCGGCGGTGCGGGCCCAACTGGCCGCGACCGAGCGAGCGGTCCAGGCCGACGTGCTGGCCGCAGGCGCTCGGTTCCTGCGGGCACGCACGGCGGAGCGCCGCTTCGCCACCGACGTGCTGCGCGCGGCCACCGAGAACGTGACGCTCACCGAACGCGCGCTCACCGAGGGCGAGGTGAGCCTGACGGACGTGCTCGTCCTGCGGGGCACGGCCGTCAATGCGCAGCTCGAGTACCTCGATGTCCTGAGCGATGCGGCTGAGGCGTGGTTCGAGCTCGCTGCGGCCCTTGCAGCCGACCCCGCGGCCCTCGCGGCCCTCATGGGGACGGGAGACTGAAATGCGAAACGTCACCATGCTCATCCTGTCACTCACGACGGTACTCGCCGGCTGCGGGCAGAGCGAGCGCGCCACCGAGGAGCACAACGACCCTCCCTCGACGGACGTCGTCGAGCTCGACTCGGCGCAGCAGGCCGCGGCGGGGGTCCGGCTCGGACCGGTGGGGCCGTTGCCTCCGGACACGATCTACCTCACGGGCACGATCACCTTCGACGGTGCGCGGGTGAGCCACGTCGGCCCTCGCGTCCAGGGCCGGATTCGGCGGGTGTCCGTGGACATCGGCACGCACGTTTCGGCAGGAGACACGCTCGTGGTCCTCGACAGTCCGGAGCTGGGCGCCGCGCAGGCCCGCTGGGCCCAGGCCCGCGTCGCTCGTGACGTGGCCGCGCGCAACTTCGAGCGGACGGAACGCCTCTACGGGGATGGCATCGTCTCCGAGCGGCGCCGGCTCGAGGTCGAGGCCGAGTTCCGACAGCGGGAGGCCGAGCTCGGCGCCGCACTCCAGGCGCTGTCCGCCCTCGGCGCCGACCCCGACACCACCGGCTCGGGACTGTTCGTCATTCGAGCGCCGCTCTCTGGAGACGTCGTCGAGAAGCACGCGACGGTCGGCGAGGTCGTCGGACCGGAAACGAGCCTCTTCGTCGTGGGAGTGCTGAATCGACTCTGGCTCCTCCTCGATCTCTACGAGACCGATCTGCGCCGGGTGCGTGCCGGATTGCCGGTCGGCGTGGTGGCCGACGCGTACCCAGATGATCGTTTTGAAGCGCGCGTCGGATTGGTCAGCTCCGTCGTCGATACCGTATCTCGGACGGTGAAGGTCCGCGTCGAGATCCCCAACCCGGAGCATCTCCTCAAGCCGGGAATGTTTGCGCGGGCAGGGTTGGTGCTGGAGCCGAAGCCCGGAGCGATCGGGATTGCCCATGCGGCCGTGCAGACGCTGGAAGAGCGGGAGGTGGTCTTCGTGCCCGAGACCGGCGACGGCTTTCGCGCCGTTCCGCTCCGGCTCGGCCCGCCGCGCGCCGGGGGATGGGTGGAGGTCATCGAGGGGCTCGCGGCCGGCGACACGATCGTGATCGCCGGCGCGTTCGCGCTCAAGGCGCAGATGCTGCGCGCGACGTTCGGTGAGGAGCACCACTGATGATCGAGCGGACTGTGGATTGGGCGCTCAGCCAGCGTCTCCTCGTGCTCGTCGGCGCCGCCGGCTTGCTCGGTGGGGGCATCCTGGCCCTCCGCGGGCTCCCCGTGGACGCCTTCCCGGACGTGTCGCCCGTGCTGGTGCAGGTCGTCACCGAATCGCCGGGCCTCGCCCCGCAGGAGGTCGAGGCCCTGGTGACGTATCCGGTCGAGGTGTCGATGAGCGGCCTGCCGGGCGTCACGCGCATCCAATCGCTGTCCGCGTTCGGCATCTCGCAGGTCAACATCTATTTCCGGGATGACGTGGACATCTATTTCGCGCGGCAGCTCGTGTTCGAGCGCGTGCAGAGCGCCCGGGAGGCGATCCCCCCCGGGCTGGGCGAGCCCGTGCTCGGCCCGATCACGACGGGATTGGGGCAGGTCTATCAGTACCTCGTGACGGGGCCCGGCGTCTCCGCAGACTCCCTGCGGACGCTCCAGGACTGGATCGTGAAGTTTCGCCTTCGCACGGTGCCGGGGGTCGCCGAGGTGCTGTCGTTCGGAGGGCAGGTCAAGCAGTTCCAGGTCCAGGTGGATCCGGGCAAGCTGATCCAGTACGGCATCGCGCTGCCGCAGGTCGTCGAAGCGCTGGAGCGGAACAACAGCAACGCGGGCGGGAGCTACATCGTCGTCGGCGCCGAAGAGTACCTCGTCCGCGGCCTCGGTTTCGTGCACACGCTCGAAGACATCGGCAACGTGATCGTGACCGAGCGCGAGAACGCACCGGTGTACGTCCGCAGTCTTGGTACCGTGGCGTTCGGATCCGAGACGCGTCGCGGCGCGCTGACGGTGAACGGTGAGGGCGAGCGCGTCGCCGGGATCGTCCTCAAGCGGATCTACGAGAACACCTCGGCTGTGATCGAAGGCGTCCGAGAGGAAGTGGCCCGGATCAACGGATCGCTGCCCGCCGGAATACGGGTGGACCCCTTCTACGATCAGGCCGACCTGGTCGAGCGAGCGGTGGCGACCGTGCGGGACGCCCTGCTCGAAGGCGGCATCCTGATTGTGGTGGTGCTCCTGGTCTTCCTGGGCAACATCCGGAGCGCCGCCATCGTGACCGCGATGCTGCCGGCGTCGGCGCTGCTCGCCTTCATTCTCATGCGAGCCGCCGGCCTCTCCGCCAATCTCATGTCGCTCGGCGGGCTCGCGATCGGGGTGGGGATGCTGGTGGACGGCGGCGTCGTGATGGTCGAGAACGTCTACCGTCACCTGGGCGAGCACCGGTCGCCCGAGACGTCGCGGCTCACCGTGATCCGCCGCGCGGCCCACGAGGTCGCGCGGCCCATCGTCTTCGCCATCGCCATCATCATCATCGTGTTCCTGCCGCTCTTCAGCCTGGAAGGCGTGGAGGGCAAGCTGTTCAAGCCGATGGCGTTCACGATCACCTTCGCCATGCTCGGGTCGCTGGTCTTCTCCCTGACGCTGGTACCGGTGCTGTGCGCGCTTGGCCTCAAGGCCGGCAAGGAGGAGACCACGGTGGTCCACTGGATCAAGGGCCGGTACGAACCGCTGCTTCGGTGGGCGTTGTGCAACGGACGGCGTGTCGTCGTGGCGGCGGTCGTCGCACTGGCGGGCAGCCTGGCGCTCGTGCCGTTCCTCGGCACGGAGTTCGTTCCGGCGCTCGAGGAGGGCTCCATCGTGTACCGCGCCACGCTCGCGCCCAGCGCAGGATTGGACGAAGCGATCCGCGTGGCTGGACAGCTGGAGCGGGCTGCCAAGACGCTTCCCGAAGTCGTGGATGCGGTCTCCAAGATCGGACGGGCGGAGCTGGGAGGCGATCCAGAACCGGTCAACAACATCGAAACGACGGTCACGCTGAGACCCATCGAGGACTGGGATGCAGGCCGGACGAAGGCGGAGCTCGTGGACGCCATGCGCGAGCGCATGGCCGACATCCCGGGGGTCGCGCTCAACTTCTCCCAGCCGATCGCGTTCCGCGTGGATGAGCTGATCTCCGGCGTGCGCGCGCAACTGGCCATCAAGATCTTCGGAGAGGACCTCGACACGTTGGCGCGGCTCGGCGACGAGGTCGAGCGCGTCATTCGCGACATGCCGGGGGCCGAGGACGTGCAGACCGAGCAGGTGCTGGGGCAGCCGCAGCTCCTGATCCGGATCGACCGGACGGCGGTCGCCCGCCTGGGCGTGAACGTCGAGGATGTGCAGAACGTGATCCGCACGGCGATCGGCGGCACGGAGGCGGGGCAGGTCTTCGAGGGACAGCGGCGCTTCGACATCTTCGTGCGCTACGCCGAGCCGTACCGCGCGAGCCCCCAGGAGATCGCCCGCGCCCTGGTTGCGGCGCCTGGCGGCGCCCGCGTGCCGCTCGCGCAGCTGGCGCGCATCGAGGAGGTCGTGGGCCCCAAGCAGATCAGCCGCGAGGCCAACCAGCGCCGGATCGTGGTTCAGGCGAACGTCGAGGGGCGCGACCTGGGGGGATTCGTCAGCGAGGCTCAGGCGGCCGTGGCCCAATCGGTCCGGCTGCCGGCCGGTTACTTCGTCACGTGGGGCGGGCAGTTCGAGAACCAGCGGCGGGCCATGGCCCGGCTCGCGATCATCGTGCCGGTGACGATCGGTCTCATCTTCCTGCTGCTGTTCGGGTCGTTCAACTCGGTCCGGCAAGCCACCCTCATCATTCTCAACGTGCCCTTCGCGCTGATCGGGGGCATCATCGCGCTGCTCGTGACCGGTCAATACCTGAGCGTGCCCGCCTCGGTCGGGTTCATCGCCTTGTTCGGCGTGGCGGTGCTGAATGGGGTCGTCCTGGTCAGCTACATCAACCAGGTTCGGGCGGAAGGCGTCGAGCTGCAGGAGGCGGTCATTCGGGGGACACTCTTGCGTCTCCGCCCCGTGCTGATGACGGCGCTCGTCGCGAGCCTTGGCCTGGTTCCCCTGCTCCTCGCGCGCGGAGCCGGATCGGAAATCCAGCGCCCCCTGGCGAGCGTGGTCGTGGGCGGGCTCATGACGTCCACGCTACTCACGTTGCTGGTGTTGCCCGTGCTCTATGGCCGGTTCGAGCGTCGCCGAGTGGAGTTCTGAGGAGATGCCATGAAACTCATTATCGCCATCGTGCGCCCCTTCAAGGTCGCTGAAATCGTGGACGCGGTCGAGGGAGATGCGGCGTTTCCGGGTATGACGGTGCTCGACTGCCGGGGGTTCGGCCGGGAGAAGACGGCCCCCCATGCGCACGTTCCCGGGGAAGAGCTCAAAGACTTCGTGGACCGTCGGGTCGTGATGGTCGCGGCGCAGGAAGGCAGCGCCGCGGCCGTCGCGGACCGCATCGCGCAGGTCGCGCGCACCGGACAACCGGGCGACGGGAAGGTCTTCGTGCTGCGGCTGGAGCACGCGCTGCGCATCGCCACGGGTGAGATCAGAGACGCGGCGCTGCGGTGACGCTCGAACGGCGCAGCACCTGGGCCACCGCCGAAGCCCGGCGCACCTACGTCGCCGGCGTCCTGTGGCTCGGCGGGACCGCCGCGGCGTTCGCGGCCGGGGAGCGCCACGAAGCCGCCTGGCTCCACCTGCGCCTCGATGCCGCGGGGCTCACCCTCCTGGCCGCCGCCCTGATCGGCGGGTGGAACTTCTTCCCCAAGGCGGTTCGCGCGGTGCGGCGGCTCCGCCTCGACATGAACTTCCTGATGACGGTCGCCATCATCGGGGCGCTCATGATCGGCGAGCCGGTCGAGGCGGCGGCGATCGCCGCGCTCTTCTCGCTGGCCGAGCTGCTCGAGGCAGCGGCGGTGGCTCGGGCGCGGCGGTCCATTGAGGAGTTGGTGCGGCTCGCCCCGGAGCACGCTCGGGTGGTCGGGGAAGACGGGTCCGAGCGGGAGGTCCCGGCGTCCGCGCTGCGCACCGGCCAGCGGGTGCGGGTGCGCCCGGGCGAAAAGATCCCTATCGACGGCCGGGTGGTGGACGGCGAGTCGGCGGTGAACGAGGCAACCGTCACCGGCGAGTCGGTCCCGGTCAACAAGGTGCCGGGCGACGCGGTCTACGCCGGCACGCTGGTCGCCGAGGGGTATCTCGAGATCGAGGCCACCACGGACGCGGGCGACACCACGCTCGATCGCATCGTGCGTCTCGTCCGGGACGCGCAGGCCCGGCGGTCACCGAGCGAGCGGTTCATCGAACGATTCGCGCGGCACTACACGCCGGCGGTCACAGGACTGGCGTTGCTCACGATGGTCGCCCCGCCGCTCCTCGGGTGGGGCACCGGCGTCGAATGGTTCACCCGGGGACTTACCCTGCTTGTTATCGCCTGCCCGTGCGCGTTGGTCATCGCGACGCCTGTCACCGTAGTGAGCGCGATCACGAGCGCGGCCCGGCACGGCGTACTGATCAAGGGCGGCGAGTACCTCGAAGCGCTCGGTCGCACGTGCGCCATGGCGTTCGACAAGACGGGGTCGCTCACACAGGGGCGGCTGGAGGTCACGGACGTCGAGGGGCTGGAGGGGACATCGCCCGCCCACGTGCTCCGGTTGGCGCAGGCCGTGGAACAGCGGTCCGAGCACCCGATCGCGAAGGCCATCGTGGCCCATGGGGTGGCATCAGGAACCGATGCCCGCGACGCCGCTGTGAGCGACTTCGAGGCGCGCACAGGCCGCGGAGCCGTGGCGCGGGTGGACGGCCGCGAGGTGCGCGTGGGCACTCCCGATCTCTTCTCCGGCGAAGCGCTCCCGGGGCGCTTCACGCAACTCGAGCGGCAGGGACGGACGGTCGTGCTGGTTGGAGACGGCAACCGTGTGATCGGCTTGATCGCGCTCGCCGACCAGCCGCGGCCGGGTGCCGCAGCCGTGATCGAACGGCTGCGACAGCTCGGGATCCACGAGCAGACCATGCTCACCGGCGATCATGAGCTCGTGGCGGAGAGTATCGGGCGGCGGTTGGGGGTGCCGAACGTGTTGGCGCGATTGCGGCCCGAGGAGAAAGTAGAGGTGGTGGAGCGCATGCGGCGCGAGCACCACACGGTGGCGATGCTGGGCGACGGCGTGAACGACGCCCCCGCCCTCGCCGCGGCGTCGGTGGGCATCGCCATGGGGGCGGCGGGTTCGCCTGCGACCATCGAGACCGCCGATGTGGCGCTCATGGCCGACGACCTCGCCATGCTTCCCTACGCGGTGCGCTTGGCCCAGCTCGCTCGGCGCATCATCCGGTTCAACATCGCCCTCGCGCTCGGACTCAAGCTCGTCCTGGCCGTGGGAGCGGTGGCGGGGCTGGTTTCTTTGCTGGTGGCCGTGCTCGTGGGCGACATGGGTGCGTCGCTGGTCGTGACCGCGAACGCGATGCGGCTGGCCCGGCTGGGGCCGCACAACATGCGATGAGGGGTGTACGTCTTGAGCGGTGCGTCAATTGGCCCCGATGGATTCGAACCATCATTTCCGGATCCAAAGTCCGGCGTCCTGCCGTTGGACGAGGGGCCAGAACTGCGGTCGTGCTGGCGGAGGCTCGTAATCTGACGGGAGACTCCCGCTGCCACAGCAGCAGTAAGATGCCGATCAAGAACCGCACCGAGATGCTGTCCACCGGTATCCGCACCACGTTGGGGTCAAGGTGTTCGGCCTGGGCCTGCGGACGATCGAACGCATCGGAGCGGAAATCGAAGAACTGCTGGCGCCGCTCCGCGGCACCGCCAGCATCTTTGCCGAGCGTGCGTTCGGTGGCCGCTATCTGGACGTCGAGCCGGACCGCGCGGCTGTGGCACGGTACGGTCTGACGGTGGGGCAGGTGCAGGAGGTGATCCAGACCGCGCTCGGCGGCATGAACATCACCACCGCCGTCGAGGGCCGCGAGCGCTACCCGGTGCAGGTCAGGTACGCCCGGGCGTTCTGCGACGACCCACGCCGGTTGGGCCACGTGTTGATCGCTACCCCGCAGGGCCCGCAAGTGCCCCTGTTGCAGCTCGTGACCACGCGTTTCACGGCCGGCGCCCCGATGATCAAGAGCGAAGACGGTCAGCTCGTTGGCACGGTACTCATCGACGTGCGGGGACGCGACGTCGGGCAGTTACGTCGCCGAGGCCCGCAACGTGGTGCGGCGAGCGGTCACGTTGGCACCCGGCTATCGGCTCCAATGGAGCGGCCAGTACGAGGCGATAGCCAGGGTGAAACAGCGGCTCGCAATCGTCGTTCCACATCGCCGCGGCTGTCGCGCTGGTCTCCAGGAGCGCGATGAGGCGGCCCGATCTCACACCGGGCCGCGTGCCTTGGTGGCGATGGTGAAGAAGAACGTGGCGCCGCTGCCGACGACGCCCTCCGCCCACACCTGGCCTCCATGGCGGTCGATCACGCGCTGCACGGTTGCGAGTCCGATGCCCGTGCCGGGGAACTCCTCCTCCGAGTGGAGGCGCTGGAACGGTGCAAACAGCTTATCCACGTGCGCCATCGCGAAGCCGGCTCCGTCGTCCCGAACGAAGTAGGTCCGGCCATGCGGCGAGTCGCCCATGCCGAACGCGATGGTCGCGGTCGGACTCTTGCTGGTGAACTTCCAGGCGTTCCCCAGCAGATTCTCGAGTACGATCTGCATCAGTGGGCCATCCGCGTGGGCCTCAACGCCGTCCTGGATCTGCACGGCGACAGTCCGTTCCGGGTCGCTTCGCCGCAGCGCGTCGGCGACGTTCCGCGCCAGGGTCGAAAGGTCGACCGCCTTGCGGCGGAGCTCCGCGCGGCTGACGCGGGAGAGTAAGAGCAGATCGTCGATCAGCTCAGCCATACGTTGCGCACTCGAGCGCACGCGGCGAAGGTAGTCCTGTCCGCTGGCGTCGAGTCGATCAGCGTAGTCCTCCATGAGCGCATGACTGAAACCGTCGATACTCCGGAGCGGCGCGCGCAGATCGTGTGACACCGAGTAGCTGAAAGCCTCCAACTCCCGGTTCTTGCGTTCGAGCTCTTCGACGAGGGCGGCCCGCACCTGCGCCAAGTCCCGAGCGGCTCGGGCCTCCGCGGCCTCGAGCTCCTTCCGTAACAGCTCCTCGCGAATGCGGCGGTTCTCGTCCTCGAACTGCTTCCGGCGAAGCTGCGCCCGGACCCGTGCCTTGAGCACGTCGAACTCGCTCGATTTGGAGATGTAGTCGTCAGCCCCGGCCCCGAGCCCTTCGAGCATGGCCGCACGGTCTTCGAGCGCGGTCAACATAATCAGCGGAATGTCCCGAACGACAGGCGCGGACTTGATGCGGCGACACGTTTCCTGCCCGCTCAAACCGGGCATCAGCAGGTCGAGGAGCACGCAGTCGACCGGCTGCACGGCGAGCAGCTCGATCGCCTCTTCCCCCGATCGCGCGAGGACGACGTCGTAACCCTCGGTACGGAGCGTGGCCGCGACCTCGTTGAGATACGTCGCGCTGTCGTCCACGGCGAGGATCTTCTTTGGCCCCAGAACGCTCTCAGTCTCGTGGGTGGGGGCCGCAGCAGCCCCTCGCAGCGTCGCCGCGAGTCTCGCGAGGATCACCTCCATGTCGTCCTCCTTGCGGAGGAACGCGTCGGCGCCCGCGTCGAGCGAGCGCAGCTCCGCACCTTGATCCTCCGAGGCCGTCAGCAGCAGGCACGGGACGCGGCGCAAGGCGGCGTCGAGGCGGATCCGGCGAATGACCGTGGCTCCGTCGATCCCCGGCAGCATCCCGTCTACGACGATGGCGCTGGGCCGCCGGTCCGCGGCGACGCGCAACCCCTCTTCGCCTGTCGTTGCCACCAGTACCACGTAGCCCGCGCCTTCGAACGCCTCGCGCAGCGTTTCGCGGAACGTTACGCTGTCATCAATGACCAGGATCGTCGCAGGGCGGGTCGCTGGTCCTACCTGCCGCGCCCGGAGCAGCTCCCGGGCTCGGCGCACCACGTAGCCCGCGTCGTAGGGCTTGCCGACGTACTCGTCCGCGCCGGTCTGCAGCGCCCGGATCCGATCTTTCACCTCCGCTTCGGCCGAGAGCATCAGGATCGCCGTCGCCGAGCCGGACGCGCGCAGCTCCTCGAGAAGGTCCACGCCGTCACCATCCGGGAGCAGTACGTCCAGTACGACCACGTCTGTCGAGCCGCGGGCCAGCGCGTCCCGGGCTTCGGCGGCGGTGCCGCAGGCCAGCGTGTCGAACCCGGCTGCGGCGAAGGCCTCGACGAGGTCCATCCGGACCGTGAGGCTGTCGTCGATGATCAGGACCGTGTCGCTCACCGTAGGACCTCGCGGCGCGGAGCCAGGAGCCCGGACAGCGCGGGGCCGATATCCGCAAGCGCCAGCACGCGGGCCGCTGCGCCACACAGGACAGCCTCCCGCGGCATGCCGTAGACCACGGACGTCGCCTCGTCCTGCGCGATCGTGAGGCCTCCGGCCCCACGGATCGCCAGGAGCCCCGTGGCGCCGTCCCGCCCCATCCCGGTCAGCAGGCACCCGATGGCGGTCGGGCCGTACTCCCGCGCCACTGACTCGAAGAGCACGTCCACCGACGGGCGACAGGAATGGCGTTCGGGATCGAGCGTGAGGCGCAGACGCCCCCCGCGCACCACGAGGTGCCGTTCGGGAGGAGCCATAACGACGCGGCCCGCTGCGGAGGCCACGACGTCACCGTCTCGCGCGTACGCCACGCGGCGGCCGGTCTGCGCGTCCAGCCAGTCCGCGAAGGCAGCGGCAAAGGCCTCGTTGATGTGGAGGACCAGGAGGATGGGCAGCGGGAAATCCGCCGCGAGCGATCGGAGGATCTGGACGACGGCGCCGGGACCACCGGTGGACGCGCCGATCGCGACGACGCCGCGCTCCCGCTGCGCGGTGGCCACGGGCGACGAGACGGCCGGCTGAGGCGGCCGGGGGCGCCCGAGGGCGCCCATTCGCGCCCGCGGATGCGTGATGACCCGTATGTGCGATATGAGCTTCACCGTGGCGATGAACTTGCTCTCCCAGGACCCCTGGGGTTCGTCGCCGCACGGCTTCTCGACGACGTCCACGGCCCCGGCGGCGAGGGCGTCGTAGGTCTTGAACAAGTCGCCCCGATTGACAGACGACGAAACCACCAGAATCGGGGTCGGACAATACGCCATGATGTACTCGGTTGCCGCGAGGCCGCTCATGACCGGCAGCATCATGTCCATCGTGACGACGTCCGGCCGGTGCTCCTCGCACAGCTCGATCGCGCGCTTGCCGTCCCCTGCCTCTCCGACGATCTCGACGTCGGGGTCGGTCGTGAGCACCTCGCACAGCCGCTTCCGAGCCGTGATGGAGTCGTCGACCACAAGCACGCGCACCGTCGTCACGGTCAACCCGCCAGGTCTCTGACGCGCCGGAGAAACTCGACTTGGTCGAATTCGCTCTTGACGACGTATCCCTGCGCGCCGACCTCCTGCCCGCGGCGGCGGTCTTCCGGGGAGGTCCTCGAGGTGACCAGTATCGCCGGGGTGTGGCGGAGCGCAGGGTCGGCACGGGTATGATCGACAAAGGCGAACCCATCCATTCCAGGCATCTCGACGTCCACCAGGAAGATCGCGTAGCGCCGCAGGCGCGCCATGTCGAGCGCCTCCTCGCCGGACGTGGCGACGTCCACGTCGAAGCCCGCCGACTCGAGGATGCTCCGCACGAGCATGCGCGTGGTGAGCGAGTCGTCGACCACCAGGAGCGGGAGACGGGCATTCCCGGATTGCTCCTCCGCACCTGCGGCGCGGCCCGCCTCGAGGACCAGGCCGTCGGGATCGAGCACGACTTGGGCGTTGCCATCGGCGTCCAGAGACGCCCCGGCCACGATGCGTGACGCAGGAGCGAGGTCGGGAAGCGGACGCACGACGACGTTCGCCGTCCCGAGCAGCCGATCGACGCCGACGGCGGCCACCCCTGCGGCTCCTTTCACCAGGACTGCGGACCAGGGGCGCGCGACGCGGGTCGATCCGGCTCCGTCTCGCAGCAGCCGGGGAAGCGGCACGAACGGGACGACGTCGCCGTCGTACATCACCGAGTCGCCGCCGGCCGTCCTGGCGATGTCCTCCGGGGCGATCCGAAATGCGCGTCGCACCGCCTCGAGCGGGATGCTCGCCGTGAGGCCGGCGGCTTGGACGACGAGGGCGTCCAGCGAGGCCAGCGACAGCGGGACCACCAGCTCGACGGTCGTGCCGCCTCCCGCCACGGTGTGCACGGTCACCTCCCCGCCGACGCGCTCGGTTGCCTCGCGCACCACGTCCAAGCCGATCCCCCTCCCCGAGACCTCGGTGACCGCACCCGACGTGGTGATCCCGCCCCGCAATAGGAGACGCACCAGCGCCTCGGCGCCCAACCGGCCGCTCTCGGTGGACGACAGTCCCCAGCGCCGCGCGGCGCGGCGCACGGCGTCCAGGTCCACGCCCCGGCCGTCGTCCGTGCACGTAAAGACGACGCGCCGCCCTCGCCGCGCGACGGTGAGCGTCACCCGGCCCTCGGCCGGCTTGCCGGCTGCGCGGCGCCGGTCTTCTGGCTCGATGCCATGGGCCACGGCGTTGCGGACCAGCTGCAGCAACGCGCCCTGGACCGTGGCCAGCACGTGCGCGTCCAGTCTCACGTCGCTGCCGCGCCCTTCGAAGACCACACCGCAACCCACCGACCGCGCGGCGTCCCGCGCGGTCCGCTCGAGCAACGCGAAAAGCTGTCCCGCAGGGACGAGCCGCAACTGTTCGGCGGCGGCGCGCAGTTGCCGCAGTTCGCGGTCCATCCGGTCGGTGGCCGCGGCCAGCCCCCGCTCGAGTCCGCCGAGGCTCGAACGGATGTCCCGCGCGACCTCGTCGGCCCGGGGCCCACGCGCCCGCCCGGATCGGGCGGCGAGCTGCTCGACGAGGAGGTCCATCGCATGACGGACGCCTTCCAGCGAACGCACGGTGCCGCGCAGCGCCGTGATCTGGATGTGCGTCTCTGCGACCCCGTCCAGCAACCCGTCCATCTCGGCGACGTCGGTCCGTACGGTGCGGAGCGCCTCCTCCGGACGGGACGCGTCCCGGACCGGTGGCTCCGCTCCCGGCGGCGCGGCGAGCGCGGCCACTCGGCCGCCGATGGCGTCCAGGAGCTTCAGGAGTCCGTCGATCCGCTCGTGGGGCACGGCCGCCGGCGCCTCCCGAAAGGGGGCCAGCGCATCCTCGATCGCATGCGCGTGGTCCGCCACCTCGGGTTGCCTGACGACTCGCGCGGCCCCCTTCAGGGTATGGGATAGCCGTAGCAGTCGCGGAACCAGGTCGGGGCCGCCGGTCCCCTTCTCGAGCTCCAGCACGCCGTTGCTGAGCTGGTCCAGGATGTCACGGGCCTCCACTCGGAAGTACCTGTAGGGATCCGATGTCATACCTCACGCCGCGGCCTGCGGCTGCACGAGCCGCAAGAGATCCTTGGAGAGCGTGGCCAGCTGCGACGCCGTCTGGAGGGTTTGTCCCGAGGTCGCCTCCGTTTCCTTCGTCGCCTGGGCGGCGTTCGTGATCGCGATGTTCACCTGTTCCACGGCCGTCGACTGTTGCTTGGTGGACAGCTCGATCTCCCGGGCGGCTTCGGTCGTGGTGATCACGAGATCCGCGATCTGCTTGAACGCCGAGGCGAGTTCTCCGAACTGCCTCGATCCGGCCTCGACCGTTTTGGAACCCGCTTCCGTAGCCATGACCGTCGTGTTGACCGCGCTGCGGACGTCGTCGATGAGCGTGCGGATCTCCTTGGTGGAGTCTGCGACGCGGTCCGCGAGTTTGCGGATCTCGTCCGCCACGACGGCGAATCGTTTGCCCGATTCGCCGGCGCCCGCGGCTTCGATCGTCGCGTTCACGGAGAGGATGTTGGTCTGCTCGGCCAGCTCGGAGACGATGTCGAGCACGGCGCCGATCTGTTGGGACTTCGTCCCGAGCGCGAGCATGTGATGCACCACGAGGTCCACCTGGCGCCGGATGCCCGTAATCGATTCATCGGCCGCGGTGACGGTTCCTTCGCCCGAGCGCGCCGCGGCGGCCGTCTGGGCGGCGATGTGGGCCACCCGCTGTGCGCTCTCGGCGATCTGGCGCGACGTGGCGAGGAGTTCGCTGATGGTGGTGGTGATCTCGCTCATGGCCGTCGCCTGCTCCTTCGCACCCGTTGCCTGCTGGTTGGCGGTGGCCTGCAACTCGGCCGACGAGCTTTGGACCTGGCCGACCGCGGTCCCGATCTGCCGGCCCAACGTGCGCGCCAGAACGACCGCCACCAGCGTCGCGAAGAATACGGCAGCCAATGCGATGACCACCAGCAAGGTCACCGCGGAGGATGCCGTCTCGCTCGAGGCGTTCCGGGCGTCCTCGAGAAGTTGCTCCTCGTGGATGACGAACGCGTCGAGCTCTGCGGCGACTTGTTGGCGGCGCGGAACGACCTCTTCCTCGAACGCCTGGCTCGCCGATTCGACCGTCGCGCCGGCGCGCCGCAGCGAGAGCACCTCATCGAGCGCCCGCTGGTACTCCGCCTCGGAACCCTCGATGGCCCCCAGCAGGCGACGACCCTCGTCAGAATGGGAAGTTCGCTTCAGCCGCTCGAGGACGGTGGCGAACTCGGCGCGGGCTTCTCGCGTCCGGTCGAGGGCGAGGTCGTCACCGGTGATCAGGAAGCCGCGGGACGCCGCCACCTTCCGCTCGAGGGCCGCGTCCAGCTTCGCCGCGTCGATCAGCAGCTGCGCGTCCACCGTGATGACTCGATCCTTGCTCGCGACGACGCCGCGCAGCGCGTAGATCGACACCGCGCCGATCGCGACTGCGAGCGCGACCGTCACGGCGAAACCCGCGCCGATTCTTTGGCTATAGGTCCAGTGTCGAGCCATCGTCATGACTCCTGTTTCGGGATGCCTCCCTGCGGCAGCGCCTCGATCGCTTCGAGGACGGATGCCAAATGCACGATCGGTCGAACGAGATGCGCGGTGCGCACGAGTTCACGAACGTGACGTCGCGCCCGGTCGGGACGCCGGGCCGGCGCTCGAGCGTCCTGCGGGAGTCGCAGGTGCCCCTCGTATGCGTCGAACCGCAGCGCCACCGGTCGCGTCGCGGCGACGACGAACCAGCGCGGTGCATCCAACATCGCGTAGCCGAGCAGCGCCCGGAGGTCGTAGACCGGCACGATGGCGCGGCTGAACGTCGCGATCCCGAGCATTCCCGGAACCGGGTGCGGGAGCGGGGTGACCGCCCGGTCGGCGAAGAGGCCCGCGATCTCGGCGAGCCTGATCGCGTACGGATCCGACGCCACCCTGATCGCCAGGAAGTCCTCCATCCGATCAGAGCCGTCGGCTGGGGCCCGAGCGAATGCGCGGTCGAAGCTCTGTCGCAGAGCGGCGGCCTTCTCCGCGAGGCCGGGCACGTCGGGCGTCTCGCTCACGCGGCTCCGCAGGCCTCGATCCCGGCTCGGCACAGGGCGGTGAGCGTGTCGCGCGTGAACCCCCCGCCGAAGAGCAGCAGGCGCGACGCGTCTTCTCGCCGCAGCAGCGCGAGCGCCTGACGGAACTCCTGGCGCGCGGCGTCGCGGTTGCCCGCGTGCCGGGCGAGCAGGCCGAGGTGCAGACGCGGCATCGCAAAGGTCGCATCCAGGTAGACCGCGACCTGATCGTGATGCGCGGCGCCCCGCCGGTCGCCTGCGCCTTCCCGACACAGCGCCAGCACGTAGTGTGCGCCGGCGTTCAACTCGTCGATTCCGAGCAGCAGCTGGCAGGCTTCTTCGGCCCTGAGGAGTTGACCCTTGTGTGCGAGCAGCACCGCGTGGAGGAGCAGGACGTCGGGGTCGAAAGAGGCGTCCGGGGGAAGGGCCCGGACAACCTCGAGGGCCTCTCCGAATCGCTCCTGCCGCACGAGGTCCAAGGCCAGGGTGAGATCCCACCCGGAAGAGGGGGGCATCGTGGCGAGGGCGGGGGCCGCCGCCGAAGGCGTCAGCGCCCGGACCCGCTCGGCGGCGCCCCGGATCACGTCCACCCATGAGTCCCCAGCCTCCACGAACGTTGCGACGGCCGGCGGGGCGGCGTCTGCAACGTATGGAGCGGCGCTACACTCGACGCCTTCCTTCCGCTGATAGTAGAAGGTCCCGTGCGTGTGGTGCAGGTGGAAGTCCAGCGACAGGCCGCGCAACGTCTCTGCGTGGCCGAGGAACAGGTAGCCGCCAGGGGCGAGTGAGCGACCGATGCGCGCGATCAGCGCCTCAGCGCTCTCCGGCGTGAAATACATGATCACATTGCGGCAAAAGACCACGTCGTACGCGCCCGGCATCCACAGCTCGGCGTCGTCGTCCGCCAGGTTCCGCTCCTCGAACGTCACGCAGCCAAGCGCGGCCGTTTGCAGCGCTACCTCCCGGCCGATTCGGCGAAACCATCGCTGTTGAATGTCAGGCGGTGCTTCACGAAGCGCCCAGGTGGAATAGCGGGCGCCGACCGCTTTCCGCAATCCGGCGGGGTTGATATCGACTCCGCGGATCGAGATGTCCCACGACTGATCCGCCGGGGCGTCCCGCACCAGCATCGCGATCGAGTAGGCCTCTTCGCCGGAGGCGCATCCCGCGGAGAGGATCCGCAAACGCCTGCGAGACGACTGCGCCCGCAGACGGTCGGGCAGGGCGACACTGGCGAAGGCATGAAACTGCTCGATATTCCGAAAGAAGTACGTCTCGGCGACCGTCAACTCTTGAGCGAGCGCCCGGATCTCGTCCCTCGCCGCGACGGCCTCCAGTCGCGACAGGTAGGCGTCCACGGGTCCGCGGGTCGATTCCACCCTTCGCCGCAGGACATCGGCGAGGAAACCCAGTTTCGCGTCCTCGAACTGGAGCCCGAGGCGCCGAGCCACGAGGGTCCGGAACCGCTCCGCCTCCGCGGCGTTGAAGGGCGTGGTCACGCCAGCGGCCCTTTCGCGTCCAGGACCTCCCACACGCCCTCCGGCACCAGACGGGCGGCTCGCAGGACGAGGAGCAGGTCGGCGTCCAGCGTGCCGATCGCGGCCACGAACTCGGCGGCCACGTCCCCGAGGATCGGTGGGAGATCGTGCGACGATCGCTCCGGGATCGTACCGACCCCGACCACGCCGTCGACGGCCAGCGCGACGCGCCGGCCGCCCGTCTGCAGCGTCACGAAGCGAGCCGGTCGCCCCTCGCCGGCGCCAAGGAGCCGCGCGGCATCGACTACCGGAACCGGTGAGCCTCTGATGATCGCGAGCCCGCTGACGAACGCCGGAGCTCCCGCCAGCGGTTCGATGGGCAACGGCCGCATCGTTTCCAGCACATGCTCGATAGGCAATGCACAGAGCCTCGTTCGCACCCGGCAGAACAACGACAGGCCGGCGTCGGGGTCGTGCACGATCTCACTCCTCAGCGATATCCGGCCGCGCAGGCGCCGCGCGCCGAGGCCCGGCCTACCAGTGGCCGGCGCGCCCACGTCGGTCGGCACGCTGCGTCTCCTGCGCTCGGCACCGGCTCAGGATCAGTCGGGGCGCGTGCGGCGAACGTCGAGGGTCGCAGGCTCCTCGTCGGCGAGGATGACCGTGGAACGCCGTCGCGTCGAGGGCCGCTCTTACGGACCAACATACGGGTGTCAGCCCGGTGGTGGCCAGAGCGGGTCGCGGATCCGGCTGACGATTTGTACCACGTTTTGCGTTTTTGTACCCCCAGTACAGGCCGGTGGGAGGTCGCGGAGGTCAACCCCGCGCTAGTCCGGCTGCTCGGCTACGACTCGGCCGACGAGCTACGCGATCGTGCGCGAATACCCGACCGGAGCGGATGACGACGCGATGTCAGCCGCCCAGCTCCCGCGCGGGACGGAGACGATCCTACTGGCCGAGGACGACGGCCATCTTCTCCGGGCCGCGCGACGGATCTTGGAGAAGCAAGGCTACCGCTTGCTGATGGCGACGGACGGCGTCCACGCGCTCGAGACCTTCCGGGCGCATGAAACAGAGGTCGCGCTCGTGGTGACCGACATGGTGATGCCACCCATGGGCGGGCGGCAGTTGTTCGGGGCCCTCCGGGCAGAGGGGAAGACCGTGCCCGTTCTGTTCACGAGCGGCTACTCGGCTGGCGTGATGGGCGAGGTCATCGACGCTTACGGCGCCGTGCCGTTCCCGGGGAAGCCGTGGACCGTGGAAGAACTCCTCCTGAAGGTGCGCCAGGTGCTGGACGCGGGCTAGCCCGTGGACTGGCTCCAGGCGCCCACGATGTCGAAGTGGACGGTGGCGAGCCTGCCGGTACCAGTGGTACCACGTGCAATGGCGATCCGGGCGGTCCGCCCGTCGGCGAGATGGATCATGAGGACCGGGCGCTCGGGTGGGAACGCCCCGAGGGGCGCCAGCACGAGCCCGCACCACGACACGACGCCGGCTACGTCGTAACTGGCGAGGTAGACCAGGCCATCGTACAGGACCTGTTCGCCATCCCGGATCTGGCCGCGGCGCTGCTCCATGGTGTCACGGGGGAGAGTGCGCCTGGAAACCAGGGACGGCAAGGGTGGCCAAGTGGCACATGTTCCGCCGGCCATGGGCGACGGAGCGGAAGGACCTAAGCCTGAAAGGGCGTGGCCTACGCTGTGGTGGGTGGAAGGACACCACGACGTTGCTAAATGTCTACCACCAGCCCGACACCGAGTCGTTGCAGGAGGTGGTCGAGGGCGGCAGGCTTAACATCAAGGCGGTGTGAATCGTGGGACCGAACCTCACCCACAAGCTCACCCACGGGAACCGTAAGTCCCATTGGCCCCGATGGATTCGAACCATCATTTCCGGATCCAAAGTCCGGCGTCCTGCCGTTGGACGAGGGGCCAGCACCGCAGTCGCGCTGGCGGCGGGTGGTAATCTAACCACGTACTCCCGCCGCCACAGAGACAGTAAGGGGTGAGAAGTGAGGAGGGCGGTCTCAGCTTGACGTGGATGCCCACCGAGAAAGTTCGCCGCTTCGGCCATTCGCCGCCCACACGGTAGTGGAGGCGGTGCGGGGCCGGGCCTCCTCACTCCTCACTCCTTACTCCTCACCGTCAGTACGGTATCGTCCAGGCCAACCCCACCGACATCGTGAAATCGACCTGCGTCCGGTCGAACCCCAGGCGGTCGAAATCGAAGATCCAGCCGGAGATTTCGAGGAACGGCGTCAGCCGCGCGTCCTGGATCAGGAAGTTGATCCCCGTGCCGAAGCGCGTGGCGAACTTGGCGAACGATGCCTCGCCGGATTCCTCCGGGTCGATCCGGACGCCGCCCACGCCGCCGAGGATGTAGGGCGCCAGGCCGATGCCCGTCGTCCAACCGATCAGGAGATCGCCGCCGTAAAACAGCCGCGCAAAGCCCCGGTCCTGGAGCATGAGCGCGTCACCACTGTAGTTGGACGAGTGCCGATTCACGTACCCGCGGATCGCCAAATTCTGTCCGAGCATGAGTGCCAGGCCGCCGCCGTACGACACGCCGGAGCCCAGCGCGTCTCCCGCATCCGAAAGGTCGGCGAGCGGCATGTGATGCCCGCCTTGCGCGTATAGCGCAAATGCGCCGCTCTGCGCCATGGCGGGTTGGCCGGCCGCCGCGGTCAGCACTGCCGCCATGACCACCCATCGTTTGGATCTCATGGGCCTCCTCCGGCTTCTCACCCCGCGTCCGGTCCCGGAGCGGGGTGCTGTCTGGTCGTCGTCTCGATCAGCCGCTGGTGGCGCGCGCCGATCTCCAGCGCGGCGCCGTCGCGGTCGCGTTCGCTCTTGTAGATCCCGATCACCGCCGCGCCCGACCCGGATAACCGCGCGAGCAGGGGGCGCGTTTCGCACAGTCGCGTAAACAGGGTCTTGAGCCCCGGTCTCCGTCCGAACACCACGGATTCGAAGTCGTTCCCGCCCAGGCGGCCGATCCCGCCCCACGAGGCGAACGCGTCCGCGTCGAGCACTACCGGGCCGCGCCGCGCGTCATTGGTCTGCACCGCGTCGTACTGCGTATAGGCCTCCACGGTGCTGACACCCTCGCCGGGCACCGCGAGCAGCACCGGCGCCGCCGGCGGCGCGGGGATGCGGAAGAGCCGCTCGCCCCGCCCCCACGCCAACGCCAGCGGCGCCCCCGACGCGAAGAACGCCACGTCCGCGCCGAGCTTCGCGGCGAACTGCAGGATCTCGTGGCGCGGCACCGCGTCGCCCGCCAGCCGGTTCACCGCGTGCAACACCGCCGCCCCGTCGCTCGACCCTCCGCCCAATCCCGCCTGCACCGGAATATGCTTCGTGAGCCTCATCCGCACGCCGAACGTCCTCCCCGTCGCATCGAGCACCATGGCGGCCGCCCGGTACGCCAGGTTCTCCTCCACCGGCCCCGTGTCCGCCCCGTCCACCTCGAGCAGGACACCCTTCGCCGCCCGCGCCACCGTGATGTCGTCGTGCAGCTCGAGCAGCGTGAACAGCGTCTCGATGCCGTGGTACCCCGACGCCTCCCGCGATAGGATCCGGAGAAAGAGGTTCGCCTTGGCGTGGGCGGTGATGGAAACAGTGTCGGGCATGACGACAGTAAGAAGTTTGGCGACAGTAAGGAGTCAGGACAGTAAGGAGTAAGGAGTGAGGAGTAAGGAGGCCACCCCTCACCCGCTCATGCCGCCCCGCACTCCGACGCGCAGAGTTTGCCGAGCGGGTTGGGGGGCGGGCGGCCGCCTCACTCCTCACTCCTTACTGTCTTTCAGTTCCGCCAGATGCAAGTGCGCCCTCGACAGCGAGAACAGTCCCAGCACGGTGATGGGAATGAACGTGAACAAATGATATCCCACCGCGTAGCTCACGGCACGGCTCGCTTCCACCCCGTACAAAGCCAGCGACACGCGGCACGCGGCCTCCCACGGTCCCCAGAAGCCCGGGGTGGCCGGCACCGCCACGCCGAACGCGATGAGGCCCTGCACCAGCAAGGCGGCGCTGGCGGGGATGTCGATCTCGAACGCGATGAGACAGGTCCAGAACGACGCCGCGTTGACGAGCCATACCACGAGCGTCCAGAAGCCCACCCGCAGGAGCCGTGCCGGGCTGCGCAGCACGTCGAGTCCCGACACCACGCCCTCGAGCGCGGCGAAGATCTTGTCGCCCCAGCGCGCCGGGAGGAGGCGGCGCAGCCAAGCGTCGGCCAGGCGCAGCGCGGGGCCGGGCCAGTGCACGAAGATGGCCGCAGCCGCCAGCGCCGCCACGAACACGATCGCGGCGCTCCGCACGATGCTCACGAGGCGGATTCCCGCCACCGTCGTTGTTGCATCGAACCCGCCCGCCCAGATCGCGACCGTGAGCAACGCGACGATGCCGATCCCATCGAGCACCCGCTCGACCACGAGGGAAGCGAGCGCCTGCGTGAATGGCACCGCGGTGAGCTTCCGCGCCGCGTACGCCCGCGCTACCTCCCCCGCGCGGGCGGGCAGCAGGTTGTTCGCCATGAACCCGATGGCCGTGGCGTGCCAGAGCGGCACGAAGGGCAGGGGCGCCCCTTCCAACCGCAGGAGATAGCGCCAGCGAACGGTGCGGAGCGGAAAGGTGAGCGTGGCCAACACGATCGTCGCCGCGAAGGGCGCGAGGCGCACCTGCCGGATATGGCCCCACACTTCGCGCAGCGAGACGTCGTGCAGGGTCCACCACAGGAGGGCGATGGAGAGGACAACACCGAGGAGGGTGGGCCAGGGGATTCGAGATTGGAGATGGGCGATTGGAGATTGGAGATTGCGCTGCCCAGGCGTCATCAATGTCCAATCTCCAATCTCCGATCTCCAATCTCCGATTTGCTCACCCCTGCTCCATCCCCAGCTCGACCAGGTCGAACACCTCGCGGATCAGCTCGTCCAAATGCGCGACGTCGGTGCTGCCGTCCGCGATGGCGGCGCGGATCTCCTGCCGGAGGCTCAGCGCGCGCTCGAGCGCTGCGGATCCACTGTAGACCATCTCGCTGATCGACACGATCTCGCCGTCGTCCCGGGCGCCCACCGCGATCAGGTCGTCGAGCGACGTGGGGGACACCAGGGCGGCGTCGATGAGCCGGACGTAGCGGACCCAGCTCCCCGCCAAATCGGGCGATTCCGGGAGCGGCGCGGAGGCGGGGGCGGGAAGGGGCGGCGGCTCGGGCGGCGCCGGGGACTCGGGTGCGGCGGTGATGGGGGCGGGTGCCGCGGGGGGAGCCGGCACCGGCTCGGGCGCCTCCTCCGGTCCCGGGGTCACGGGCTCCGGCGGGGCGACGGGCTCTGGCCAGGTTACCGCCTCCGACGGAGCGACGGCCTCCGCCAGGGTCACGGCCTCCGGGGAGAGCCTGGGAGCCGGCCGCGCAGGCGTCGTGGTGCGTGCGGGCGGTGCCTCGGGTTCGGCGGCCGGTGCCGTCACCGGGGGCATCTCGAGCGTCGGTTCCTCGGCGGCTGGCGGCGGCTCGGTTGCGGCCGCCACCGAATGCGCCGGCGGGCGGCGCAGGAACGGCTGCGGGGTGATCGCAGGCTCCAGGGCCGCCCCGGCGGCCGCGGGCTCCGCGGCCAGCGTCTTGAGCGATGCCGTGACGCCGTCCAGCTCGACGGCCAGGCCGGCCTCGTCCGCGTCCGTGACGCGCCCCAGGATGCCGCCGGCGCGGCGCAGCTCGGCGGAGAACGCGGTGGCGGCCGTGGCGGCGTGGGCCACCACGGCGTCGCGCGCGGCGCGCGCGAACCGCGCCACCGCGTCCTCCAGCGGGCCGCCCCACGCGCCCCCGAGCGCGCGGAACGTCCCCGCCAGGGTCTGCGCGCGCAGCTGCCGCTGCGTGGCGGTCTGCGCGCGCTCCAACTCGTCGGCGGCCAAGCGGAGGTGCTCGCCGTGCGACACGAGCTCCAGCCGCCCGAGCTGGGCCGGGCGTGCGGCGGGCGTGCCCCGCTGCACAACGTGTGGGCCGCCGTCGTCGTAGAACAGGGTGTCGATGGCGGCCGCGTCGGCATCCAGGTCCAGCAGTCTCCCGAGGCGCCGCACGAACTCCTGGGTCTCGGGCGTATCGGGCTCGGCGCGGCCCTGGGCCGCGATCTCCCGGGCGGTGCGGGACACCGCCTTGGAGCCCGCCTCGAGCAGCAGGTCGGCGCCCTCGCCCCGTCCTTTCACGATCTCCCCCACCGCCTGCTCGACGCCCTCCAGGAGGTCGGGGAGTGGCGGCACCTCCGACAGAATCGCGAGCCCGCGCAGCGGCTGCATCACCTTCAACACGCGATCCAGCGGGTCCGACTGCGTGGGGTGTTGCTGGAGCGCGCGCGCCGCCAGATGCAGCGCACTGGCCACCGCGGAGCCCTCGCGCGCGAGGAAGGCGCGGGTGCCGGCGTCGAGCCCCTCGGTTGCGCGCGAGCGCTGCGGCTCCGACGGCCGTCCCGAGACGTGGTGCAGTTCGGCGGTCAGGTCGTGCGCGCGGGACTCCGCGGCCTCGGTCCAATCGGCGACGCTGCGCACCAGGACCTTGAAGTCGTCCACCGCGCGTACGGCGAGCTGCTTGGTGGCCTCGTCCCAATGCCGCCGCCTCTCGCGCAGCGAACGAGCCAGCCCCTCGAACGCCCCCGCCGACTGCGCGATGGCGTGCTGCCCCGCCATCAGCGCCGATCCCCGGAGCGCGCGCGCGAGCCGGACGAACTCCTCGGTATCCGGCACCTCGGGCCCCGACACCATCGCGTCGAGGCGCTCCAGGTACTCGGTGGCTTCCATGGCGAAGAATTCGGTGAGGCGCATAGCTCGCTAATCGCCTATGGCTGATGGCGTATGGCGCGGGGCACGTGGCACGGGGCTCACCCCGCCGCCCAATCTGCAATCTGACTGCTGCAATCTGCAATCGCCAATCTGGCGGATGGCGGATGACATCAGGTATAACCCGTATAACCCGCCGCCTCTGCCGCTCTGCCGCCTCTGCCGCCTCTGCCGCTCTGCCGCTCTGCCGCTCTGCCGCTCTGCCGCTCTGCCACTCTGCCGCTCTGCCGCTCTGCCACTCTGCCGCTC
>Ga0256864_1000151_pt1 | contig 27791 bp, 16 predicted proteins | sample RVTome_11_FD_187336 | JGI IMG/M metagenome (GOLD analysis project Ga0256864, IMG submission 187336) | Soil microbial communities from uranium-contaminated site in the Upper Colorado River Basin, Wyoming, United States - RVT147D111 HiSeq ... | reverse complement strand
AGATGGAGCTGGGCGGCGCGCAGGGCGGCGTCGGGCTCGCTGCCGTCGGCGAGCTCCCGGTAAAAGCGGATCATCAGCTCCGCCGTCGCCTGATCGGCCACCTGCCAGAGCGAGGCGAGCACGGTGCGCGCTCCGGCGTACTGGAGGGCGCGGGTCAGCCCGAGCAGTCCCTCGCCCGTCGTCTCGCGACCGAGCCCCGACTCGCAGGCGGAGAGGATGACCATGTCGGCCTCGGTGCGCACCTCCTCGAAGATCTCCCAGGCCTGCAGCAGACCGTTTTCGCGCCCGACACTTGCGGCCGCCGAGGGCGGTGTTTCGGTCCCCGCCGCCGGCGCCGCGCCTTCGTCGCCGGCCGGCAGCGAGAGCGCCAGGCCGGAGTTGAGGGGGAAACGCTCGTCGAGGCATCCGTGCACCGCGAAGTGGACCGCGTGCGCCCTCCCGAGCGCCTCCTTCGCGCGCTCTTCGGTCGCCTCGGCACCGAGGTAGAGGCGGGCTCGGTCGGGGTACAGGCGCCCGATCTCCTCCAGCTCCCGGCGCGTGGCCGGCAACGGCTGAAGGCGGCAGCCGCGCTCGGCGAGCTCTTCCGAGGCGCTACGCGCCAGCGGCGACGCCGCCGCGTAGACCGGATCGCCGAAGCCCGAGAACCGCTCGGGAGCGACCGCCGGCTCCCGCCGCGCGCGCCGGCCCAGCTCCAAGTGGACCGTCGCCGAGAGCGTCGTCGCCAGCGGCTTCCAGGCCGCCAGGTAGCTTTCGCCGCGCCCCGCTCCCGCGGGGCGGACGAGAGCCGCCCAGGGCAGGCGGAGAAGGGGGCCGTCGGGAACGAGCAGCAGCCGATCGCTGGACTCGATGCGCGCCTCGACCGGCGCCAGGAGGTACTCGAAGAGGCGCCGGGAGGCGGCGCGCAGCCCCTCCACCCGCGGCGAGGGTGTGGAGGTAGCCCGGATCAGCTCACGCAGGGTCTCGATCTCACGGCGCAGGTCTTCGGCTCCGATCGGCAGTCGATGGACCGAGAGATCTCCTCCTGCGGCGAGCGCAAAGAGATCGGTTCGATCCGCGCCGACGCTGAACGCGAGCAGGAGCGTTCCCGGTTCCAGCTCGCGCGTCACGGTGGCGAGATCCACCGGGCGCGGATCCTCCAGCTCGGCGAGACGCGGCGCGGCGGCGCGGATCTCGGCCCGCACCTGCGCCAGCCGGTCGCGCAGATCCCGCAGCTCGGCGAGTCGCGCCTCGACGCGCTCGCGATCGCGCTCGGGGTCGAGCGCCGACAGCTCGCCCTGGGCGCGGTCGTAGCGCACCGCGAGCTGACGCCGGTCGCGCTCGAGCTCCGGCGGCACGTCGGCGCGGAAGACCAGTTCACGGTCCGCGAGCAGCGACAGGAAGCTCCGTGCCCGCGAACGCTCGAGCGCGGCGAAGGCCTCCGGTCCCCGTCCCAGATCGACCAGCAGCTCGATCCAGTCGCGGTAGATCGCGGCGTGGCGGGAGCGAAAGCCGGCGCGTTGCTCGTCCGCCCCGCCGAGTCGGCCCACCTGCAGCTCGAGCGTGGTGGCGGCCTCGGCGTAGCCGCGGGCGGCCTCCTCCAGCCGGCCGCGCCGGCGCTCGACGGTGGCGAGATGGTGGAGGGTCTTGGCCAGGCGCGTGCTCCCCGGCGCCAGCCGCTCCTCGATCCCGCGGGCTTCGGCGAGGTAGCCGGCGGCGGCCTCGAGGTCCCCTTGCTCCAGCGTCACCTCGCCGAGGCTCGTCAGGGAGGTCGCGACCACCAGGCCGCCGGCGGCATTGGCGCGCTTGAGGGCCAGCGCGCGCTCGTGGTGCCCGCGGGCGCTCGCGAGGTCGCCGCGGGCGTGCGCGAGCAGACCGAGGTTGTCCTCGCCGTAGGCGACCTGCAACCCGTCGGGCGCCAGCTTGCGCGCCAGGGTGAGCGCGCGGCCGTAATAGGCCGCCGCCGATTCGAGGTCGCCGGCGGCGTGCGCCGTGTTGCCGAGGTTGACCAGGTCGGTGTGGACGTCCCGGCTCTCCGGCGCGCGCCGTTCGCTCAGCTCGAGCGCGCGCCGTTGGAGATCGGCGGCGCGCTCGAAATCGCCGCGAGCCTGCGCCACCAGGCCGAGGTTGGTGAGGACATAGGAGTACTCCAACCCCTCAGGCGCCAATCGCTCGTAGATCGCCAGCGTGCGGGAGTAGTACCCGGAGGCCCGTTCGAGGTCGCCGCGGGTGGTGGCGACCAGACCCAGGTTGTTGAGGCTCCCCGCCACCGTCGGGCTCCCTGGAGCCAGGCGCTCCTCGATCGCCAGAGAGCCGGCGAAGCCCTTCGCGGCCCCGTCGAGGTCGCCGCGCAAGTAGGCGACGATGCCGAGGTTGCGCAGGCTCGCGGCGTGGTCCAGCCGGCCCGGGGAGAGGCGCTCGCGAATCGCCAGCGCCTGGTGATGGAGCTGCTCGGAGCGATCGAGGTCGCCGACGGTCGACGCCACCAGGCCGAGGTTGTTGAGCACGATCGCGACGTTCAGGCTCTCGGGCGAGAGCCGCTGGTAGAGCTCGAGCGCGCGCCGGTAGGCGGCCTCGGCCTCGTCGAGCCGCCCCGCGTCGCGCGCCGCGGTGCCCAGGTTGTTCCAGCTCGAGGCGACCTCCGGGCCGTCGGGCAGGACTCGCTCGAGCACGGCGAGCGCTTCGCGGTGGAGCGCCTCGCCGGCGGCGGGGTCGCCGCGCACGAGGGCGAGGGTGCCGAGCGCGGCCCGCGTGCGCGCGCCCTCGGCACCCTCGGGCGCCTCGCGATCCTGGATCGCCAGCGCCGCGCGGAGGAGGCTCTCGGCCTCGTCGAGCGCCCCTTTGAGCCGCAGGACGAGGCCCAGGGCGTGCAGGCTGGCGGCGTGGTCGAGGCTCTCCGGCGCCAACCGCTCGCGCAACGCGAGGGCGCGCCGGTGGAGCTCGAGCGCCTGGTCGAGGTCGCCGCGCCGGCGCTCGACGTCGCCGAGGTCGGCGAGACTGGCCGCGACGTCGAGGCTCTCCGGCGCCAGCCGCTCACGGATCGCGAGCGCGCTCCGGTGATGGCGCGCCGCCTCCTCCAGCTCGCCCCGGCGCGCGGCCTCCCGCCCGCTCTCCGCCTCGGCCTGCGCCGCCGCCAGCTCGGCCGAAGGTCCCCCGGGCGGCTCCTCGGCACCCGCCGCCGGCGCCGCGAGCGCGGCTCCGAGGCCGCAGAGGAGCAGCGCGAGGATGGCGGCAGTGCGGCGCAGTGTCTCGCTCATGAGCGGACCGAACGTCCCCGCCCTGGGGCACGATGTGTCGGTCGAGGCCCCAGGATAGCCGCTCGCTCGTCGCTCGTCGAGCCGGCCGCACGCCACAGCCGCCGGAAATCGCTCGCCGCAGGTCGACCCTCGAGGCGACTCCACCCCTTCCGGCGCGCCGCCCGGAGTCCCCTACCCGGAAGGGTGTGGCGCCGAATCGGCGCCGAGTGCTACAAGCACCCTGCGAGGCGTCTCCCCCCGTCGCTGAGCCCGTCCTCCACGAGGCGCCTCGCCATCGGGCGGCTACGACCCGTCCGACAGTCGTCGATGAAAGGAATCGTCATGAGAACCACACCCGCACCGAAGCCCTGTCGTCTACCCATTCTCGCCGCCTTCCTCGTCGCCGCCGGCGCCTGGGCCGGCGATCCGGTGCCCGACGTCGACGTCATTCTGGAGCAGATCCCGGGCGGCGTCGCCAAGGTCCGGTCGCTGTCCGGCGGCTTCGACGAGGCCTACTTCGAGGCGGGCAAGGACTTCGCCAAGGCGATGAACCCCACCGCACTGCCGGCGGGCTGGGCCGTTCAGATCGACGGCAAGACCGTCCGGCTCACGGGCCCGGCGATCAACGGGCCGCTGCAATTCAAGTTTGACGTCGGCAGCGCTCCCCGGCCGGCGAGGATCACCTACGGCGTGAAGCTCGGCGGGCGCACGCTCGTCGAGCACAAGAACGTCGCGGTGAAGCTGATGCCGCCGCAGCCGGTGATCGGCAGCCTGCAGGGCATCGTCCAGATGCCCACCCAGGTTGCCCCGGGTGAGGCGATGCAGATGAAGGTCCTCGATCCGGCGGCCCTGCCGGCCGGCGGCACCTGGAGCCTCTCGGGCAGCCTCTCGGGCACCGTGACGGCCGAGGAGGAGCGCGAGGATCCCGAGGACATGACGCCTGGGGAACCGAAGCGCCGGGTGGCGCTGAGGATGTCTCCCGGCCGGCTCGAGGAGGTGCCCGGCGACGTCATGGAAGACATCGCCGCGGTGCTCCTGGCTCAGGGCGCGCAGGAAGGAAGCTGGGAGGTGGTCGCGCTCGATGAGCAGGCGCCGCTCGACGAGGCCGGGGTCGAGGTCTGGACGGTGGCGAGGGGCACGGACGCCACTTCGACCAAGACCGTTCCAGGGGTCGCCTCCGGTATCAAGCAGCTCATGCAGCAGCAGCTCGAGATCGCCAGCAAGCCGCCGGCGGGCACGAGCAACGTGATGAAGATGAAGCACGACGCGGCGATGGCGGTCATCCAGAATGTCAGAGCGGAGATCGCCACCAAGCCCGCGGGAGGGGGCGGGATCGGCGTTTACAGCGTGCGGCCGACGGATGTCGGCGGCGCACCCGCGGGACCCGTGATCGTCGTGGCGGGCATTGCCATCAGCGAGGAGGACATTCCTGTCGAGGATGCTCCGAGGCCTATCACAATCGAAGAGAAGTCGATCAACGTCACGGGCGAGTCGCGGTCGAGGAGCGCGATCGAGCGCGTCGAGACCGCCGCCGAGACGCCGGGCGGCGGCAAAGTCCACACCTTCGACATCAGCGGACCGCCAGCCAGCGGAGATCAACCCCTGGCGATTTTGAATAACACTCGATCCAACATCAGGACCGTGAAGAGCGAGGTGGTCACGGCCGCCACCAGCCCCGACGGCACGGTGACCTTCGACCAGTTGCCCGACGACCTCCAGCCGGGGGGAGCGTTGGCGATGCAGTACGTGGACGCTTTCGGCGACGTCCTCGTCGACGTGCCTTCGGTGCCGGGGGTCGAGGTCGTGGAGCCGCGGGGCGAGGGGGAGGCGCGGATCACCGACGCCACGCCGCGCACCCTCGCCGGGCAGCTCGCCTGCGTGTGCGGCAGCTTCCCCGAGCCGGCGGCGTGGGACGGGGTGCTCCTCGACGGTCAGGCGGTGGGATCACCCACGTCCGCCTCGGGGCAGATGGTCTGGGTGCAGCTCCCGGCCGGCCTCGCGCCCGGCGAGCACGTCTTCACCGGCGACGCCGCGGCGGGCTTCCCCGCCACCGACCGCGCCGCGACGCTCGTCCTCCAGGTGGGCGGGGAGATCGACAGCAGCAAGCTCCAACGGCTGGAGACGACGCCGATGCGTCTGTGGGTGGTCGGCACCGAGGAGCCGCTCGACGTGAGGGTGCGCAACCTGACGCCGGCCATCATCTCCATCGAGGGCGGGGAGGATCAGACCATCCGCACCTCCGGCGGCGCGGGCAACATGCTCGAGCGCACCGTGCGGGGCATCTCGCCGGGCGCCTTCAACATCAACTACGAACTGGCGGGCGAGTCCTGCCCCTGCGCCGCTCAGACCCACTACTACTGACGCCGAAAACAACCCACTACCCGTGGCTCGGCATCCCACAGGGTGCGGCAGCGACCTTCCGGAGGTCATGGTGAACAAGACCGTCCTGATGGTACTCCTCCTCCTCTCCCTTGCCGCGCTCCTCGTCGCCGGCATGGTCACGGCCGGCCTCGGAGTCGGCTTCCTGACCCATCCGGCGCGCCAGGGCGCCACGGCCCTGGAGCTGGAAATCGACACCGCGGAGCCCGTGCGGCAAGAGGCGGAGTACCTGGCGAGTGAGCTCGAAGCAAGGCTCGCAGATCGAGGCTTGACGGATCTGCGCGTCGAGGCCCGGGCCGGCGGGGAGATCGCCGTCCTGGGAGCCGGAGGCGGAGACCGCCGCGCGGTGGCGGAAGCGAGCCGGGAGCTGCCGGTCGAGCTGCTGGAGGAGGAGGGCGAGGGAGGGGAGTTGCTCCTCTCCCTGGGGGCGGAGGAGCGGGCCGCCTTCGCCGAGGCCGCGGTGCGGCAGGCCGCCGAGACGATGCGCCGGCGGCTCGACGCATTCGGCGTCCGCCGGCCCCGGGCCGGGACCGTCGCGGGCTCCTCGGGCCGCATCCGTGTCGAGTTTCCGGGGGTCCCCGACCCCGAGCGGATCGGGCGCCTGCTGGAGGAGACCGGCCGGCTGGAGCTCAAGTGGGTCGAGGGAGAGCCGGCCGCCGAGGCCGAGCTTCTGGCGCGCCTCGGCGGCGAGGTGCCCCGAGGCAGAGACGTGGTCTGCACCGAGAGATCCGAGGCTACGGGTCCGTCGTCGGCGTCGGGAGGACTCTGCTATCTCCTGGAGCGGACCCCGGCGATCACCGGCGGTGACCTCGAGACCGCACAGGTCAGTGTGGGCAGCTTCGGCGACCCGGTGGTCTTGGTCACCCTGACGGAGCCGGCCGGCGTGCGCTTCGGCCACGCCACCGCCGCCAACGTCGGGCGGCAGCTCGCCATCCTGCTCGACGGCCGCGTGCTGACGGCGCCGGTGGTGCAGACCGAGATCGGCAGCAAGGCGGTCATCGAAGGCGGCTTCTCTCAGCAGGAGGCCCAGGACCTGGCCGTCCTGCTCAGGGCCGGCGCCTTGCCGGCGTCAGCGCGCATCGTCGCCACCGAGCCCATCCCCGCCGGCCCCTGGCTCAGGTCCTACCGCCTCGCCCTGCCCGCGGCCGGCATCGTCACTGCCCTCAGCGCGGCGGCCGCCTTCGCCCTCGCCCTCCGGCTCCTGCGCCTTCGGCGGGTCAGAGCCTGAAGGAGATCAGCACCACCAGGAAGTCCCGGATTCGGAGAGCACACCGAGGCGATACCACTCGAGCCCATCATCAGGGACCGCTTCACCAGGCTCTCGGGAACCCTCAGGTCACCTTCCGACGTTTCAACTCTTCCGATGCGAGCTTCCTCAGCCGCGCTGTCGATACAACGGCCACCCGTCGCTCGGCCTCCCGTGGCACTTCCTCCGGCCAGTAGAACGGCTGCACGACCTCGACCCCGCTCAACGGAGGCAGGTTGGCCATCGCGTTGAGGTCCGGCTCCGGCACGCTCGCAGCCGACTGGACAAGGATTTGTGTCATTGCGCTGACCGAGACTTGTGCGACACTGCGTCGGCGCGCTTGCTTCAAGAGGGCTCTCACGCGTCGGCATCGCCAAGCGCCCGGACGAGGGCCATCGCCGCCTTGGCGCCCCCAAGGACCCCCAATGCCCGCGCCGCCTCGGCTCGCGTTTCGACACTCTTGTGACCGAGAGCTCTGACCAGCCCCGCTAGGTTTTCCCTTGCGAGCAGCTTCTGGACGCTCGGCGGACCGAACAGGGCCATAACGGGCCTCCATCGCACCGCCTTGAACAGCCTCGGGCCGCCGGCGGAGCCTCCAGAACCTACTACTTACAGGCCTCAGCCGGTAAGCGTCGGGCCATAAGGTCGATTCGTTGTCAAGCGGAAAACGGACGCGCCCTCGCAGGTTCTAAGGCCGGCGATGTCCCGTAGATATCAATCAATGCGCGCTCCCGCAAGTTGATGCTCTGATCGTCGCCGGGCGTGTCACGAGCCTCTAACGTGGCTCGTCCCCGCCAGGCCGCCTCTCGATCACCTCGATCAGATGCAGGCCGAAGGATGTCTCCACCGGTCCCACGAGCTCGCCGACCTGAGCAGCAAAGGCCGCCTCCTCGAACTCCGGCACCATCTGGCCGCGGCCGAAAAAGCCCAGGTCGCCGCCCTGAGCGGCGCTCCCCGGGTCCTCGGAGACCTCGGCGGCGAGAAAAGCGAAGTCCTCTCCCGCCGCGAGACGCGCGCGAAGGGCCGCGAGCTGTTCCCGCGCTTGCTCGGAGCTGCGCTCCTCGTCCACGCGCAGCAGGATATGCCGCGAGCGGACTTGCTCAGGCCCGACCGCCGTCCCCGCCGGTTCGTGATCCGCGCCCACCACCGCGGGGAGCCGGCTCAGGTCGAGTGCGAACTCATGGCCGTCCTCGGGACACAGGGAGCACCCGAAGCGGAGGGCGTGGACGCCACGCGCCGCCAGCGCCTGCGGTTCGTCGAACATGACCACCACCGTGTCGTGCTCGCCCGGCTCCACGCAGAACAGGGCGACCAGGCCGAGCGGCTCGCCCTCGCTCGAGGTGAGGCCGACAGGCGCGCCATCCTGACAGCCTCCCATCGCCACGCCGCCAGGCTGGGTGAGGGTGCGATACCCCGCGTCGGCCGCGACCTCGTCCTTGCCCTCGTACTTCATGGCGACGGCGGCGACCTCCTCGCCGCTCCGGCTCACCAGGACGACCCCGTCGGGTGGATTCCAGCTCGCGGCGAGGTTGGCCTCGACGGGCTGTCCGCCCGGATTGTGAAAGGCGAATGCGATCTCCAGGCCGCGATCGAGGGTTCGTCTGCCGAGATCGGCGGACACCGTTCCGCTGGCCGGGCGCCGCGCACTGACGGTCAAGACGATCCCCTGGTCCAGCGGCACCCGCTCGGCGAGCACCAGATCCGTGGACGGCGGCGGGGAAGGCGATCCCGGACCGCAGGCGATGATTGCGGCCATCAGGGGGGCGACGAGCCCGCAGACGGCCAGGTGTCTTGCTGCAGCGAGAATGCTCACGTCGTTCATGAGTGCAACCCTCCCGTTGTCACGCAGGCTCCTTCATCAGGTCAGGCCCCTACCTCACGGTGAGCTCGACCGGTTCGGCGATTCGGGCCACGAAGGGAAAACACTCGTTCGGAGGACCGAGCTCTCGGAAGGCCGTCGTCTCGGCGCCGAGCTCGTTCAAGAGCGTCACGGTGCCGATGATCCGGCCCCTGACACGAACTGGTGCAGCTTCTTGCGGGATCTCGATGTAGCCTCGGATCCGCGCCGGCTCCCCGATCGCCTTGACCCGAGTCAGATGCCCGCTTCTACCTATCACCTTCGTGGGCCAGGGCAGCGCGGCCGTGCCGCCAAAGTAAACGAGGGCCGAAGTGCCGCACCCGACCTCGAGGCCCGTGAGGAGAACCGCGAGCGCTCCGCTTCTGAGTGTTCGGTGAAGCAAGACGAGACATCGCGAGCCCTCCGTTCTTCGATTCACATCCGCTCGACTGCGCGGTTCGTGAGAGGTCAGGGACCCGAATGAGGCGCCGTGGCAGCGCTGGCCTCTCGGGGCCGCGCCGCAGGAATGATGCGGGTCTCGGGCGACTTGCGATCGCATGGGTCTGCATCGCTTGGCGCGTCCTCGCCGATCCCATACCGGGCCGCGATCTTCTGGCCTATGGCGCACTCCGCCGATCCTCGCTACCGGCGGCCCGGAGGGTAGACCTCGAGGTGGATCCGATCCGTCTCACCAGCGAGCGTGGCACTGAGCTCGACGGTCCGCGCACTGCCGCTCACCGGGCTGGCCGTCACCACCCGCGTGCCCTGGTCGATCACCTGGATCGTCTCCTCCCCGATCGGCAGCACGGCGCTGTCGCCGCTCCGGAGCACGGGGTGAGCGATCCCAGGGGCAGCGAGGGTAATGCCGACTTGCACGCTCTCCCCGCCCCGAACCCTCTCGGGCGAGACCGTGACGGCGACCTTCGGTGCCGCCAGCCAGGTCAGGACCTCGGACATCTCGGGAGGGGGACCTTGCACCGACGTGGTGCTCTCGGGCACGAGCACTTCGCTCGGGGGTGGCTTGCCATCGAAGATCGCGGTGAGGAGCAGATCGCCCTCCGGCCACGTGAGAAGCACCACCTCCCACCGGGTGAGGAACCCTTTGACGCGGCGCACCGAGCCCGTCGCCTGGTACTCGCCGACCTCGACCGAGCGCTCCAAGATGCAGCCGACGGTTCCCACGGCCGCGTCGCTCGGCGCGTCGAACGGCGTCGACACGCGCGGGCCATCGCCCCTCGTGGCGTCGAGCAGCAGCAGGGTCCCGGGCCCGAGGCGCCGGGCCGATGGCGCCGGCGGGAGCCGTGGGAGCTTCACGCTGGACGCCTTCAGCGCCTCGCAGATCGCAGCGGCCGTCTCCGGTCTGGGGGCCTTCGGTCCAACTCCCCAGACGCTGACCGGGCGGAGGGTCGCCGGCCCGCTCCAGCCCCCCAGATCCACCATCTCGAGAGCGGTGTTCCGCAGAGTCACGAGAATCCCGGACTCGGACGAGACGGCGGTGGCGACGCCGCTCGCACCGAGCTCTCCCTCCAGGATCAGGGCGGGAACCGCCCAGACTTGGTGCGGGCCATCCGGGCCCAAGGAGGCGAGCAGCCGGGTGCCCTCGTCCAGGAAGGTCAGGGACGAGACGTAGGAGTCGGTCTTGGCCACCGCGAGCTGCGTGCCCGTCAGCGGCTCCCAGAGCTTGATCAGTGCATAGAATGCTGCCCAGGGTGCGACCGAGCTGCTGCCGTGTCCCCAGTCCATCGGGATCCCGCCGGTCGCCAGGCGATCGCCGCGCGGCGAGAAGGCCAGGGCGTTGACCTCCTCCTGGCCGGTGTTCCACGCCTGGCGGACTCGGCCCGAGGCGATGTCCCAGACAACGACCTCGCCGTGCGTCGTGCCGGCCGCGAGCAGCGTGCCGTCGGGAGAGAATGCCAACGATTCCATCTTGAAGAAGCTGGATCGCTCCGGCGCGTGCGGCGCAAGCTGCCTCGCCTTGCCGGTAGCGAGATCCCAGAGGTGCGGCGCCGCTCGCTCGATGTCCTCCCTGCCGGCAGCCAGAAGCCTGCCATCGGGCGAAAAAGCGACGCTGGTCACCTTGACCGGGCTCCCGGTCCCGGGCTTCCCCACGACCCCCACCGTCAGAACGCGGAGGATCTCCGGCGGCGCCATGCTCCATAGCCGCAGGGTCCCGTCGTCGCTTGCGGAGGCGAGGAGCTGTCCGTCCGGGGAGAAGGCGAGGGCGTTCACGCGCTTCTGATGGCCGCTCAGCGACCCGATCTCGCGGCCCGTCGCAGCTCCCCACAGGCCTACGGGATGCTCCCCTGCAGAGTAGTCACTCGTTGCGACGACGCCGTTGGCCGAGACGGCGAGCGCGTGACCACGGTGGTCGGAGTACCCGATCTCCACTTCGAAGCGCAGCGTCCCGAGCTCGAGGACTTGGCCGGCTTCGAGGTCGAAGAGGACGGAGAAACCGGCTGGGCCGTCGAGCGGCTGCGAATCGTCGTCGACCCGAGCCTCGCCAGGCGCCGACGCGGAGCGCAGGATCGTGTAGCGGCCTTCGGGAACCCCCTCGAAGGCGAAGGCGCCGTACGCGGCGGTGGCAGCGGCCCTCGGCGGAGGCTCCAGAACGGTGAACTCCGTGCCGCCCCGCTGGTCCCTCGTCTCCAAGTAGAGCTCCTGGGGCTTGTCGACCGCAGGTTCCCTGGTCATCCAGGCCGGGACGTGGGCCCCGGCGGGGGCCGCCGGGCCGAGGGCAACGAGCAGGAGGGTCTCGTTGGGGGCCGGGGTGTCGACACCGCGGACAAGTCGCCCGCGCACCACGCCGCGCCCCGGGATCTCAGGGCCGGGCTCTTGGCCCGCGGCACCGCCGAGCCCGAGTGCCGCGACGAGGACGCACAACGCCGGCCGATGAATCAAGGCTCGTGCCCTCCTGCCAGCTCCCCACCGAGGATCGATAACGTCTCGAGGGTGATCTCGCCAAGTCGTTAACGGGCCGCGGCCGCCTCGTGGCGGAGTTCGACCACACTCGCCGCGTCCGAGCAACCCGGCATCGCTCTCGGACCCGGTGGCTAGGATTGTGCCGGTGACGGTAGCAGGCCGCGCCACGCTGCGCTCCACCCGTTCGGGTAGGGCGGCGCTCAGTCCGTCTTCCGGAAGCGGTCGAGGCGGACGACTCTGGCGGCGCCTCCGGCCCCGCGCCCTGCCGCCCCTTGCCCAGCTCCGGCGCCCTCCGCGGCTGGGCCGGTGTCGGCGGTGCTCCGCTCCGGCGGCGGCCTGCTCGCGCCGGCGGCTTCGGCGGCTCGGGCCGGCGGCTCGAACTGCAGCCCGATCGGCACCGACGGGTCGGCGAAGGCGGTCAGCGCCGCGAACGGCACCGTGATGCGGTGGCGTGCGCCACCGAAGGTCAGGGTGACGGAGAACGCCTCCCGATCCACCTCGAGGTCCCAGAACTGGTGCTGGAGCAGCACGGTCATCTCCTCGGGGTGGAGATCGCGCAGGAACGCCGGCACCCGCACTCCGGGGTCGCCGGTCTTGAACGCGAGGACGAAGTGGTGCTCCCCCGGCAGCCCCTCCTCGGCGACCTGGCCGAGGGCGCTCCGCACCACGTCGCGGAGGGCGTCGTGGACCAGGCGGGGGTAGTCGAGGGCGGGTGGGCCGGTCACCGGGGCATGCTGGCACCGCCGGGGCGGAAACGCAAAGGCGAGGTGCGCCCGCCGGCGGCGTGAGACCGCTCCGGTGGACCGCGGATCGCTCGCCGGCGCCTGCGTTCCGCCACGGTCCCGCCCTGGCAGCGCCCGCCCTTTTCGGCTATCGTTGCCCGTCCCGTTCGGGCCGCGACGGCCCGGTTTCCGCGTCCAACCCCACCGGCACGAGGGCTGCGGCTGGCACCATGGAGATCTACGAGCACATCCTCGAGACCCTCGGCGATACGCCGCTGGTCAAGCTGCGGCGGTATCACCCCGAGGGGGCGCTGCTGGCGGCCAAGATCGAGTCGTTCAACCCCGGCTCGAGCGTCAAGGACCGGATCGGCCTGGCGATGATCGAGGCCGGCGAGCAGGCCGGGCTGCTCGAGCCCGGGGGGACGATCGTCGAGCCGACCTCCGGCAACACCGGGGTCGGGCTGGCGATGGCGGCGGTGCTCCGCGGCTACAAGATGGTGTGCACGGCAGCCGACAAGATCCCCAAGGAGAAGGTGACGCTGCTCGAGGCCTTCGGGGTCGAGGTGATCCTCTGCCCGACCGGGGTCGACGCCGACGACCCGCGCTCCTACTACAAGATCGCCGAGCGGATCCGCGACGAGCGCGGCGCCTACCTCCCGTACCAGTACTACAACCAGGCCAACCCCGAGGCCCACTACCGCACCACCGGGCCCGAGATCTGGCGCCAGACCGAGGGCCGGATCACCCACTGGGTGGCGGGCATCGGCACCGGCGGCACGATCAGCGGCGCCGCCAAGTACCTCAAGGAGCAGAACCCCGAGGTCCGGGTGGTCGGCATCGACGCCGTCGGCAGCGTCTACGCCTATGTCAAGCAGCACGGCGAGCTGCCGCCGCCGGAGCAGATCCACCAGTACCTGATCGACGGCATCGGCGAGGACTTCCTGCCCGGCAGCGTCTGGCTCGACACCGTCGACGAGGTGATCACGATCGACGACAAGACCGCCTACCGGACGGTGCTCGAGCTGGCCAGGACCGAGGCGATCTTCACCGGCACCTCAGGCGCCGCCGCCGCCGCCGGCGCCCGCCGCGTGGCCCGCGAGCTGCCCGCCGACGCGCTGGTGGTCACCCTCTTCCCCGACTCCGGCGAGCGCTACCTGTCGAAGCTCAACCAGGAGTGGATGCGCGAGCGCGGTCTTCTGGATTGACCGGCGAGAGCCTCCGATGCGCGTCGACCACCGCGGTTTCCCCGACCTCCGCGCCTTCCTCGACCGCCTCCGTCGCGACGGCGACCTGGCGGTGGTCGAAGCGCCGGTCGATCCGCGGCTCGAGGCGGCCGAGATCCACCGCCGCGTGATCGCCGCCGGCGGCCCGGCGCTGCTGTTCACGGGGCCGGTCGGGTCGGAGGTTCCGCTGGCGACCAACCTGTTCGGCACCGTGCGCCGGGCCCGGCTCGCCTTCGGCGAACGGCCCGGGCGGCTGATCCGCAGGCTGGTCGGCCTCGCCGAGACCCTGCTGCCGCCGACCCCCGGCAAGCTCTGGGCGGCACGCGACGTCGCCCGCGCGGCGCTTACGATCGGGACCCGCCGCTCACGTGGCCGCTTGGGGGGGCGGGCGGAGCCGGTGCTCGAGATGGTCGAGAGCCCCCCCCGGCTCGACCGCCTGCCGGTGCTCACCACATGGCCCCAGGACGGCGGCCCGTTCGTCACTCTGCCGCTGGTCTACACCGAGCACCCCGACCGCGCCGGCGCCTCGAACCTGGCGATCTACCGCCTCCAGGTCCACGGCCCGGCGGAGACCGGGATGCACTGGCAGATCGGCAAGGGGGGCGGCTTCCACTACGCGGCCGCCGAAGAGCGCGGCGAGGCGCTGCCGGCGACGGTGCTGCTCGGGGGACCGCCGGCGCTGATCCTCGCCGCCGTGGCGCCGCTGCCCGAGAACGTCCCCGAGCTGCTGCTCGCCTCGCTGATCGCCGGCCGGCGGCTGCGTCTCGCCGCCGCCCCGCTCGGCCACCCGCACCCGCTGATCGCCGACGCCGAGATCGCGCTCATGGGCTCGGTGCCGTCCGCCGAGCGCAAGCCCGAGGGGCCGTTCGGCGACCACTACGGCTACTACTCGCTGCGCCACGACTACCCGGTGTTCCGGGTCGAGGCGCTGGCGCGCCGGCGGGACGCGATCTATCCGGCGACCGTGGTCGGCAAGCCGCGCCAGGAGGACTTCTTCATCGGCGACCTGCTCCAGGAGCTGCTGGCGCCGCTCTTCCCGCTGGTCATGCCCGGGGTGGTCGACCTGTGGTCGTACGGCGAGACCGGCTACCACTCGCTGGCGGCGGCGGTGGTCCGCGAGCGCTACCGGCGCGAGGCGATGGCCAGCGCGTTCCGGATCCTCGGCGAGGGCCAGCTCTCGCTGACCAAGTTCCTGCTGGTCACCGACCGGCCGGTCGACCTCCACGACTTCCCGGCCACCCTCGAGCACGTCCTCGCGCGCACCGATCCGCGGACCGACCTCTACGTCTTCGCCAACCTGTCGATGGACACCCTCGACTACACCGGCCCCAAGGTGAACGAGGGATCGAAGGGCGTATGGCTCGGCCTCGGCGAGCCGGTGCGCGAGCTGGCGCGGGAGTTCCGGCCGGCGACCCCGCCGCCGCCCGAGGCCGGCGAGGTGCGGGTGTTCTGCGGAGGCTGCCTGGTGGTCGGCGCCCGTCCCTATGCCGAGGACCCCGGCGCCGCCGCGCGCCTGGCCGCCCATCCCGCGTTCGCCGGCTGGCCGCTGCTGGTGCTGAGCGACGAGCCGCGGCGGGCGGCGGCCTCGCCGATCAACTTCCTGTGGACCACCTTCACCCGCTTCGAGCCCGCCGCCGACCTCCACGCCGCCGCGGTCACCGCCGGCCGCAACCACCTCGCCTACCGGCCGCCGATCGCGATCGACGCCCGGCTCAAGCCCGGCTTCCCGGCGGAGCTTTCCTGCGACCCGGCCACCGCCGCCACCGTCACCCGGCGGTGGCGCGAGTACTTCCCCGCCGGCGGCGTCGAGATGGGCGATTCGGAGGCCGGCCACCTCGATCCGCCGGCACCGGCGGCGGGCTCGTGAGGGCGATCGCGGCGCGGCATGGTGGGATCCGACGACGCCGCTGCGACCGTACTGTCGGTTGCCCGCCGGAACGCCGGCGCCGCCGCGGGGTCCGCTCCGCTCTCGCCGCCCTGGAGGACACGATGCGACTTCGACCGCTACGAGCCCCGAGGCTCATCACCCGGACCGCGCTGACGCTGGCGGCCGTGCTCGCCGCCACCGGCCCCGCCGCGGGTGCCGAGACTTTCTCCCACGCCGACTGGGGGCGGGTGCTCGCGAAGTACGTCGACGAGCGCGGCTTCGTCGACTACCGCGGCCTCGCCGACGACCGCTCCACCTTCGACCGCTACATCGCCCGGCTGCGCGCCGCCAGCCCGGAGCCCGACCCGGCGCTGTTCCCGACCGAGGACCACGAACTGGCCTACTACATCAACGCCTACAACGCCTGGGTGATCCGGGGCGTGCTCGACCGCGGCCCGGACATCGACAGCGTGTGGGGTCTGTTCGGCACCGGGATCTCGTTCTTCAGCGGCATGGACATCGAGCTGGGCGGGCGCGAGACCGACCTCAAGGCGCTCGAGGACGAGGTGATCCGCGCCGAGTACGGCGACGCGCGCATCCACGCCGCCCTCAACTGCGCCTCCGTGAGCTGCCCGCGGCTGCCGCGCGAGCCGTTCACCGGCGAGCGGCTCGACGCCCAACTCGACGCCGCGATGCACGAGTTCGTCACCGATCCCAAGCACCTGCGGGTCGACCGCGGCGCGAAGAAGGTCACGGCGTCGAAGATCTTCGACTGGTACTCCGGCGACTTCCTCGCCGATGCGAAGGAGCGCGGCGTCCGCGAGCCCAACCTGATCGACTACGCCAACCTCTACCGCGGCGAGGCGGGGACGATCCCCCGCAGCTACCAGATCGACTTCTTCGAGTACGACAAGGGGCTGAACGCGCAGCGCTAGTTCGGCAGGATGCGGTGGAACCAGCGGCGACGCTTCAGCTCGAGCGGCTGCTCGGCGCTGCCTGCGGTCCCCTCGCGGCCGGAGGGATCGGTGGCGGTGATGTAGAACTCGACTGTCTCGTTGCGGTGGAAGTCGGGGCCGACCTCGAGGGCGTACTCGCCGGCGCGGGCGTCGCCGTCGCGGCGGCGGCTGGGCATCGCCTGCCAGTCGCCGCCGGCGGCCCGGGCGCGCACCGTGACGCGCTCGATGCGGAAGTCGTCGCGCACGCGGAAGACGATCAGCGCCGGCTCGTCCCTGGCGTACTCCGAACCGCCGCCCTCGAGCAGCTCGATCTCGGGCGGGGCGCCGTCCAGGTCGTCCAGGCTTCGCTCGAGCTGACGCCGGGTCTCGGCGAGGCCGCCGGCGAGCCGCTCCGGCGGGGCGACCCCGGCGAGCAGCGCCAGCCCCTCGTCGGGCCGGCCCTCGGCACCGGCGGCCGCCGCCGCCTCGATCAGCGATCCGAGGTCGCGCTCGGCGCGCAGCCGGGTGCGGAACAGCTCGCGCCGCCGGTCGAGGCCGTCGCGATCGGGCCAGGCCGCGGCCAGCACCTCGAGGCGTTCGAGCGCCGCCTCGTAGCGGCCCTGCTCGAACAGCGCGTCGGCCTCGCCCTCGATCGTCCCGGCGGCGGAATCGCGCATCGCCAGCGCCCCCTCCCAGGCCGGGAAGACCGCCTTCAGCGTCGCGGTGTGCTCGAGCACCCGCTCGGGCTCGCCGGAGGCGACCGCGGCGCGCGCCCGCTCGAACACCGCCAGCGCCCGCCGGGCCTGCTCGAGGTCGTCGGCCGCCGCCGGGTAGCGGGCGAGGAAGGCGCCCTCGCGGCCGGCCATCGCGGCCGTCGCCCGGCGCAGGCGGGCGGCGTCGCCGGCGGCGAGGCCGGCGCGGAGGGCAGCCGCCGCCTGCTCCTCCGCCGCGCGGTCGAGCGAGGAGCCGAGCAGGCCGAGCAGCTCGCACTCGGCGGGGCTGAACGCCGCCTGGTCCTCGGCCGGGATCGCCGCCAGGGCGCTCCGGGCCTCGGCGTCCTCGCTGGCCGCGAACCGCTCGAGCGCCGCCGCCAGCCGCGGGTCGGACGGCGACGGCGAGGGCGACGGCGTCTCGGCGACAGGCTGCGACTCCGAGGGCGCCGCCGCAGTGGGCCGCACGGGTGGCGCCTCGGCGCGCTCCTCGCCACGGCCGGCGAACCAGCGCAGCGCCACGGTGCCGAGGCCGAGCGCCAGGAGCAGGCCGGCGGCCGCCACCACCGCGGCGACGATCAGGGTGCGGCGGCGGCCGGGGGTACCGGCGACCACCGCAGGCTTCGCGGGACCAGGCGCCGGCCCGGCGGCGGGTGCGGGCGGCGGCGCCGCGGCCCGGCCGCCCGCGGCCGCGGGCGCGGCGGCCGGGACGGCGGCGGCCGGTCGCCGCGGCATCGGCCACGACGGCGCGGAGCCGGCCGCAGCCGGCGGGGGCAGGTCCGCCGACTCCTCGGTGAGCGTCTCGTCCCCGGTCGGGACGAAGGTGATCGGCCGGAGCACGTCGTCGGGCGCCGCGACCTTGCCCGTCCCCACCCCGCGCGCCGGTCGAGCGGCTCGCGGCGCCGGCCCGGCGGAGGCCTCGGCGGTGTCGTCGACCTCCTCGCCGGCCTCCCACCCCTCCAGCTCCTCGGGGAGGACGACCTTGGTGATCTCGCCATCGTCGTCGAGCGGTGGGACAGCGGCGGAGGCCGCCGGCGGCGGCGCGGCCGCGGCCTCGACCAGGGAGTCCTCGGGAACGGTGGTGAAGGTGAGGCGGGCCGGCGGCGCTCCGCTGGCCCCGAGAGCGGGCGCCTGGGCGGCCTCGACCTCGCCCCACAGGGCGACGCAGAGGCCCGCGCGCAGCTCCTGGTAGTCGCCCGGGCGGGCGGCGGGGTCGCGGCGCAGGCAGCGCTCGAGCAGGTCGCGCAGCGTCTCGCCGTCTTCGAGCTCGAACGCCACCGCCAGCGGCAGCTTGACCCGCGGCGCGGCCGATCCCGGGTCGGACACCGTCGCCCCGAGGAGGCGGCAGGCGACGGCGCCGAGCGAGCGCACGTCGTCGCGCAGGCCGGCCTGCGGGTCGGTGCCGTTGCCGAGCGACCGCCAGACCCCGGACGCCAGGTTGAGGATCTTGGCCCGCGGGCGGTCGGGCCCCGCCGCCACCCACAGGCTGTCGAGCGAGAGATCGCCGTGGTAGACCCGCTCGCCCGCGAGCAGCTCGAGGCCGCCGACCACCTGCAGCAGCAGCGAGAGGATCTGCCCGGGCGACTCGCCGCCGAGGGTGTGGAACGGCCGCCCGTCGATCGGCTCACGGACCAGGAACACCGCGCCGTCGTCGGTGGCGCCGCCGTCGAGCACCGCCGGCAAGCTGGCGTGGCGCAGGCGGGCGAGCGCCGCCACCGCCTCGAGGAAGCGGCCGGCCGCGCGCGCGGTGGCACCGCGGCTCGCCGGCACCAGCTCGACCACCACGCGCGCCCCGGTGGTGGCGTCGGTCGCCGAGCAGACGGTCAACGAGCCGTCGGAGGCGAGGACCTCCTCGGTCCGGTAGCGTTCGGTGATCTCTCGGACGGGCTGCACGGCACGGCCTGCACGAAGACAAAGGGACGGCGATTATACGCCGTCCCCCTCGATCGCGCCCGAACAGCCGAAGATCGGACTCGATCGACCTAAAAACGCCAACTGAACCCGCCGAAGATGTGGCGGCCGGAGAGGTCGAGGTCGCCGAGGCCCTCGAAGTCGCCGTTCAGCTCCTCGTCGAGCCGCTGCCACCGGCCCTCGGCGAACACCGACCAGCGCGGCCCGATCGGCACGTCGACGCCGACGAGCCAGAACCAGCCGAGGGTGGTGTTGCCGTCGCGGAAGCTGTCGGTGAAGATCTCCGCCGGCACGACGCCGAAGTCGATGAAGTCGCCGCTCTCCTCCAGCTCCCAGTCGTAGACCCCGCCGCCGATCCCGACGTAGGGGACGACCGCGGCATCGCGCCCGGTCAGGCTGAGCACGTAGGCGGCGGTCGCCGAGACGAACTCCAGCCGGGTGGTGTGGACGATCGGGCTGCCGAACGTGTCGACGAAGTCGAGATAAGCCTGGTCGTCCTCGCCTTCGTAGCCGTCGAGCGAGAACATCAGGCCGCTGCGGCGGCCGAGCGAGAGAACGTAGTCGGCGCCGATGGCGATGTCATCGAACTGGTCGACGCTGCCGGTGAAGACGTCGAACGTGTCGTCCCAGTAGGCGGAATCTCCCCGCGGCTCGAACTGCCCCACGCGGATCCGGAACTCGCTGTCGGCGACGCCGCGGTAGGGCCGCTGGGCGGCGGCCGGCGCCGCCACCGCCAGGAGCGCCACCACCGCGGCGGCGCGCACGAGCTGTCTGGTCATGGATTCGGTCATGACATACCTCCCCCTCGTCGCATCGTGGTCGTGTGTCGATGGTCTGTCGTGTGTCGTCACTCGCAACGTCCTTCGAACCCCCTGATCGAGCAACTCCGGTGCCAGCGCCGAAAGAGCCCGTAGCTCCAGGCGGAGCCGTGCTCCGGAGAGGTGGAGCGACCTGTAGAGAGGACACCCCTCCCCACGCTGCGGGACGGCGCCGGCGGGGCGATCGGGGGCGGCCGCCGCCCGGTTAAGATGCCGCGCGCCGGGGGGAGAACCACCGTGAGAACCACAGCCTCAGCCACAGCCACAGCCACCGTTCTCGCCGCCCGCGCCCTCGCCGGCCTCGCCGCCGCCGTCGGCCTCGCCGGCTGCTCGCTCGTAGAGCTGGTGGTGCCGCCGCGCGAGCCCGCCCCCGCCCCGGCCGCGCGCGGCGTCACCATCCTGGCGATCAACGACGTCTACCGCATCGAGGGCCTGGGCACGGTGACCGCCGGTGCCGGCGAGCGCGGCGGGCTGGCTCGGGTGCGCGCGCTGCGCCGCGAGCTGGAGGCCTCGGGCCGGCCGGTGCTGCTCCTCCACGCCGGCGACCTGCTGTTTCCGTCGCTGCTCTCACGGCGCTACGGCGGCGCCCAGATGATCGACGTCCTCAACCTCCTCGACGGCGACGGCGAGGCGTTCGACGAGACGATGTTCGTCACCTTCGGCAACCACGAGTTCGACCGCGGCGGCGCCGATGGCGCGGCGCTGCTCGACCGGCGAGTCGAGGAATCGGAGTTTCGCTGGCTGTCGAGCAACGTCTGGTTCGACGACGACGGCCGCCAGCCGCTGGTCGCCGCGCCCAACCTCGCCGCCACCGCCACGGTGACGCTCGGCGGTCTGCGGATCGGCCTTTTCGGCCTGACCACCGACCTCGTCCGCCCCGACTACGTCATCGGCTTCCACGACCGCGAGGAGACCGCGCGCGAGGCCGCCGCGCTGCTGCGCGCCGGCGGCGCCGACGCGGTCGTCGCGCTGACCCATCTCGACCTCGAGCAGGACCTCGCGCTGCTCGAGGCACTCGGCGACGCCGGCCCCGACCTGGTGATCGGCGGCCACGACCACACGCGGGTCGCGCGGCGGGGCGCCGGCGGCCGCTGGGTGCTCAAGGCCGACGCCGACGCCGCCAGCGCGGTGGTGGTCGAGATCGTCCCGCGGCCCGGGGGCGGCGTGGAGATCGCCCCCCGCGCGGTCGAGCTGGACCCCGGCGGCCCGGCGCCCGACCCCGAGGTGGCGGCACGGGTCACCGGCTGGCTCGATCGCTTCGACCGCGAGCAGTGCGCCGCGGACGGGCTGCCCGCCGGCTGCCTGGCGCAGGCGCTCGGCCGCACCCGGGTGCCGCTGATCGCCGAGGAGACCGAGATCCGCCGCTACGAGACCAACCTCGGCAACTGGATCGCCGACCGCCTGCGCGCCCACTTCGCCGCCCCGGTCGAGGCCGCCGATCCCGGCGCGCCGCTGGTCGCCTTCGTCAACTCCGGCTCGCTACGCCTCAACCAGGACCTGCCCGCCGGCTACGTCCTGCGCCGGCACCTCGACGAGCTGTTCGCCTACTCGGCGCCGCCGCGCCTGCTCCGCCTCGACGGCGCGACCCTGAAGAAGGTCGCCGCGCGCGCGGTCGAGTCCTGGAGCGCCGCCGGCCACTGGCTCCAGATCTCCGGCTTCGCGTTCGTCCACGACCCCGGCACAGGCACCGCGACGAACCTGACGCTGCTCACCCCCGAAGGCCCGCGCCCGCTCGGCGACCGCGACCGCGTCTACGCCGCGACCGTCGGCTACCTGGTCGATCCCGCGGGCGACCGGGACGGCTACGCCATGCTCGGCCCGCAGCAGGTGGTCTCCAGCTCGCAAACCGACCTACGCACCCTGGTGGTCGACGAGCTGGCCCGGAAGTGGGAGGAGGGCATCGCCCCCGCGGTCGAGGGACGGATCTGCAACACGGAGCGAGCGGGGCCGTGCCTGGCGGTACACGCCGCGTCCGGGAGGGCCGCTCCCCGAGGCGGTCGATGACCCGCCGCTCTCGGCCGTTCGGCGCAGTGCTCGCCCTGCTCGCGCTCCTCGCGACGAGCACCGGGTGCGCCCGCGAGGCGCCGCGCCACGTACTGCTGATCTCGATCGACACGCTGCGCGCCGACCGGCTGGGTGCATACGGCTATCCGCGGCCGACCTCGCCGTTCCTCGACCGGCTCGGCCGGCGCGGCCGGGTCTTCGAGAACGCCTTCGTCAACACCCATGGCACGACCGCGTCGCACACCACGATCCTCAGCGGCCTCTACCAGCAAACCCACGGGGTCATGCTCGACGGTGACCGGGGCGGAGTGGCCGAGAACCGGATCCCCGACGAGGTGCCGCTGCTCCAGGAGATGCTGCGCGCCCATGGCTATGCGACGCTCGCGGTCACCGACGGCGGCAACGTCGGCCGGCGCTTCGGCTTCGCCCGCGGCTTCGACCGATTCGACGACCGGGGCGGCGGCGTCGAGAAGGTGACCGGGCGCCTGGCCAGGAGGATCGCGGACGCGCTCGAGACCCGCCCCCACGGACCGATCTTCGCGTTCCTCCACACCTACCAGGTGCACTCGCCGTACGCGCCGCCGGCGCGCTACCGGCAGCGGTTCGGCGTCCCCGCGGGCGCGCCCGACGCGAAGAGCAGCTTCCTGCTCCGCCACGCCCGGTCCGCGGCGTCCCTCGACGCGGCGACCCTGCGGACGATCTCGGGGCTCTACGACGCCGAGATCCGCTACACCGACGACACCCTGGGCGCCTTCTTCGCACGGCTCGAGGCGCTCGGCTTTCTCGAAGGCGCCCTGGTCGTCGTCACCGCGGATCACGGTGAGGAGATGGGCGAGCACGGCGGCCTGCTCCACCGCGACCTGCTCTACGACGAGCTGCTCAGGGTGCCGCTGATCGTCGCCAGCGAGGGAGTCGAGGCCGGCCGCGACCGGTCGCTGGCCGGCAGCGTCGACGTCGCGCCGACCGTCCTCGACTGGGCCGGCGTCCCGCCTCCCCGCCCGCTCGAGGGCATCCCCCTGCCGCTCGGCGGTGGCGCGGCGGCGAAGCGGCACGCGATCGTCGCGCAGTACGGCACCGACCGGTATGCGGTCCGCACCCGCTCGTGGAAGCTGATCGTGAACCACGGCGACGGCGCCGAGCTGTACCACCTCGAGACCGACCCGGGCGAGCAGCACGACGTCGCCGAGCGTCACCCGCAGGTCACTGAGCGCCTGCGCGCCGAGCTGAGCGCCTGGCTGGAGGAGCGCGGGTCGCCGCCCCCCGCCGGTCCGCCGGTGACGCTCGACGCCGAGGAGGAGCGGCGGCTCCGCTCGCTCGGCTACCTGGGCGGCTCGCGCTAGCCGCCGCGGACGTTCAGTCGCCGGTGAACGGCACCGGCTCGGCGCGATCGTCGAAGTAGAACCACCAGCCGCTCTCGCCCTGGTGGAGATCGCGGTCGTCGCCGGCGGCGCAGTTGCCGGCGCCGCCGGGGAGTCAGGATGCTGATCGGCTGGCCGCCGACGATCGGCAGATCCGGCGGCAGGAGGATCGAGTTCGCCGCCGCCTCGGTGAGGAACCCGAGCAGCAGCCCGTTCTCGAGCGACGCCGGCGGCGGGCCGCCGAGGAACTCCGCCCCGGCCTGGGAGGCGATCAGCTCGACCTCGGTCTCGAGCAGCACCAGCGTGATCTCGCGCGGCGCCGAGGTGAAGCAGGGCGCGGCGGGCGTGGCGGGCGCCGGCAGGTAGCCCGAGGTGGTGCCGGGGTGCGGCGCGAGGCAGTCGCCGGCGGCGAGGCCGTCGTAGGCGGTGGTCACCGGCACCGGTGGGATCAGCCAGTCGCAGGTCGTGCCGGCGAGCGGCTCCGTGCAGGCGCCCAGGCCGCGGTCGAGCCGCTCGCCGGCGGCGAGGACGTCGAGCGGGCGGAAGCCGAAGATCAGGCTCAGGTCGAGCAGGCCGTCGCCGTCGTCGTCGCCGGTCATCGCCGTCTCGAGCAGGTCGTTGAACGACGGCCCGCCGAGGATGGGGTCGTCGGTGAAGTCGTCGCAGCCGAGGCCGGTATCGATGAAGACGTGCGGGTCGCGCAGGTCGAGGTCGGCGGCGCGATAGGCCTCGGGCGGCGGCTCCGCCGGCACGCGGCTCGACCAGCCGAGGGTGTTGCCGCTCTCGAAGTCGCCGGCGAAGACGGTCTCGGCGCCCTGGGCGAGCGCCGCGGTCGCGTCGGGCCCGGGCGTCGCGGCCACCGGGCACGGCACCGTCAGGGCCACTGCCGCAATCGTCGCCGCGAGGCGGCGCGCAATCCCTGCCGGCGTCATCGTGCCGGGATTCTATCTCTCACCGCGCCGACTCCTACCGCGCCGCTCCGGCGCCGGCGAGCTGGCCGCGCACCGCCTCCGGCACCGCGGCGAGCAGCTCGGCGAGCCGCCCGGGCTCCTTGCCGCCGGCCTGGGCGAAGTCGGCTCGCCCGCCACCCCCGCCGCCGACGATCGGCGCCAGCTCGCGCACCAGGGCGCCGGCCTTGACCCGCGCGGTGAGGTCGTCTGTGACCGCGGCAATCAGGGTCACCTTGCCGTCCTCCCGGGCGCCGATCACCACCACCCCCGAACCGAGCTTGCCGCGCAACGTGTCGGCCATGTGGCGCAGCTCGTTGGCCGGCGCCGCCGGCACCTCGCGGGCGAGCACCTTGACGCCGTCGACGTCGCTCTCCCCCTCGGCGGCGGCGCCGCCGGCCGCGCCGCCCGCGACCAGCGCCCCCGTAACCAAGGCCAGCCGGGCCCTGGCCAGCTCGTCCTCGGTCTCCTTGAGCCGGCGGCGGAGCGCAGCGATCTCCTCGACCGCGCGCTCGCCGGGCACGCCGAGCACCTCCTCGACAGCACCGAGCGCGGCGTCGCGAGAGCGCGCCCGCTCGAGCGCGACCTCGCCGGTCAGCGCCTCGATGCGGCGAACGCCGGAGGCGATCCCGCGCTCGGCGACGATCGTGAACGGCCCGATCCCGCCGGTGTTGGCGACGTGGCAGCCGCCGCACAGCTCGAGCGAGAAGCCGGGGACTTCGACCGTGCGCACGGTATCGCCGTACTTCTCGCCGAACAGCGCCATCGCGCCGGCGGCGAGCGCCTCGCCGCGGTCGCGGCCGGCGACGATCACGGTGTCGACCGCATCGAGCACCCGGCGGTTGACCTCGTCCTCGACCCGCCGGCGCTCCTCGGCGCTCAGCGGGCGGTCGTGGGTGAAGTCGAAGCGCAGCCGGTCGGGCGCGACCAGCGAACCGGCCTGGCGGACGCCGGGACCCAGCTCGCCGCGCAGCGCTGCGTGGAGCAGGTGGGTGGCGGTGTGGTGGCGCTCGGTGGCGCGCCGGCGCTCGGCGTCGACCGCCAGCGCGACCTCGGCGCCGCGCCCGAGCGACCCCTCCTCGACCCGGAGCAGGTGGAAGATCGTGCCGGCGGTGTCCTTCTGGGTGTCGAGCACGCGGGCGCGGCCGCCGTCCCAGGCGAGCGAGCCGGTGTCGCCGACCTGGCCGCCGGACTCGGCGTAGAAGACCGTGCGGTCGAGCACCGCCACGCCCTCGGTGCCGGCGGCGAGCGACTCGACCGCGCCGGCGCCGCCGCTCGGCGTCTCGGCGGCCAGGCGCAGCACCCGCGCGGTGCCCTCGAGCCGGCGGTAGCCCTCGAACGGCGTCGGCTCCAGCTCGCCGCCCGCGGTCAGCGCCCGGGCCAGGGCGAGCAGGCGCTTCTGACCGCTCTCGGTCGCCCGCCGCGAGCGCTCGCGCTGGCCCTCGAGCGCTTCGGCGAAGCCGGTCTCGTCGATCGTGAACCGCTCCTCCTCGGCGATCTCGCGGATCACCTCGAGCGGCAGGCCGAAGGTGTCGTAGAGGCGGAACGCCGCGGCGCCGGGCAGCTCCGAGGCGCCGGCGCGGCGGGCGGTCTCGATCTCCTCCTGCACCTGGCGGGAGCCGGCGGCGAGGGTGGCGAGGAACTTCTCCTCCTCGGCGCGGACAGTGGCGGTCGAGGCGTTGCGGGTCGCCGCCAGCTCCGGGTAGGCCTCGCCGACCGTCTCGCCGACCACCGGCAGCAGGCGGTGGAGGAAGGGCTCCTCGAAGCCGAGCCGCATGCCGTGGCGGACCGCCCGGCGGAGGATCCGGCGCAGCACGTAGCCACGCCCCTCGTTGCCGGGGATGACGCCGTCGGCGAGCAGGAAGGCGACCGCCCGCAGGTGGTCGGCGATCACCCGCAGGGCGACGTCGGAGTACCGGTCGGAGTCGCTCGCGGAGCCGCCGAAGTAGCGGGTGCCAGCCAGCTCGGCGGCGGCGGCGAGGATCGGCCGGAAGAGATCGGTGTCGTAGTTCGAGCCGACCCCCTGGAGCACCGCCGCCACCCGCTCGAGGCCGGCGCCGGTGTCGACCGAGGGCGCCGGCAGCGGCTTCATCGCGCCGCTCTCGTCGCGCTCGTACTGCATGAACACCAGGTTCCAGATCTCGAGATAGCGGCCCGAGTCGGTGCCCTCGTCCCAGCCGACCTCGGGTTCGGCGGGCGCCAGGTCGACGAAGATCTCGCTGCACGGGCCGCACGGGCCGGTGTCGCCCATCGCCCAGAAGTTGTCGTCCTCGCCGCGGCGCTGGATGCGCTCCGCCGGTAGCCCGGAAATCTTCCGCCACAGCTCGAACGCGTCGTCGTCCTCGCGGAACACCGAGGCGAACAGATGCGCCGGGTCGAGCCCCCAGGGTCCCGTGACCAGCTCCCAGCCGAAGCGGATCGCCTCCTCCTTGAAGTAGTCGCCGAACGAGAAGTTGCCGAGCATCTCGAAGAAGGTGTGGTGGCGGGGGCTCGGGCCGACGTTTTCGAGGTCGTTGTGCTTGCCCGACACCCGCAGGCACTTCTGGACCGACACCGCGCGCGGCGCCGGCGGCGTCTCGACCCCGAGGAAGTAGTTCTTGAACTGGACCATCCCGGCGTTGGTGAACAGCAGGGTCGGATCGCCGTGCGGCACCAGCGGCGCGCTCGCCACCCGCCGGTGGCCGCGCTCGGCGAAGAAGTCGATGAAGCTGTCACGGATCTCGGAGCTGTTCATGGCGGCTGGATCGGACGCGGTAGGTTGAGAGCGGCGCCGGACCGGCGGTCGTCGAACCGGCGACTATAGCCTACCGCGGCCGGATCGGGGTGAGCTGAGGCGGCGTGCGGCGACCGACGCGGGGCGGTCGGAGGCGGCGGGGCGGCGAGCTCGCCGCCGACGGTTCACGACCGGGCCGTTGGGTCAGAATCACCGCCATGGAAGTCCGCGTCAGCCGGCCGGGCAACGCCGAGGTTCGAACGTTCCTCGAGCGCAAGGCCGACGTCCCGGCGTCCTTCGTGCCCGCCGGCGGACCGGGTAGCGGTCCCGACGGCCCGGCGCCGCCCGGCTTCGATCTCGACCGGCGCCGCCTGCGGCTGGGCGAGGGTGAGCTGTGCTTCGCCGCCGCCTGCGAGGCGGTGCGGCGGTGGCGGCAGTTCGACCTCGGCTGGGTGACGCTCGAGCCGGGCGATGCGCCGCTCGCCGTCGGCACGGTGGTCGCCACCCGAACCCGGCTGTGCGGCCTGTGGTGGCTCAACGCGTGCCGGGTGGTCGCGGTCGAGGACGGCGCGGCGGAGGAGGACGGCGGGCGCCGCTTCGGCTTCACCTACGCCACCCTCGAAGGGCACGTCGAGCGCGGCGAGGAGCGTTTTCGGGTCGATCTCGACACCGACGGCGCAGTCTGGTACGACCTCGCCGCCGTCTCCCGGCCCGCCTGCTGGCTGACGCGGTTCGCCTACCCATGGATGCGCAGGCTGCAGCGTCGCTTCGCGCTCGACTCGCTGGCGGTGATGGCCCGGGCGGCGGCGGAGGCCGGAGGGGGCGGGAGATGAGCCGGGCCACCGAGCCGGCCGGTCCACGGCAGCGGATGCCCGGGCCCGGACCCGGCGGTGACGGCCTCCCTCCCGAGCCACCACACGAGGACGGCCGGAAGCCGATCGACCGCGCCCTCGCACGCCTCTGCGGCTGGCGGCGACGGCCGGCGGCGCC